>Ga0180215_1004763_pt1 | contig 11863 bp, 8 predicted proteins | sample eDN3rd37CBELigBY_FD_128871 | JGI IMG/M metagenome (GOLD analysis project Ga0180215, IMG submission 128871) | Enriched backyard soil microbial communities from Emeryville, California, USA - eDNA 3rd pass 37_C BE-Lig BY (version 2) (version 2) | ecosystem: Environmental > Terrestrial > Soil >...
GTGGTGGAATGGCAGACACGCTATCTTGAGGGGGTAGTGGGCGTACGCCCGTGGAGGTTCGAGTCCTCTCTACCGCACCATAACTTAAATGATGAGAAGCCTTGAGTATTCAAGGCTTTTTTTGATGCATTCAGACCCGATCCAATAAAGAATATTGGATTGCGAAGTAGAAATGGTCAAACGCATATGTTATAATGCCAATATCAAAATGACAGGAGTTGAAGAGAATAATGTAAAATTTCTTGCTTAAGCCAAAAATAAAACAGATCCGTTTTATTTTTTTAAGCAGGAAAGTTGCTTATTCTTTTCACTCAGCATACTTATTGTTATCCATCCCTGTATTGGGGCTGGTTTGACGTATTTATTTGAGCTGCAGGAAAGGTAACTTTCTTGCAGCTTTTTTACATTCAACCAGGAGGATAATACGATGTCATTAATAAAGGTGAGTAATCTAACGTTTGCTTACGACGGCAGCTATGACCATATATTTGAGAATGTAAGCTTTCAACTCGATACCGATTGGAAGCTGGGCTTTACGGGTAGAAACGGCCGAGGCAAAACGACCTTTCTCAATCTGCTGCTTGGCAAATATAAATATAACGGCACAATATCGGCCAATGTTGATTTTGAATATTTCCCATTCCATGTTGAGCATAAAGAATACTTGACGATGGATGTCATCGAAGAGGTTTATCCGGATTATGAGCAGTGGCAGCTGCTGCGCGAGTTTTCGCTGCTGAAAGTGTCAGAAGACGTACTCTATCGACCGTTTGAGTCCTTATCCAATGGCGAGCAAACGAAGGTGCTGCTGGCGGCATTGTTTTTGAAAGAAAACAGCTTTCTGCTAATCGACGAACCGACGAATCATCTGGATATGCATGCCCGGAAATTGGTCAGCAGCTATTTAAGCACGAAAAGCGGTTTTATTCTGGTATCGCATGATCGCTTTTTTCTAGACAATTGCGTAGACCATATTCTGTCGATTAATAAAACGAATATTGAAGTGCAAAAAGGAAGTTTCTCGGATTGGTGGGAAAATAAAGAACGCCAGGATCGATACGAGCTCGCCGAGAACGATAAGCTGCGTAAAGATATTAAACGGCTGTCCGATGCCGCAGCGAGAACGAACAACTGGTCACATGAAGTGGAGAAAACGAAAAACGGCACCCGAAATTCCGGCTCCAAGGTGGATAAAGGGTATATCGGCCATAAAGCGGCCAAAATGATGAAACGGTCTAAATCGATTGAACAGAGGCAGCAATCGGCGATCGAAGATAGATCAAAGCTGCTGAATAATATTGAAAGCTCGGAAAGCTTGAAAATTTCTCAGCTTGCTTATCATAAGAGTGAAATGGTGAATGTGGACCATGTTTCGATTCATTATGGCGAAAAGCAGGTTTGCAGCGATGTAAGCTTTACCGTCGAGCGGGGCGATCGAATAGCGCTTGCCGGCTTGAACGGCTCAGGCAAATCCAGCATTTTAAAATTGATTCTCGGCGAAGATATTCCTTATTCAGGAACGTTCCGCAAAGGAAGCGGGCTAAAAATTTCTTATGTATCGCAGGATACGTCGCAGCTGCAAGGAAGCTTGTCGGACTACGCTTACCGGAACGGGATTGATGAAAGTTTGTTCAAGGCAATTTTAAGAAAGCTCGATTTTTCCCGTTTGCAGTTTGAAAAGGATATGTCCTCTTTCAGCGGCGGCCAGAAGAAGAAGGTGCTGATCGCGAAAAGCTTATGCGAGAACGTTCATTTGCACATATGGGACGAACCGTTGAATTTTATCGATGTTATATCCCGCATGCAAATCGAAGAGCTGCTGCTTGAACATTCGCCGACTATCGTTTTTGTCGAGCATGACAGCGAGTTTTGCAGCAATATAGCGACCAAAATGGTGGAGCTTTAAAAGTGATCAATTTGTGAATTCCGCAACGCAGACTCCTGTCAAACCGTAACGTAGTACTGTATGGTTTGACGGGGAGGTGCCGGTTCATTGGGAAGGCTTTATTGCCGCTACGCCAGATGGCGAAACTAGATGAAGCTATAGAACAGTTGGTTATTCATATCGAAATGGCTAATACTAGTGTAAATATTTGTGGAGGTGAGCCCTCCTCGAGGGGACCAATTGGACATTACGACTATAGTGAATTTAGTTATACTCGCCGTATTGCTGGCGTTAACCGCTTTTTTTGTCGCATCTGAGTTTGCTGTTGTAAAAATTCGAATGTCAAGAATCGATCAATTGATAGCTGAAGGAAATAAAAAAGCTGTTACGGCCAAAAAAGTAGCGGGCGACCTCGACTATTATTTATCCGCCTGCCAGCTGGGGATTACCGTTACGGCGCTAGGGCTAGGCGCAATTGGCAAACCGGCTGTCGAGCTTCTTATGTATCCGGTCTTCGATTTGTTCAATGCTTCCGAAGCCACTGCATCCATTGCCTCCTATGCGATAGCGTTTATCCTTGTCACGTTTCTTCATGTCGTGGTAGGGGAGATGGCTCCAAAGACGCTCGCTATTCAATTTTCGGAAAAGATGACGCTGCTGTTATCCGCGCCGCTATATTGGTTCGGAAAGATTATGTTTCCGTTCATTTGGTCGCTTAACGGCGCATCCCGTGTACTGCTCCGGTCCTTTGGCGTACAGCCTGCGGGACATGACGAATCGTATTCCGAAGAAGAGCTAAGAATTATTATGACGCAAAGCTATAAGGGCGGAGCGATCAATCAGACAAAGCTTTCTTATATGGAAAATGTCTTTTCGTTTGACGAACGGATGGTTAAAGATATTATGGTGCCGCGAATCCAGCTTGTGACGCTCGATAAAGGAATGAGCCACGCCGAAATTGTTTCAATATTGGATGAGCATAATTATACGCGCTACCCTGTCGTTGAAAACGGAAATAAAGACCTGATTACGGGCGTAGTAAATGTAAAAAAGATGCTGCCTCATATCGTTGCCGGAAGAGAGAGCGGCCTAAGAGATTTCGTTCGCGAGCTTCCTTATGTGCTGGAAGTTACGCCTCTACAAGAAGCAATGGTGAAAATGCAGCAGGAAAGAGTCCACATGGCAGTCGTTATCGACGAATATGGCGGAACGGCCGGAATTGTTACGCTGGAGGATATTTTAGAGGAGCTTGTGGGCGAAATTCGTGATGAATTTGATGCCGATGAAGTCGCCGATATTCAAAAGACCGGAGAGCGCGAGTATGTCATTAACGGCCGCGTGCTTTTGGACGAGATTGAAAAACAATTTGGCCTCGTTTTTGATGATAGCGAAGAGATGGATACGATCGCCGGATGGATACAATATAAGAAAGGAATTGCCGTGCGAAGAGGCGATGAAATCAAGCTTGGCGATCACGTTTTTGTAGTAGCGGAAAGAGACAACCTGCAAATTAAAAGGGTCGTTCTTAAATACGCCGGAATGTAACGCGAAAATGATAAATCCGATATTTTGACCGTTGGAGGTGTATCCCGAAGAGGGGTAACATTGGACAATATAATCGCTATTAATTTATTTTTGGTGGCCTTGTTTATAGGATTGACCGCTTTCTTCGTCGGAGCTGAATTTGCAATTTTAAAAGTGAGGATGTCCAGAATTGATCAATTGATTGCAGAGGGCAATAAAAAAGCGGTAACGGCTAAGAAGGTCGCTCAGGAGCTTGATTATTATTTATCCGCCTGCCAATTGGGCATCACGATAACAGCGCTTGTGCTTGGCGCGTTAGGCGAGCCGACTGTCGAAAGAATGCTCCATCCGTTGTTTGAGCAATTCCAGGTGCCTGCTGCAATTGCAACCGCGCTTTCTTATTTAATTGCATTGTCCATCATTACGTTTTTGCATGTCGTTATTGGCGAGCTGGCGCCTAAAACATTGGCTATTCAGTATGCCGAAAAGATGACCTTGCATTTAGCTCCGCCGTTATATTGGTTTGGCCGGATTACAAGTCCGGTGATCAAGCTTCTGAACGGTGCTGCGCGAATACTTCTTCGCTTATTCGGCGTGAAGCCGGCGGGGCATGATGCGGTTCATTCGGAGGAAGAACTGAAATGGATTGTCGACCGGAGCTATGAGAGCGGTGAAATTAATCAAACGGAGCTTCGGTATTTGAAAAACATTTTTGCTTTTGACGAGCGGACGCTAAAGGAAATTATGATTCCGCGAAATAAAATGATTACGATTGAGAAGGGGATGCCGCTTGATGCAATAATCGGCCTTTTGGAGGAGCACGAGTACACCCGTTATCCGGTTGTAGAGAAGGGAGAAAACGGGCAATTTATCGGTTACATCAATACAAAAGAGGTGCTGACAACCATAGCGGCCGGCAGAAACAGCGAGATCGGCAACTTCCTTCATGAATTGCCGTCCTTCCAAGAAACTTCCTCCATTAAGGATGTGCTTATAAAAATGCAGCAAAGCCGCGTCCATATGGCCGTCGTTAGAAATGGCTCCGGCGCCGCAGTCGGACTCGTCACGATGGAGGACATATTGGAAGAGATCGTCGGCGATATAAGAGACGAAACTGAGGGCCGTTATGCCCCTGGCTTCGTACAGGCTTAATAGCGGAATATGGTCCGCTAGCAAATTTCAATCCCCCTTGCGCAGCGCAAGGGGGATTTTTTTAAGCTTTAGACGGTAAGCGGCTTCCTGCCGCCAAGGAATAGGACGAATACTTCCCGCCATAGTCATATAGAGAAGGAGGAATGCATTCGTGGACGAAAAAATATGGTTTGAGCACCGGTTTTGGCTTCAAATATTAGGAGACCATTCGCGGTTTATTTATAACGCCTTATCTCCTAAAGAGACGGCTGACATTGCGACAGCCGAGCAGTTTATCCAATTGTTCGATATGCTGCTAGAACAAGCGAGAGCGCAGTCCGCCGCGCTTGACGAGCTGACGGCTAACGCCAGTGAGGCGACGCAGCAGCTGCGCAGATTCAAGCTGGACTTGCTGGATCGTTCGCTGCTCGGCAGTGTATCGATTGGGCTCACCCCTACCTTCCTTAACCATATGGTTAATGAGCTCGAGGAATATGAGCGAATACTTGCTTCTTTGCTTAAAGGAGAGGGCGTTCCCGTATTTCCGTCCTTGCATCACGATCTGCTGTGGCTGTCCGACGCTTCAGGACATGCAGCTGCCATCGCAATGGACTTGGATGCTGTCGAGAAAAAGCTCATCCATAAGAGCCGCAAATTTGAGAAGCACTTCACCAACTATTATATTAAGGCAACTGAGCTGGCTGGGTACTTTAGAACGATGCGCAGCCACTATCCGGTACTTTCTAAATTTCATTCCGATGTCAATTTGGAAATGGCGATGTTCATGGCTTTTCTAACGGAGCTTGAGGAGCTAGAGCTAAGCGAGGAGCTTCTTAGCCGCATTCATCCGCTAATGCCTGACCATATGTACAGAGAGGAGTGCTACTATTTGCTCAAGCTGGCGGACAGCGGAGCTATCCCTCCTAAAGACTGCGATCCAACGAAGCCAAGGCAGGAGTAGGCAATTAAACCTCTATAACAATAGGCAGTATCATCGGCCGTCTTCTCGTATTGGCATAAACAAATTTGCCGATGTTGTCCTTAATATTTGTTTTCAAAAGCGTCCATTTCCGGTCGTTTCCTAACTGCTGCATGCTCTCGATCGTTACGGTAACGAGCCTGCTTATTTCGCTCAGCAAACCTTCCGATTCTCTTACATACACGAATCCTCGTGTAATAATGTCGGGATCGGACAGCAATTCATTGTCCTGCCGGCTAAGCGTAATGACGACGATGAGGATGCCGTCCTCGGCTAGATGCTTGCGGTCCCGCAGGACGATGTTACCGACATCCCCAATGCCGAAGCCGTCTACGAGCGTATTGCCGGCCGGCACCTCGCGCCCGCGGCTGGCTGCCTGTCCTTCAATATCGAGCACCTCGCCGTTCCGCATAATGAAAATGCAATCGCTGTCGACGCCCACAGACTGCGCCAGCAGGCGATGCTGGTGCAGCATGCGGTATTCGCCGTGAATCGGCACGAAATAGCGCGGCTTCATAAGCGCAAGCATCAGCTTAAGCTCCTCTTGGCTGCCATGGCCCGATACGTGCATCCCGGTAGAACCGCCGCCCCCGTGAATGACATTCGCGCCGAGCAAGTAAAGATGGTCAAGCGTGCTCGAGACATTGCGCTCGTTGCCCGGTATAGGCGAGGATGCGAAAATGACAGTATCGCCCGGCTCGATTTCGATTAACGGATGCGTCGAGCTGGCGAGACGGGACAGAGCCGCCATTGGCTCGCCTTGGCTGCCTGTGCATAATACCGCAATGCGCTCCCGCGCATAATCGGAGGCTTCCTTCGGATCGATAAGCATGCCTTCCGGCACAGTCAAATATCCGAGTTCCGACGCCACTTTTACGACATTAACCATGCTTCTGCCAAGCAGCGCCAATTTACGGTTTGTTTTAGCCGCGGCATCGATTACCTGTTGAAGGCGGTTGACATTGGAGGCGAAGGTCGTTAAAAAGATTTTGTTCCGAGCTTGATGAAACGCCTCTTCGATCCTCTCCCCGACAATCCTCTCGGATGGGGTGAAGCCGGGCCGCTCGGCATTGGTGCTTTCCGACAGAAGCAGAAGGACGCCGCGCTCGCCAATGCTCGCCATGCGATGCAAATCAGGATTTTGCTGATTGACGGTCGAGAAATCGAATTTAAAATCGCCGGTATGTACGAGGGTGCCCTCGGGCGTATCGATGACGACGCCTAAGCAGTCGGGAATGCTGTGATTGGTGCGGAAGAAGGAAAGCTTCAGCTGCCCGAACTCCACATGGGAATTCGGCTGAATTTCGTTTAAAGAAATATCGTTGAGACGATGCTCCTTAAGCTTTCCTTTAATAAGGCCAAGCGTCAGGCTGGAGCCATAGACGGGCATGTCCAGTTGTCTGAGCACATAAGGTATCGCACCGATATGATCCTCATGGCCGTGCGTAATAATCATGGCGCGAACATGATCTTGACGCTCAATCAAGTAAGAAATATCCGGAATGATGAGATCGACGCCCAGTAAACTCTCGTCTGGGAATTTTGAGCCGCAGTCTATAACGATAAGATCGTCATCATATTGGATAACATACATGTTTTTCCCTATTTCAAAAACGCCGCCCAATGCGAAGACGGATAGCTTATTCGGCTTTTTCGATTTTGCCGCGGTCATAAGAAGCCCTCCCTTGAAAAGATGCTTTCTGCTCCAATAGTTACAGCGATTAATATTTGCCATTTTCGCGAATGTATGTATGAAGCCTTTACAAGAGGGTTAGATTCAGAAGAGTGCGGACATAGCAGGCAAGAATGACAACCATTCGGAATGGGGAGTATATAAGAAAGAAACGGAAAAATTAAAAGGTGAACGCATGAATGACAACTACGACATCGCCTGCATTTGAGAAGTCTATTGAAAAACTGCTATCGAAAAACAAATTTTGCTCTTTTGGCACAATTGACGGGGACAAGCCTAAGGTGCGCTATATGGCGCTTTTTCATGAAGGGCTGAAGCTTTATTTGGCGACGAACAGCAAAACGGATAAAGTGGAGGAAATTCAGCAAAATCGGAACGTGCATGTATTGATCGGCTTTGACGGCAAACCTTCGTCAGACATTGCTCAAATACAAGCGAAGGCTGAAATATGCTCCGATCAGGAGTTAAAGGAGAGGCTATGGAAAGATTCTTTTGACGACTGGTTTAGCGGACCGCATGACCCGGAGTATGTGATCCTCGTGCTTACGCCGGAACGGATTGAGTATACGATAGACAAGGAAACGAAAGTATGGACGCCATAATCGATAACAGAAAGCCCGCAGACTTTGATCTGCGGGCTTTCTGGCGTTCTGTTTAATTCAATCCAAGATTGTTTAATGCGTCTGGATACTCGACAGTGTTGAATACATCTCCAGTGCTTTCGTCCTCGACATGAATCGTTACCTTTTGTTTTTCGGCTGCTACGCCGTTGAACGCTTGATAGAACATTCCCTGCAAACCGAGCCCAAGCGCCGCAAAGCCGTCGAAGCTTCCTTCATATGCGGATTTTTCAACGATAAGCGTGAACTCTGTGAAGGAATCGTTATGCTTGACGTTCTTAATCGATTGAAAATCTTCGCCGCTCTTCAACTCATCGAGCGAAGCGATAATTTCGGACTCCATTTCCTTCATCATATTTTTATGAACGGATTTCGGCATTTTATATGTAACCGAACCGTCCTCGTTTTTCTTCACCTCGGTAACGCCTTCCTGCTTGGCGCTTGCAATGACTTGATCGATATCTTGCCCTTCGAACATGGACGCAGGGAGTGTAATTTCAACATCCAGCAGCCCTTTGTCGACTTCGATAGCGCCCTGTCCTTCGCTGCTTTTCTCTTGATTCGCAGAGCTGTCTGCAGCATTGGAAGTCGGTTCGGGACCGGCATTCTCGTTGTTTGATCCTTTGGAGCATCCCGCCAGCATAAGAAACAGGGATAACAAGATGATAGCAATTTTTTTCATGTCTAGATAAAATCCTCCTAAAATGTATTCCACGGTATTATACAGGGTGCAAAAATTTCCTGCAATGAATATTGTGTGTCAATTATGTTTTATGGTTGAAAGTGATTTGACATCAGATGTAAAATACTCGAAAATATAGCTGATGTTTATGTTTCGATAAATAGGAGAAAAATACATGAGTTATAAATCAGATCGTCCGTCATTTCAGGAACGGCTTGCTCATTTTGTTAATGTGCTCCGTACTGATATTATTAACGGCATCCGGCAGCAGGGCAGCTATCTGCCGTCCGAAAGCTCGCTCGCCAAGCAGTTTGAATTGAGCAACAAATCGATTCGCAAAGGGCTGGATCAATTAGTGGGAGAAGGGCTTATCGTCAAAATCGACCGTGTCGGCAGCATGGTAACGACTAGGGCGAGGGAGTCCATTACGCTTAATTTCGGCTGCGCTTATACGCTCGGCACCGACTTTCAAATGGAGGAGCTGATCGCCGAGTTCAGCAGGCGCAATCCCGGCATTCATATACGGCGCATTTCCTTGAATTCGTCCAGCTATGTGCAATCTGCAGAAGAGATGATCCGGAACGGCCTGATCGATGTCGTTTCGTTCAATAGCCCGCAGTTTCAGGAATGGACGGAGGGAGGGCTGGCGCCTCTGCTGGAGCCGGTCGATACGGACAGCAAGCTTTATTCCATCGCGCAAGAAGCGTTTCATTACGAGGGAGAGCAGTATGCTAAGCCTGTGTCCTTCTCTCCTGTCGTGCTTTGCTATAATAAGCAGCACTTCATGGACGCCGATATTCATGAGCCTGACAGCTATTGGACATGGGACGATCTGATAGCCGCGGCCGAAATAATGTCCAGAGCAAGAGGGCGGCATGGGATGTATTTTTTGCCGACGTCCGAAAATCGCTACTCGATCTTTTTGCTGCAGGCGCTCGCTTCCCGATTAGGTACACTGCCTGGTCAGGATGATGCCCTTTATCGCATGAAGGCGGGCTTAAAAAAATTGAATGATTTAATCGGCAATCGCGATATATTCCCTAATTATTGGGCGCACGGCAATGATGAGACGATCCAGTTGTTCGCGGAAGGGCAGGTGTCGATTATTTTGTGCACCTATTTTAATTTGAACGAGCTGGCGCATCTGTCGATCGATTACGATATTTGTCCGCTTCCAAGCCTGCGGCGCGGCGATTCTCAGAAGACGCTGCTGCTGTCGATCGGCACCGCCATCGTCCAACATTCCAAGCATAAAGAGGCGGGGCGGCGTTTTGTCGATTTTCTGGTATCGGAGGATGCGCAAAACATTATACGCGATAAGACGGTCAGTATCCCCGCGCGCAAGGAATCCGCGGCAAAAATGCTGAACAACGATGTGCGGCGGCCGACGCGCTATACGATGTTTCGGGAGATGCTGCCTTCCTTTGCCTATCACGGCGAACTGGGCATTCGAATGAAGGATTTGAAGCTGTTTACGAAATGGCTGAAGGAATATTGGTCAGGCATGATCGATGAATCGGCGCTGGACGAGAAGCTCGCAGACCTGCTTAGCAGCAAAGAGAGTAAGATGCAATAGTCGGTATAGTGTCCTATGAATAAAGCTGTCCCTCGGAGCAAAGCTCCGGGCGTGGCAGCTTTTTCGCGTTTTCCGGCGAGATAGATATCTTATAGTTGACGTCTTTTTTGTTAGGTGCTTATAATATGTACATCAGATGTAAATCAGATTGTGGAATTATCGTACGATATTCGAGTGAAATAAATCAGACGTAAATCAAAGATAATCGGGAGGCTACGAACTTGAAAAATGGTAACAGTGTTCCGAATGTAGAAGCGCTTTGCTTGATTCCTCAAGAGCAAAGATTTCACGGCCTGCAAGTGTGGGTTGAGGGCTACTATGAATCAGGAGACCAAGGAGCGAAGCTCGTTCGGTGGGACGAATCGAGCGAAGCGGCGAATAACGGCGGCACTGTGCATAGTCCGGCCGATGGCGGAAAGGGGCGATGGCTGCTGATGCATGACGGCGTAGGCGATTTTCGCTACTTTGGCATATTCGGCACCGACCGGATTGCTGACGACGCGCTTGATGCAATGGTAGTCGACATATCGTTTCGCAAAATTGAAGCAGGCTCGGATCTCCATTTTGTGCGCAGGCATCAATATGATAGAAGCAATATCGTGCTTGATTTTAACGGCTTCACCGTGTACACAGACGGAATCGAGAAGGGAAACGACAATGACCCTTTCCATGCGCTTCTGCTGTTCAGAGGCAAAATGACGGAGGATGAGCAAACGTTTAAGCTCTCGAAGCCGCTGGAAGAGCTGGATGAGCGGTTTGAAGTAGCGGATGCGGCTCCGTTCAAAATAGGCGACTGGTGGATGATTCGTTCCGACAATTTGTCCGGCGCGGTCGAGCGCGAGCTGGATAAGCTCGTGCAAGTAACGGAAATCGTCGATGACAAGCATGTTCGGTTCAATTACAAAAACGGCTGGCGCCTCGAAGCCGGCAGAACCGTCGCCTATCGCCGTGTAGAGCCGGTCGTAAGGGCAATCGTCCGCAATATGAAGTTTTACGGAGCGGGCACAACGATGGAAAGCGGCTCGCATCCGCTTGCCTACGAATTTGCCGTCTACTGCGACGCTTCGGCTATCGATGCGTACGGCACGTTTTGGCCGGTCATTATGCGCAGATACTGCTCCTTCTACGTGACGGAAAAGTGCAGGCTGACGAATCCGGTCGAGGTGCTGATCGGCGGCACGGGCTATTTGACGCAGCAAATTTATTGCTTATATGGGCATGTGCGGGATTGCTTAACGAGCAATGGCCGGCATTTGAACGATTTTACCGGTTCGGCCTATTGCATGGTGGAGAACTGCCATGCGGATGGCGATGATTTGGGAGCCTATGTTACGCACGGGCAATATGAGCACGATCTTACCTATATCGGCAATTCGGGTCTGATGTCGTTTGCGAACAGCGGTCCGACATGGGGGGAGAGCGCCAAGCGCATCACCGTGAAGCAGCATACCGCTTCATGGTTTATCGCTCATCGCAAGGTGACGGATTTAACGCTGGAGGACGTGCATGTGTTTTACCGCGAGGGTGTTGAGAATTCGCATAATACAGGCGCAATCTGGCTTAATGTGGACGGCGTGCAAATGAAAAACTGCACGGCGGAAAAGATGGTCAAGTTCGTCCAAGTGTCGGCGCGCTCCAGACGGCCGAACATGATCGAGAATTGCTCTTTTTCATTGACCGGCGGACGGAAGCTGTCCCGTCAGGATGTTTCATCCGAGCTGCAGTTTCAAAACTGCCGCTTCGCAGGGATCGACGGCAACAGCTTCGAAGGGA
>Ga0180215_1004764_pt1 | contig 11862 bp, 12 predicted proteins | sample eDN3rd37CBELigBY_FD_128871 | JGI IMG/M metagenome (GOLD analysis project Ga0180215, IMG submission 128871) | Enriched backyard soil microbial communities from Emeryville, California, USA - eDNA 3rd pass 37_C BE-Lig BY (version 2) (version 2) | ecosystem: Environmental > Terrestrial > Soil >...
AAAGGTGAACCGAGTGCGCGGCACGAGTTGCACCCTCACTTCGGCGCCTTGGCGTCGACTACGGCCTTCAGGCGATCGAATTCCTTTTTCACCGCAGGATTGGCCTCGACGATCTTGGTGCCGAGTGCGACGAAGTCCTTCATCATCTTGTCCTGCTCGGCGGCCGGCAGCTTCAGGATTTCGCCCTTGTTGGCGACCCAGAGCTCTTCGGACTTCTTGTTATTCGCGAGCACCCAGGGAAAAGATTTCTTCTCGGCTTCGCGGCCGGCGGCGCGAATGGCCTCCTGGACGTCCTTCGGCTGCGACTTGAACCAGTTCTCGTTCACGATATTCACCGACAGGATGTAGGAGAATTCCAGATCGGTGACGTATTTTGCAACATCGTAATACTTGAACGCGGTCAGGATCGGCATCCCCGCAAGCATCGCATCGAGGCCCCCAGACTGGAGTTGCGGGATCACTTCGGTCAAGGCCAGCGGCGTTGGAATCGCTCCCAAATGCTTCATCGGCTCCATCTGCAGGGGGGATGCGAAGGTGCGCACCTTCATGCCCTTGATATCTTCAAGTTTCGGTGCCGGCTTTTTCGTCAGAATCACCGTCGGAGAGTTGTAGATCGCTCCGATCACCCGCAGACCCTTGTCAAGAAACATGGTCTCGAGATGATCGCGATAGTCGGGATCCTCGATCACCGCCTGCAGATGCTGGGGCGAACGGATCAGCCCCGGCACCTCGAAAATCTGGAATCGCGGATCGAGATTGGTCACAAACGAAGTGGGCGTGATGAAGGATTCGATCGTTCCCAGCGAAACGCCTTCGGCCATTCGCGGGATCGATCCAAGCTGGCTCGACGGATAGATGCCCATCTTCAGCTTGTCGCCGACACGCGCCTTCACGCCCTCCACGAACAGCTTTTGCCACTCGTGCTGGCCGTCGTTGATCGTGGCGCTGGCAAGCTTCATTTCCTGTGCGAAAGCCGGCAACCCGGTTACGAGCGAGGCGGCTATTGCAGCAGCGAACATCCTATATCTTGTCACGTGCATGGTGGTTCTCCCAGATTTATCGAGTAGCTCATAACGAGCGAGTGAGGATCAGAGACAGTTCCGGCCAGTAGGTGATGATCAGCAATGCAAGGATCTGGACCACGGCAAACGGCAACACGCCGCGATAGATGGTCTCCAGCGGTACTCCGAGGACCGAGCGTGCGACAAAGATGTTCAGCCCAAAGGGCGGCGTGAACATCCCGATCGCGACATTCGCGCACATGATGATCCCGAAATGGATCGGATCGACGCCGACAGCCTTCACCAGCGGGACCAGGAGCGGCGTCAGCACGAGGATCGCTGAGGTCGGATCGAGGAAGCAGCCCACGATCAGGAGAATGACGTTTACCGCCATCAGGAATCCCCACTGCGTCAGCTGCAGGGCTTGCAGCCATTCGGCGAGTGCACGCGGAATGCCGCTGATGGTCAGAATCCAGGAAAATAGGGCCGCGGTCGCCACGATGACGAGGATCTGTGCGGTCAGCATGGCCGAGCGGGCGGCCGCCTCCAGCACATCCTGCCACGACATCGACCGATAGACGTAGCGCCCGACGATCATCGCATAAGCGCAGGCAAAGCCTCCGGCTTCGGTTGGCGATGAATAGCCGAAATAGATGAGGCCGAGCACAAAGGCCGGCATGAACAGCGCCGGCGCAGCGCGCCAGCTCATGCATAGGAAGACCCGGAAATCGAACCTGCCCGAGCGCGGGATGTCCATCTGCATCGCACGCACGACGACATAGGCCGACATCATCAGCGCGATCAGGATGCCGGGCAGCACGCCGGCGATGAACAGCTTCGGGATCGACTGCTCCGCCGAGGCGCCATAGAGGATCATGGCGATGCTTGGCGGGATCAGAATGTCGATCGCCCCGCTTGAACTGACGAGACCCGACGAAAAGCGCTGGCCATAGCCGTCGCGGATCAGTCCGGGATAGAGCGCCTTGCCGACAGCGGCGACGGTCGCCACGCTTGCACCCGAAATAGCTCCGATCAGGGACGATGCACCGACCGTTGCAACGCCGAGCGAGCCCGGAACACGGCCGATCAAAGCCAGAACCCAGACGATCAGCCGGTCGGCGATGCCGGCAGCCCCCATCAATTCGCCAGCAAAAATAAAGAATGGAATGGCGAGCAGCGCGTAATTTTCGAGCCCGCCGAACATGATCTGATGGATCGCGACCGGCGACACCGTCAGGAAAAACACGAAGGTGAGCACACCGCCGGTCAGCAGCAGGACGAAGATCGGCGTACCGATCGCAAGCAACGTGATGGGAATTGCGCCGAGCGTCCAGATCATGCGGAGCCGCCGCGATAATGTATGAGGCCGCGGATGTCGCTCATGAGGATCATCGCGGCGATGATCGCCGTGCCGGCAAACCCGACCAGCAGCGCCGAATGCGGGATCAGCATCGGCATGCCAAGCGCCATGCTGGTTTGCCCGGTCGCGGTAATCCGCTGAATGAACCCGAACGATTGCACGGCAGCGTAGGCGCAGGCGCCCACCATTACCGCGTGTATGACGATTGAAAGGATGTATCGCAGCCGTGACCCGACCCGGGCGGCGAGGATTTCGAGCGCGATATGGCTGCGGTCGGCGGTGACGAGCAGCATGCCGATCATCACCATCCAGATCATGCCGAATACCAGCACCTCGTCGACGCCGATAATAACGCGGCCGGTGGCGCGCGCGATGGCATTGACCACATTGAGCAGCACGAGACCGATCAGCACGATGCCCAGTAGCGTCCGCACCAGCGATAGGGCAAGGCCGGCAAGCCCCGCCCCGGCGTCGGGAGCTGAGACGGCCTTGTCCTTGATCGTCATCGCTGCGGCCTAGGCTGCCGTATTGAGCGCCGATGACTTCGCACCGGTCGCGACCGCGAATGCCGGCCGCGCTTCCATTGCCTTCATCCAGCGGCCGAGTTCCGGGAAATCCGGCTTCTCAATCGGGAATTCGAGGCAGCGCTTGACGATGGGCGCGAGCGCGATATCGGCCAGCGTCAGCCGGTCGAGTGCGAAATAGGATTTGCCCGCGATATGCCCTTCCAGGATCTTCAGCTGTGCGATCAGGTCGGCGCATTGCGCGGCGAAGTCGGCGGCGCGCTTCTCCGGCTCGTTCTTGGAATCCTTGAACACGGCGACATAGGGCGTGTTGAGAGACGCCAGCAGCCAGTCCATCCAGCGCTCCACATACGTCTTTTCAGCCGGGGTGGAGCCGGTGAGCGCCGGCTTATGCAGCGCCGCGAGATAACGCATGATCGTGTGGCTTTCCCAGATCACGGTCTCGCCATCGATCAGGGTCGGCACTTTCGCATTTGGGTTGAGCTTCCTGTATTCCGGCGTCTGCGTATTATTGAACTGTCTTCCATAGTCCTCGCGGGCGTATTTCACGCCGATCTCTTCCAGCAGGAACAGCACCTTCTGAACGTTTCCCGATGTCTGTCGACCCAGCAACTTGATCACGCGATCTCCTCCTTGTTGAGCTGAGATACGGCGCCGGATTTGGTCCCTCTCTGCACACGCGAGGCAAAGAGCAACACCAGCAGTCCGGCGCCACCAATCAGATTGATGACAATAGTGACGAGGTCATGCCCGGGCGGGATCATCAGCATGATGCCGAAGACCGCGTAGAGGACTCGCTCGGCGATTCCGATCGGCCGCAACGCATAGCCGATAATCGCCATCGAAACCGCGGCTGTTCCCACGAAAGCGGTGACCACCGCGAGCAGAACCTCGACCCAGTTTCCGCGCAGCAGCAGAGCGGGCGAATAGATGAACAGGAACGGCACGATATAGGCGACCCAGGCAAGCTTCACGGCGACCCAGCTGGTCCGCCACATGTCCGCGCCGGCGATCTTCGCGGCGGTGATCGAGGCGAGCGCCACCGGCGGCGTCACCATCGACAGCATGCCGAAATACATGATGAACAGATGGGCCGGCAATTCGGCGATCCCGGCATCGACCAATGCCGGCGCGAGCACCGTCGCGAGCATGATATAGACCGCAACCGTCGGCATGCCCATGCCGAAGACGATCGCTATCACGGCGGTGATCACGAGCAGCACCGACCTGCTTCCGCCGCTGAGCGCCATCGCATCGGCAGCCAGCGAGAAGCCCAGCCCGGTCAGACTGATGAGCCCCATCAATAGACCAGCAGCCGCGGTGATCAGGATCAGCGGCGCGGACTGCACGCCGGTCTCGATCGCTGCCTCGATCAGGGCGCGCAGCGAGATGCGCTGGCCGCGATAGGCGCGCAACGCCGTCACGACAGCAAGTACGCCAATCGCCATCAGCGCCGCGATCTGCGGGCGCGTCTGGAACGCGATGAAGGCGATGAAAAGTGCGGCAAACGGAATCAGGAAGTGGGCGCCTTCCAGAAAGACGGCCCGGAAGCGGGGCACCTCGGACGCCGGAAGCCCTTCGATGCCCGATCGCGCGGCGATGCGATCGATCTGCACAAAAATGGCGCCGTAATACAGGAGCGCCGGGACCAGCGCCGCGACCATGATGTCGGCATAGGGCACGCGCAGCATGTCAGCCATGATGAAAGCTGCCGAACCCATCACCGGGGGCATCAATTGCCCGCCGGTCGATGCGGTCGCCTCGACCGCGCCCGCAGTCTCGCCTTTCATCCCGGTCCGCTTCATCAGCGGAATGGTGACGACCCCGGTGCCGACCACATTGGATACCGCATTGCCGGAAATCGTGCCGAACAGCGCCGAGGCGCCCACCGCGGCTTTCGCGCTGCCGCCACGGTAACGGCCAAAACCGGACAACGCGATGCTCGTCATGTAATCGCCGCCGCCCGTTCGGCGCAGCAATTCGCCGAAAAACACGAAGGGAATGACGATCTCAAGCGCCACCCGAAGTGGCAGACCAAGCAGACCATTCGGATCAATCAGCAGATAAATCGCAAGCCGGTCGGGTGCGATCGTCGGCAGTCCGATCCAGGATCCGATCAGGGCGGCGCCTATGAACAGGCAGACCACGATCATGATCGTGACCCCGACCATGCGCCCGGTCAGCGCCAGCAGGCCGACCAGCGTCACCACCGATAACGCCACCAGCCAGGTCGGGCGCAGCGACGCGGTAATCGTCAGCTGCGGATAATCCCAGGCGACGAACGTCAACAGCCCGAGCAGCATCAAGCCCGCGAGCGTTGCAGCGATCCGCAACGGTGGCCGCGACACGAACAGCATCGAGGCCGAGATGGCGAGTGAAAGGCCGGCGGCAAGCGCCAGCGGCTGTTCCGTGAACAGCACGATATCGGCATAGCGGTGCAGTTCGGCCAGCCAGCCCAGCGCCAGCAGAACCAGGGCAAGGCCGAGCACCCGCGCAACCGGCCCCGCCTGAAGGGAGGCCGTCCCCGTGTCCTGCTCTTCAACCGGCTTATCGATCACTTCGCTTCCCCTCAGGCGAGTGATTGTGCCGGCGACAGCCCGCAATAAGCAGATGCCGCCGACTTAATTGCTCTTGATATTGAGAGCCGCCTTCGCCGCAGGGTGATACGGAAGCTGCTTATAGGGTCGCGCGATGGACTGCGCAGTCATGCTTCCGAGCACCTTGTTGGCCTTGGCGATAGCGGGCCCCTTCTCCGCCAGCGTTTTGGCCATAGCGGATACCGCGGCCTCCGAAGTCTTCGGACCCGTCACCAATACATAATCGTAGGCCATGGTCGACATCGGCTCGGGCGCGCCGAGGACCTTGTCCTCGGGCTTGACCTCAAACAGGTAAGCTTCCGGCGCGAGCGCCTGCATGCGCTCGACCGCGGCCGGCGAGGTATCGAACGGCAACCAGGCGATCCCGCCTCCGGCAGAATCCGCTTCCACGACCTTGCCGCCACGCAACGCAAACAGCGTCGCATCGACTCGACCGGCAATCAGGTCGTCGACGCCGTTGGCAACGCTCGCGACCGGTACGAGCTTCACGTCATCCTTGGTCAGACCGCCATTGGCGAGCGCACCTTCGACATAAGGCAACAGGCTCGCCTGCGCGGTGAGCCCCCAGGCCACCCGCTTGCCCTTCAACTCGGCAATGGACTTGATGCCGGAGTCCTTCTTGACCATCAGTCCGACCGGGCTTGGAAACAACGCGGCCACCAGCTTGATATTCTTTTGGGGATTGCCCTTGAACGGGCCGGCCCCGCGGATCGCATCGCCGAGATCGGGCATCACCACCGCCGCCACATCCAGTTCGCCGGAGTTGACGAGCGGCAGGTAAGAGGTTGGACCACCGAAAGCCTGCACCGTGGCGTTGATGTCGCCCGCGCTCTTGAAGGCCTGCGCCAGCGCAGCGTTAACGCCATAATTCTGCGAACCTTGCTGGCCGGCGGCAAAACGCACTGTCGGTGTCTGCGCCTGCACCGTCATGGCTGCGGCGAGCAGTGTTCCGGCGGCGATTCCAGCAATCAGAAGCCGTGTTCCTGTCATTTTCCTCCCCCCGTAAGCGCGTTTACTTATTCAGCGGCTTGTAAACGATACACTCGATCTCGATCTTGGTGTTGATGACGGCACGCGCCTCGACCGTGGTGCGGGCGAGGACGGCATCCTTGAACATTTCGCCGAACACCTTGTTGTAGCGACCGAAGTCGCGGACATCCTGCAAATATGTGGTGGCGCGCACGACGTCGGCGAGAGTCGCGCCCTCCTGCGCGATAATGCGCTCGATCGTCTCAATGGTGGCGCGGGTCTCTTCCTCGATCGAGCCGTGGATCATGTTGTTGTCGGCGTCCTTCGCAACCTGTCCCGACACGAAGATGTAGTCACCGGCTCGGACCGCCGGGTGGAACGGCAGGTTCGGATTCTTCTTGCCGATCGGATAGACATCGGCGCGCCTTTGCTTGGTCATGTCGTCCATGGCTTCGGCTCTCACGAAAATACGCTGGTCTCGATGATGTCGACCCCGTTGACGCGGTCGACCAGATAGACGAGCCCGCGGTCGTCGACGGTCACATCGTTCGACGATGGCCGCTCGGCGCCGGGCGCCGCGTCAGGCATGTAGTAGCCGACTTCGCGCGGCGCGTAAGGGTCGGCGAAATCGACCAGCCGCAGGCCCTGTGCGAACCACGCAAACGGAATGACAGTGCCGTGGAAGCGCTCGGAGGGCTGATGACAGCCGGTCATCGGCGGCTGCGCTGCCCCGTCGATGTCGAGGCCGGGCACCTGCCAGGTCGCGATCGACACCGGCATCTGCTCGTTGGTGATGTCGTAGACCCAGATAAAACTCGGCGCGGCAGGCCAGAGCTTCGCAACATCCTCGTCGGCGACGACCATGACGTCGCGGCCGCGCAGCTTCTGCGGGATTCGCAGGCAGGTATGAGTCGGATGCGGATAAACCGGAGACGTGTTCACACCGGAAATCGCCTTCGGCTTCGACATGTCGGAGATGTCGAGGATGAAGAAGCCGTGATGCCAATAACTGACATAAAGCCGGTCGCCGACGCGCAGCGGATGATGGCAGCGCGGCGGCACCCATTGATCCCAGGGATATTGCTCACCGCCCGCGGTCCATTGGCCGGGTATCCACCAGCGGCCGACTTCCTGCGGCTTCGAGGGGTCCGCGAGATCGAGGATCATCACGATATTGCCGACATAGCCTTCGACGGTCGGCGAGATATAGGCGTAGCGGCCATCGAAATCGAAGCGATGCACGCCGCCGCCTTTCGTCAACCATTTGGTGATGAGCTTCGGCGAGGCCGGCTTTGACACATCGTAGACGGCAAGGCCGCCGCCGAATTCCTCGGGGCCGGCCTTGTTGAAACGCTCGTGGTTGACCAGCATCACGCCGTTCGACACCCGCACCTTGTGCGAGTGCCACCCTTCGGGGACATCTATGGTCGCAAGATGCTTGGGGTTCGATGGATCCGATACGTCGACGATGGTCGTGCCGGAGGTCGGGCGCTGATGTCCGACATACATGATGCCGTTTTCGACCCAGACCTGACCGCCACCGGGACAATCAAAATGCGAAACAAGCGTAGTGTTGGAACGCGACAGCACGGATCTTACCTACACCTCTGCACTCGGCCTAAAAGCAGTCGTCCCCTCGAAAGCGGGGACGACATTTTCGCCACTCAATCACATACCAATCGAGACGGGACCACTCCGTCTCAAGCCAGGCGAACGACGGCGTCGTTCTTGTCGCGGCCCCATTTCTTGAACAGATCGAGCTTTTTCAGGGTCGGCTCATCGCTTGCGACGAACAGGAACAGCGGATCCTTGTCGGAATCGTTGACATGCTCGCACCAGGTGCCGCCCGGCACCGCAAGGGTGTCAAATTCCTTCCAGTCGAAGCGCTGACCGTCGATGATCGAATGACCGCGGCCTTCGAACGGGGCAACCAGCAGATTGCCGGTCTGGCGGATCGGCCGCGTGCGCTCGCCGGGCCGCAGCATCTGCGCAAAGAAGGTGATGGTCTTGAACACCGGACCGCCCGAGGTCGGATCGATATATTCGACCATCAGCGCCTCGTAAGGATCGCCATCCCAGTCCTTATGACGCTCCAGCAACTCGCGCATCATGTCCCAGCGGTAGACGAACATCGGCGAGGAGAAGCCCGCGCCTCGCTTTTCCTTGCTGGCGAAGCGCGGCATCAGGCCGCCATAGCCGTAGATGCGCTGCGAATAATCCGGCGTGAAGCGCGGGGTCTGCTGCTTCTTCTGCACCATCTTGCCGTTCTCTTCTTCCATATAGTTATGGTCGAAATGAACCGCGTTGAGGGTCTCCACCAGTGGAAAGTCGAGCACTGAAAGATTTAGCGCCTGTTCGCCGCCGACGGTGCCGTGATTGTGCCAGGTATCGTTTGGGGTCAGCACCATGTCGCCGGGTCCGAACACGATGTCCTCGCCATCGACCCCGGTGAAATTACCTTTGCCCTTCAGACCGAACCGGATCGCGCTTGGCGAATGCTTGTGCGGCGGCATGATCTCGTTGGCGTCGTTCAGGCGATAGGCCGTGTACATCGTCGACACGGTCGCGCGCCTGGGCGCCAGACCAGGATTGACGAGGATCAGCGAGCGCCGCTCGGAATCGTCCATCGTGATCAGTTCGACCGCCTGGTTCAAAATTGGTTCGATGTCCTTCTCGCAGCTCCAGACATAGGGAACGGCCTTTTTGCCACCCATCAACTGCTTGATCTCGTCATTGGTGACGTCACTCGACTGGGCCCAGAAGGGAAACATGCTTTTCGCGGCAATATCGTCGTACAGCGACTTGAGCGCGGTCTCGCGGTTGGGCAGGCGGTGGACGCTGGATGCGGGTGGGTTCATGACATTCTCCGCCGGTGAGCAGGAAACGATCTCCAGCAAAAGCTAGCAAAGCTGGTCCAGCCGTCAATCGCGCAGGTCGCACCAGTTGGCGCAAATGGTCCGCATTGGTATAGTTCCGCAACTACCGTGGGTTCCAGGGAGGATGCGTTGAGCGACGCGTCTCAGCACGTTGCCGTTATCCGCAATCCGTCGCGCGACATGTCGCCGCGCGATGAAGCAAAGCTGAATTATCGTGACGCGGCCGAGCGCATCCGCACCATGATCGACAGCGGGCGTCTGCGTGGACCGGGGCGGCTGGGCGCCGGACGACTGCCCTCCGAACGCGAATTGTCCGAAGAACTCGGAGTGAGCCGCCGGGTGCTCAGGCAGGCGCTCGGATTGCTGGAGGCCGAAGGCCGGATCAGCCGGCAGCACGGCCGCGGTACATTCGCGACCGATGCCCGGCACGCGACCGAGAGTCTGGTCCATGAGATGTCGCGCCTGACCAATCCCGTCGACATGCTGGAAGCGCGCCTGGCGATAGAGCCGATGCAGGCACGGCTGGCGGCACTGCGCGCCACCCGCGGCGACATCGACCGGCTGTTCGAGGCGGCGGACGCCAGCCGCGATGCGAAAGATCCGCTGTCATATGAAAAGGCAGACGCCGCCTTTCACCGGCGGATTTCCGCGGCCGCGCGCAATCCGCTGCTGATCGCAATTTTCGATGCGATGCTGGAGACCGCGCTCGAAGGCGCCTGGCGGCACGGGCGCGAGAGCGCGCATTGCATCAACAATCAGGCCGCCTATGCGGCGGATCATCGCAAGATCGCGGTGGCCGTGGCCGAGCGCAATGCCGCCCAGGCCGAAGCCGCCATGCGTGCCCATCTTACCGCGGTGCAGAAGCGGCTGATCGAGCACGCTTTCCCGGGCGCTGCGGCGGAGTGATCAGTGAGGCCAGCAGTTCTTTCCGGAATTTCCGATCGCGCTTGAGATGCCATTCGCGGCTCATCGCCGCCTCTCGCGTCTCGAACCTCTCCGAATGCAGCAGCGACCAGGTGCGCCCGCGCGTGGTGCGCGCGCCCGTACCGGCATTATGCTGCGCGAGGCGCCGCTCGAGATCGAGCGTCCAGCCGACATAGGAAATCGGGCCGCGCGGGGTCCGTGTGCCGAGGATATAAACGAAGGGCATGGCGGTTGCTGCTCGCGCAAGAATGCCAAGCGATCCTAACTGAGTCCTAAACGCGCCGGCACACTCGTTCACCTCCCCCCGCAAGGGGGGAGGTCGCTCGACTGAGCGAAGCGAAGAAGAGCGGGTGGGGTCTTTTTCCCACTCCCTCCCTAACCCTCCCCTTTCAGGGGGAGGGATCAGACCGAACACGTGGCGACGGCTACGCCGCGCCCTTCGCCTTGAGTTGCGGAAGGCCGATGATCTCGCGCGCCTCGGCCGGGGTCGCCGGCTCCAGCCCGAATTCGCGGATGATGCGCACGATGCGCTCGACCAGTTCGACGTTGTTGGCGAGCCGGCCACGCGAATAATACAGATTGTCCTCGAGTCCGACCCGCACGTGCCCGCCCAGGAGCAGCGACTGAACGGCGGCATTAAGCTGCGCAATGCCGATGGCGCTGACATTGAAGATCGCGCCTTCCGGCATCAGTTCGACCATCTGCTGCAATACCTTGGGTGTATAGGGCATCGCGCCCTGGAAGCCCTTGTTGGCATTCAGCACGAAATTCACGAAATAGGGCTTGGTGTCGAGACCGGCGTCCAGACACGCCTGCACGTCCTGCAGCAGATGCGTCGGCGAGAAAACCTCCCATTCCGGCTTGATGCCGCGCTTTTGCATCTCGCTGGCGAGGAACTTGCAGCGTTCCGGCGAGGTGTTCATCAGGATCTCGCGGCCTTCGAAGGTGGCGATGATCGTGGTCGGGTCGAGCGTGCACATCTCGGCGCCCGCCTCCATGCCCTTCAGCCGCTCCTCCCAGATGATCTCCGGATAGCCGTTCGGCCCCTGCCGCACCATGTCGCCGTTGATGCCGCCGCCGGTCGAATTGTTGATGATGATATCGCACTTCTCGCGGATAAGTCCGTTGATCTTGCGATAGATATCCGGGTTGCAGGTCGCCTGATCGTCGGGACGACGCGCATGCACGGCGACGAGACTCGCGCCCGCATTGAAGCATCGATACACGTCTTCGGCGATTTCCTGCGGCTGGGTCGGGATATTCGGGTTCTGCTGCTTCGACGCCATCCCCCCGGTGGGCGCGATGGTAACAATCACTTTGTTCGTGCTCATGGTGTCTCCCTCGTTATTGTCGAGCGACCGCGCGGTGGTCGCGATAGCATTCGCGCAGCACCTTGCGCAGGACCTTGCCAGCCGCGTTCTTCGGCAGGCTGTCAGTTACGAAAATCTCTTTCGGGCATTTGTAGCCGGCAAGCTTATGCTTCACGCGCGCAAGCAGCGCCTGCGTATCGACGGCATTGCCGCGCGGCACCACCGCGGCCACGACTTTCTGCACCCATCGATCGTCCGGCAGGTCGAACACCGCAACCTCGGCGACCTCCGCGTCCTGCAG
>Ga0180215_1004766_pt1 | contig 11860 bp, 9 predicted proteins | sample eDN3rd37CBELigBY_FD_128871 | JGI IMG/M metagenome (GOLD analysis project Ga0180215, IMG submission 128871) | Enriched backyard soil microbial communities from Emeryville, California, USA - eDNA 3rd pass 37_C BE-Lig BY (version 2) (version 2) | ecosystem: Environmental > Terrestrial > Soil >...
CCGTTTCCCGTCCTCGCCATCCGAGGCGCCAATTCAGACCTGCTGACGGCGGAAACCTTGCGGATGATGCAGGAACGCCATCCGCGCCTGACGGCCGTCACGGTGCCGGATCAGGGCCACGCGCCATCTCTCGACGGCGATCTCATTCGAGCCATCGGCGAGTTTATCGCCGCCTGCGAAGATAGAAACTGAAACGCAGCGTTCCTCTTCGCGGCATAGCCGGACCTTTTCCAACCGACCCGAGAATTCGAAGCACCACACCTTTCGTATCGAGAGGGCCGGCACTGATCCCCCAATGGAGACCGGAGAGTGCTGACAAGAGATGCAGTCTCCGCCCAGACCAAAAGAAAAACCCCGGTGTTGCCACCGGGGTTCTCCTATCCAATCAGGACAAGCCGATTAGAAGTCGCGCTGAATGCGCAGACGGCCTTCCCAAGCATCGTCGTCGTCAACCAGGCGACCATCGATGTTCCGGAGCTGATCCGTGTCGATATTGGCATAGAGAACCTCAACACCGATGTCGAGGCCAGCCACCGGCGACCAGATCACGTTCGTGCCCAGGCGCCACTCTTTGAAGTCGAAGTCGCCCGCAGCAACACCGGTAAGCAGCGGAACGCCGCTGTACTCGATGCTAGCATACGAACCGAAGACGTTCTGGCGGATGGTCGGGGTCCAGTAGTGACGCAGACCACCGGCCACGGACCAGCCCTCGCCGGTCTCGATGTCGCCATCGAGGCCGATGAAGCCATCGATCACTGGGCCGGACAGGTTGCCGACCGTGATGCTGCTGCCAGTGCCGAGGTACGCGAGAGCGCCGTCAGCGTAGGTCGCGGCGAGCCAGAGGGCATCGCCAGCGCCGAGCATCGGCAGGTTGACGGAGCCCTGGAACGACACGGCCCAGCCGTACTCGTCATCCGGGATCGTGCCGTTGAACACGCCGTAGTCTTCGCCCGGAGCGACGCCGAGAACGTTGCTGCGGATCTGGTGCGCAGCCGCGGAGAGCTGAGCCGTGCCCCAGGTGCCGGCGTACTTCAGGTTACCGACGACGTCGGGAGCGCGCTGACCAGCGGCAAACGCAGTACCGCTGCGGATGAGAACGTCGTCACCAACGCCAGCGTAGCGGCCCTCTTCGAGCGACAGGGTGGCCGAGAAGCCGTTGCCGAACGAGAAGGTGTAGGCCAGGACGTTGACCGTCGGAGCGTCCGAGAAGCGCAGCGTGCCGAAGTGGCCGGTGGGCAGGTCGCTGTTGTCCCAGAAGGACACGGTACGACCGGCGGTCAGGCCGCCGAACTGCACGAAGGCCTGGTCGACAATCGCCGTGTCGCCGCCGTACGTACCCGTGTTGTGGGTGATGTCGAAGCGCACGAAGGTGCGGAGCAGGCCGTAGGCGGTGGCGGTGCGGGCGTCGAGGTTCAGACGGCCACGAGCGCGGAAGCCGATCGAGTTGTCTTCGCGATCATTCGGCTCGAGGTACTGATACTCGGCGCGAACACGGCCGCCGACGCGGAGGCAGGTTTCGGTGCCGGGGATGTAGAAGAAGCCTGCGCCGTAGGTGGAGCAGACGCGAACGTATTCGACAGCAGCGGCCTTCTTCGCGGGAAGGTCGGCGGCTTGAGCCCCGGCAACAGCCGCGAGACCCGCGACCGATCCGAGGAAGAGGCTCTTAGCGAGCTTCATGGTTAAACCTCCAAAGTTTCGAGACCCTGGGGGGCCGGGTTTTTGTGCCTCGAGTGCTTCAACGAAGCCCTAAACACGTCCCTTTTCCCCTAGTACCCGGCGGCCCGCCTTTTCGGTCGAACCACCAGGATGACGACTGGGGTGCCCCCGTCGCTGGAGCCACATTATCCAGGACTGGACCGCAAGCAACTGAATGAAGGCGCAAAATGGGCAAGAGGCTGGGCTTTTCAGGGGCATGTTGCACAAACGCAACGTTCGAAGTTGGTTTGTTTACTTTTCGTTAAGCCCTTGCCCCAGGATTTCATAAATCCTTAAGCACAAAGGGTTTGAGCCTTGGCCAGTCGCCGCCCGGGCGGTGCGAACAAGCGTCTCCCGGGCGCGCACCATAGACCGGGCCTGTGAATAACGCCCGTCACAATTTTGATAGCGCAACCTCCCGGGCCGAAGAAAAAGGCCGGGCGAGCCCGGCCTTTTTCGAATCGTGGAGTGATTCCAGCCTAAGCGACCTTCGGGCCGATCACGCCGCGGCGAATCTGGTCCTCTTCGATGGATTCGAAGAGCGCCTTGAAGTTGCCCTCGCCGAATCCGTCGTCGCCCTTGCGCTGGATGTACTCGAAGAAGATCGGCCCGATGGCGGTCTTGCCGAAACGCTGGAGCAGAACCTTCGTGAAGCCGCCTTCGACCACACCCTCCCCGTCGATGAGGATCCCATTCCTCTTGAGGCGGTCGAGGGGCTCCTCGTGCTTGGGCAGCCGCTTGTCGACCCGGGCGTAATAGATGTCGTTCGGGGCGGGCATGAACTCCAGGCCGGCCCCGATGAGCGCCTCGATTGAGTCGTAGAGATCATAGGAGCCCAGCGCCACGTGCTGGATGCCCTCGCCCTTGTACTCCTGCAGGTATTCCTCGATCTGCCCGGTCTCGCCCGCATCCTCGTTGATCGGAATGCGGATCTTGCCGTCCGGGCTCGTCATGGCGCGGGAATGCAGGCCCGTCAGCTTGCCTTCGATGTCGAAGTAGCGGATCTGGCGGAAGTTGAAGAGGCGCTCGTAGAACCCGGCCCACTCGTTCAGGCGCCCGCGATAGACGTTGTGGGTCAGGTGATCGATGTAATAGAGGCCGACGCCCTTCGGCTTCGGATCGGGCTCGCCCAGCCATTCGAAATCGACATCGTAGATCGAGCCCTTCGCGCCATAGCGGTCGACGAAATAGATCTGCAGGCCGCCGATCCCCTCGATGGCCGGGATCTTGAGCTCGTTGGGGCCGACCTGCGTCTCGACGGGCTTGGCGCCCATGGAGCGCGCGCGGTCATAGGCATAATTCGCGTCGGCCACGCGAAAGGCCATGGCCGGAGCCGAGGGGCCGTGCTGCGCCGCAAAACGTTCGGCGAAGGAGCCCGGCTGCGCATTGACGATGAAGTTGATGTCGCCCTGGCGGTAGAGCGTCACGTTCTTCGAGCGGTGCCGGGCCACGGCGCTGAAGCCCATCGTCTTGAAGAGACGATCCAGTTCCTGCGGGTCGGGATGGCAGAACTCGACGAACTCGAATCCGTCCGTCCCCATCGGGTTCTCTTCGGAGATGGTGGCCGGCGGCGCATCGTGCGGGAACGGTCCCATGATTTTCCTCCTGTCATGCCTCTTCCGATCGAGAGGCCTCTGTCGTGAAATCAACGCATTCGCCCTGTGACGGATGCGATGTTTCTTCTTTTCTTCAGGTCGCGTCGGGCTGATTGGCCGGGGCGGCGTCCTGAAAGGCCTTGTGCTCGGCGCAGGCCGCATCCGCCGCCACGATCTTCGGATAGGCATCGAGCGGAATGTTGAAACGTCGTGCGTTGAAGACCTGCGGCACGAGATAGACATCGGCCAGGGTAATCCTGGGCCCGAACGCATAGGGCCCCGGCCCGAGCAGGGCCTCGATGGCGTTAAAGCCCTCGCGCACCCAATGGGCGTACCATTCGTCGGTGGCGGCCTTGTCGTGTCCGAGCCGGTCCTTGAGATAGCCCAGCGTGCCGGAATTGTTGAGCGGATGGATATCGCAGGCGATCAGGCTGGCAATCGCCCTCACCTTCGCGCGGGTCACGGCGCCGACGGGCAGCAGGGGCGGCTCCGGATAGACCTCGTCGAGATATTCGAGGATGGCGGGGGACTGGATCAGCGTCGTGGCGCCGATATCGAGAGACGGCACGCGCTGCTGAGGGTTGATGCTCCTGTAGCCCTCCTCACGCTGCTCTCCCTTCAGCAGGTTGATCGCGACGGACTCGTAGGTCAGGCCCTTCAGGTTCAGGGCGATCCTGACCCGGTAGGCGGCGGAGGATCGGAAATAGGTATAGAGCTTCACGCGTTATTCTCCCCTGCGTCCTGCGGCGCGAGCAAACGGGCTTGCCGCGTAAGCTTGTCGATCAGCGAGGACAGCATCGCCCGCTCGTCGGATGTCAGAACCGACAGAAGGCGCTCCTCGACGGCCAGAGCTTCGGGAGCGACGGCCTCGTAGATCGCCCGCCCTTCCGGCGTGAGGGCCAGCCACTCCTCCCGGCGGTCCTCGAGATTGGGGCGGCGAACGACCAAGCCCCGCTTCTCGAGCGCCGAGACGGCCCGGGAGACCGTCGATTTGTGCATGACGCCGTCGGGCGCCATGTCCCGCGCGGTTCGATGCTCGTATTGGCCCAGAGTGATGATCACCCGCCAGGCCGGGATCGAGAGGCCAAAGCGCTCCGCATAGATCTGGGCCAGCGCGCTCGATGTCAGGCCCGCCAGCACATTGAGCCTGTACGGCAGGAACTCCTCCAGAACCACCAGCGGCTCGGGCGCTTGCTTCTTCGCTGCGGATCCAGCGGCCATCGTCACTTCAATCGTTGCACAAGCAACCAATAGCAGAATTCGTTGCACACGCAACCAGATTCTGACGCACGTCAAGACTGAGAAATAGAAACGGCGCGACCGGTGAACCCGGTCGCGCCGTTCATGGAGCCTGTCCTCATGCGCCCAGAGCCCTGCCAGAAATCCTGCGGGGCATCGGCGCTCCGGACTTAAGCCCGGCCGCGGGTGCGGATCATGAAGGTGTCGAATGCGAACTCGTTGAGCTGCCACCAGGGCAGGACATCGTTGCGATAGGCCACCAGCGAGTCGTAGCCCTTCTTGAAGTCCGGGCTCTTGGTCGAGAGTTCCGCGTAATACTCGTTCGCGGCCTTGAGCGCGGCCTCCATGATGGCGGGCGAGAAGGTGCGCAGCTCAGCGCCGGCACCGACCATGCGGCGCAGGGCGGCGCCGTTCACGGCGTCGTACTTCGCCAGCATCCAGTTGTTCGCCGCCTCGCAGGCATGGAACAGGATGGCCTGATAGTGCTTCGGCAGCTCGTTGTACTTCTGCTGATTGACGACGAGGTGCAGCATGGCGCCACCCTCCCACCAGCCGGGAGCGTAGTAATATTTCGCGACCTTCAGGAAGCCGAGCTTCTCGTCGTCGTAGGGGCCCACGAACTCGGCCGCATCGAGCGTGCCGCGCTCCAGCGCCGGATAGACGTCGCCCGGGGCGATCTGCTGCGGCACCACGCCGAGCTTCGCCAGCACCGCCCCGCCGAGGCCGCCGATGCGGAACTTGAGGCCCTTCAGGTCATCGACGGTATTGATCTCCTTTCGGAAGAAGCCGCCCATCTGGGTGCCGGAATTGCCACAGGCGAACGAGGTGGCATTATAACGCGCCAGCACGTCGTTGATGATCTCCTTGCCGCCCGCGAAATGCCACCAGGAATGATGCTGGCGGGCGTTGAGGCCGAAGGGGATGCCCGTGCCGAGGCCGAAGGCCGGTTCCTTGCCGGTGTAGAAATAGACCGGCGTATGGGCGCATTCCACGGCGCCGCTCTGGACGGCGTCGAGGGCCTGCAGGCCGCCGACGATCTCGCCGGGGGCGAAGACCTGGATCTGGAACTTCCCGTCCGTCGCCTCGGCCATGTACTTCGAGAAGGTCTCGGCGGTGCCGAAGATCGTATCGAGGGATTTCGGGAAGCTCGAGGTCAGACGCCAGCGGATCTCAGGGCTCGATTGGGCAATCGCCGGAGCGGCCACCGTTCCGGCCGCGGCCGCCAGCCCTGCCCCCTTCAGAAAGTTTCTTCTCTTCATCATCGTCATGGGCGTTTCCCCGGAAAGCATTCTGTTGCAAGTTGAAAGGACCATAACAACCCGGTCGGTGGCAATGAAGCTCTCCTCCCTCAACCAAGGCCGTGACGGCCGCCTCGTCATCGTGTCGAAAGACCTGACCCGCGCGACGGATGCTTTTTTCATTGTTCCGACGCTTCAGCAAGCCTTGGACGATTGGGAAAAAGTCGAGCCTCGGCTGCGTGACCTCGCACAACAGCTGGAGCACGGCTCGGTCCCGGCCTTCCGCTTTCACGAGCACGACTGCGCCTCGCCCCTGCCCCGGGCCTATCAATGGGCGGACGGCTCGGCCTATGTGAACCATGTGGAGCTGGTGCGAAAGGCCCGCGGGGCGGAGATGCCGGCCTCCTTCTGGACCGATCCGCTCATGTACCAGGGCGGCTCCGACTCCTTCCTCGGGCCGCGGGATCCGATCCCGGCGGTCGACGAGGCGCATGGGATCGACTTCGAGGCCGAGGTCGCGGTGATCACCGGCGACGTGCCCATGGGCGCGACGCGGGAGGATGCCGCCGCCGCCATCCGCCTGATCATCCTCGTCAACGACGTCTCCCTCAGGAACCTGATTCCCGCCGAACTGGCGAAGGGCTTCGGCTTCTTCCACGCAAAGCCGTCCTCGACCCTCTCGCCGGTGGCCGTCACGCCCGACGAGCTGGGCGAGGCCTGGGACGGCGGCAAGCTCCACCTGCCCCTGCTCTCCAGCCTCAACGGCAAGCCCTTCGGCAGGCCGAATGCGGGCGTCGACATGACCTTCGACTTCCCGACCCTGATCGCCCACGCGGCCAAGACCCGGCCGCTCGGCGCCGGCTCGATCATCGGCTCCGGAACGGTCTCCAACAAGGGCGAGGACGGCGGGCCAGGCAAGCCCATCGACCAGGGAGGCGTCGGCTATTCCTGCCTCGCGGAACTGCGCACGGTGGAGACCATCCTCCAGGGCGAGCCCAAGACTCCCTTCATGCGCTTCGGCGACACGATCCGCATCGAGATGAAGGACAAGCAGGGCCACTCGATCTTCGGGGCCATCGAGCAGAAGGTCGAGGCTTATCGACAGGAAGGCTGAGCCGCCCCATGGGCGCTTTCGCACGATGCTTCCTTTTTAGTGAGAGCATCGTTAAGGCGGAAAACCGGGTCCACTTTTGCGCGCGGCGCTCTAGGTTCATGCTTTCGACCAAGCATGGAGCGGCCCATGGATGACCATGTCTACAAGATCGTCGAGCTCGTCGGCACGTCGGAGACCAGTATCGAGGACGCCATCCAGACGGCAATCCGACGGGCGAATCAGACCTTGAGAAACCTGCGCTGGTTCGAGGTCGTCCAGACCCGCGGCCATGTGGAGAGCGGCGAGGTGCGCCACTATCAGGTGGTCCTCAAGGCCGGGTTCACGCTGGAGGGCGGCGGGTAGCCTCGCGCCATCGCCCGCCCACCAGGTCATGGCCGGCCCTGTGCCGGCCATCTCGATCCGAAAGGCTCGGTGCCATATTCAATCGAGATCACCGGGACAAGCCCGGTGATGACGTGGAGGGTTTCGACCCGGCCTGAATGCTACTTCACTTCAGCCTCGTAGATGTAGAGCGTGGACTTGTCGTCCTCGGGCATGAAGTAGCCGCGGATCCCCGCATCGCTCGCCTCCATCCAGACCGGGTTGTGGGTCATGTCCATGCCGGAGGCCGTCCAGAGCAGTACGGGCGTCTGGAAGAGCGGGCGGCCGTCGGCGAGGTTGACGAGATCGAGCCCGCCGAGGCGGAACGGCGTCGCCTCGGGCGTGATCCGCATCTCGGTCACGCCGGAGCAGAGCATGCGGCTTTTGCCGGCATATTTGCAGTCCTGGTAATCGAGGTAATGCGAGGTGTTGAGCGTCCTCAGTTTCTCGGGGTTTTCGCTGGCATTGGTGGGCTTTCCGCTGTCGTCGAGCGTCCAGCGGTAGAAGCGGCGCGAGCCCCAGCTGACCCCGTGCAGGGCCTTGTCGTCGGTGTTGTGCACCACGCCGCCGATGTGATCGGGGAAGCGGAACATCTCCTCGGCCTTCATGGTCTCCGGATCGACGCGGTAGACGATGGAGCGGCTGTTCGGCCGGTACTCGGCCACGGGAACCCAGATGTACTTCCCGTCGTAGTCGATCCCGCCCGGGTGATAGACCGTGCCCTCGCCGAGGGTGATGTCGGCGATGAGGTTGCCCTTCATGTCGATCTTGAACAGGTGCCCGACGCCTGCGCCCGTGTCGCGATCATAGCCGTCCACGGGCTGCGGGAACCGCTTGGTCGGCTGCTGGATCTCGACCGAGGACACGAACAGCGTGTCGCCGATCTTCACCATGCCCTGCGGGTGATGGGTCAGGAAATTGATCGGAACGGCCTCGACGGGCTTCCACTGCGTGCCGCGCGACAGCTTCATCACGCGGTCGGCCAGAACGTCCCGGTCCGGTTCGGCGGCCTGGAGAGCCGCAGGCAATCCGCCGAGGCAGAGCATCGTCAGAATGGTGGTCAGGCAACGTCTCGAACAGTTCATCACGTTCCTCCATCAGTGCCGAGCCGCTTCTTGAACAATGAAGCATCGGATCAATCCCGAAAGTGCCGTCCACTTTCGGACCCGATGCTCTTAGCGAGCGGTCCATGTCACTTTAGTGTCGCGTCTGGATTCTCTGCAAATCCGTTCCGCCTTTCACGTCATGGCCGTCCCCGGACTTGATCCGGGGATCAGTCCCGGCCATCCCGATGCAGCGAAGCGCGGCGCCTCAACCCATCGGGATCACCGGCACAAGGCCGGTGATGACGCGGAGCGCGACATTCCGGCCGCGCCATGCTCGCTCGCGAATAGGTGATGAAACACAAATCGAAATTCGAAAAGGGGCGCCGCAGCGCCCCTTCATGAAACAAGCCGCCGGCTCATATGATGAAGAACTCGGTGTACTTCAGCGTCTTGCTGACGTCCTTGGAGAACTTGAAGATTTCGACCGCCTTCTTCGAGCCCGAGCCGTCGGGGTCGTAGTACAGGGTCTTCGTCTTCTTGCTGTAGACCAGATAATCGTTCTTATCCTTGGCCTTGTCCCCGATCGTGAAGAACTTCTTGTTCAGCTTGCCCGGACCGGCCTCGGAGCCCTTGCCCAGTTTCGGCATGTACTTGTTGTCGAGCCAGATCACGTCGTCAGCGGCCTTGTAGTCGTAGATCGTGTCGAGGTTCTTGCTCTTGCTGGGCTTGTTGGCGTCGAAAACGAAGACGTCGCTGCCAGTGCCACCATAGAGCTTGTCGCTGCCCGCGCCGCCGGAGATCGTGTCGTTCCCCTCGCCGCCCCTGATCGTGTTCCTGCCGACATTGCCCGTGATGATGTTGTCGAGGGCATTGCCTGTGATGCTCACATTGCCCTTGCCGGTTGCGAAAGCCCTCACCACGCTCGGGTCGAGCGTTACGTCCTTCCCGACCTCGAGCGTCGGCGAGGCCAGCAACAGGTCGAGGGTGAACCGGCCTTCCGCAAAATCGAAGAACTCGACATCGACAACGATATCCTGACCATCACCGGTTCGGTTGTCGGTAATGACGAACTGACCCGCCCCGTTCCTGGAAACCGTATAATCCAAGCGGCTCCCCGCATAGGTGACGATGTCGATGCCGCCCCCGCCTTCCAGCGTGTCGTTGCCCCCGCCGCCCGAGAGCGTATCGTTGCCACTTTCACCCCTCAGGCGATTGTTGAAACCGTCGCCGATGATCGTATCGGCATTGTCCGTGCCGCGAATGCGCTCGATGGCGATCAGCGAGTCGAGATGGCCCGTGGCATCCCGGACCTGTCCCTTGCTGAGATCGATCGTCAATCCGGTCTGGAGCCCCACGGCCCGGGCTTCGGCCCGGTAATCGACCTCGTTGATCCCGAGAGTACCGTTGAAGGTATCGTTCCCCGCATAGCCGATGAAACGCTGGTTGCTCGCACCCGAGCCGCCAATGAATGTGTCGGCGCCATCGGTGCCGAACACCGCATCGATGGCGAAGAACGTATCGGTGCCGCCACCGCCGCCGATTTTCTTGACGGTTCCGGAGCGGGCGGTCGCGCCGAACGTGACCTCGATCCCCGTGAATCCCCCGTTCCGATAGTTGAGCACGTTCCAGTTCAGGTTGGGATCGTCGTCCACCCCGACTTCGCCGCCATAGATCATGTCGTTGCCGGCGCTGCCGACGAACAGGTCCTCGTCCTCGCCGGTCGCCCTGTTGGAGCCACCGATAAGAACGTCGTTACCGCCGCCGCCGTTGAGCGTGTCGTTGCCCAAGCCGCCGTCCAGCGTATCGTTGCCGAGGCCGCCGCTCAGCGTATCGTTGCCGCTGTCGCCCCGCAGCCGGTTGTCGATTGCGTTGCCGATGATCGTGTCGGCGAAATCCGTGCCACGAATGCGCTCGATCCCGATCAGCGTGTCGGTGCCGCCGAACGCGTCCGTGACCTTTCCCGAAGAAAGGTCGATCACCATGCCATGGGCAAGCTGCGCAGCCCTCGCCTCGCTTCTGTAATCGACCTCGTTGATGCCCCAGGAGCCGTCGAAGGTATCGTTCCCCGCAAAGCCGATGAAGCGCTGGTTGCCAGCGCCCGAGCCGCCGATGAATGTGTCGGCGCCATCGGTGCCGAACACCGCATCGATGGCGAAGAAGGTATCGGTGCCCCCGCCGCCACCGGTTTTTTCGACGGTTCCCGAGCGGGCGGTCGCGCCGAACGTGACCTTGATTCCCGTGAATCCCCCGTTCCGATAGTTCAGCACATTCCAGTTCAGGTTCGGATCGTCGTCCGCCCCGACTTCGCCGCCATAGATCGTGTCGTTGCCGGCGCTGCCGATGAACAGGTCCTCGTCCTCGCCGGCCGTCCTGTTGGAGCCACCGATGAGAACATCATCGCCGTCGCCGCCATTGAGCGTGTCGTTGCCCAAGCCGCCATCGAGCGTATCGTTGCCGACATCGCCTTCCAACGTATCGTTGCCGAGGCCGCCGTCCAGCATGTCGTTGCCGCTGTCGCCCCGCAGCCGGTTGTTGAGGCTGTTCCCGATCAGGTCGTCGTTATGCCGGGTTCCCCGCAGGAACTCGATGTTCTTCAGCTTGTCGACGTCGCCGTTGAACCACGTGACCGCCACGAATCCGTCGGCCCCGACATCCGACAGATCGACGAAGACGCCGATGCCGCTCTCACGTGCGTCGTTCCGGTAGTCGACTTCGTCGTCACCGGCCCCGCCATCGAAGGTGTCGTTGCCCTCGAAGCCGCGGAAGCGCTGGGACCCATCCGCTCCTATGAAGCTGTCGTCGAACTGGGTTCCATGAACAGCCTCGATTCCGGTGAACGTATCGATCTCGGTCCCGCCCCTGGCTGCAGCCGTTCCGGCGCCTTCGCGGGTGAACACGACGGCGATGCCGTTCGGACGGGCCGTCGTATTGGACTCGGCCAGGTAGATGAGATCGTCGAATCCGGCGCCGCCATCGATCACGTCGTTCCCGAGGCCGGCGATCAGTTCGTTGTTCTCGTCATTGCCGAGGATCGTGTCGTTTCCGGCAAGGATCAGGTCGAAAATATCTCGGGTTCGGAAGGCGGAATTGGTCAGCGCACCGTCGAGTGCCGCCTGGGCAAGGTTCAGCCCCGTGAATTCCGCAACGACAGTCGTGCCGTCGGCTTCGATCAGTTCGATTTTGCTGATCGTTCCTGTACCCGTATCGAGGCCGGTTCCTGTGATGACGACCTTCCGGGTTCCGATAATGAAGGCCATACTTGTGCTGGTCGGCGCCCCGTCGGGGAGCTCCGGGAACGGCATGGGAAAGAACTGGTCCAGCTCAAAGAATTCGTCGGAGAGAATGCGGAAAGTGGCCATGATGCCCCCGAGACAATGTTTCGTCTCAGATTAATCATCCGCAGTCGCAAGGATATATCACCGAAGGGGTATTCAGCGCGCTTTCGCAAGAGTGTTGCAAAAAGGTTTCACCCCTCCAGCTCCTCCCGCAGCATCTCGAGCTCCAGCCACCTCTCCTCCGCCGCGTGCAGATCGGCCTGGAGCTGGGTGAGCGCGTCCATGGCCTTCTGGAAGC
>Ga0180215_1004769_pt1 | contig 11853 bp, 10 predicted proteins | sample eDN3rd37CBELigBY_FD_128871 | JGI IMG/M metagenome (GOLD analysis project Ga0180215, IMG submission 128871) | Enriched backyard soil microbial communities from Emeryville, California, USA - eDNA 3rd pass 37_C BE-Lig BY (version 2) (version 2) | ecosystem: Environmental > Terrestrial > Soil >...
AGCTCTCTTTTCGTAGTTATTCACCCGGATTAACTACCATTTTTCCTGATGCCTCTCTTTTTTGGTCGTTATTCATCTGGATTAACTACCATTTACTCAAGGTAACTCTCTTTTCGTCGTTATTAATTAAGATTAACTACCATTTTTCCTAAGACAGCTCTCTTTTCGGCTTTATTCACTCGGATTAACTACCATTTTTCCTGATGCCTCCCTTTTTTGGTCGTTATTCACCCGGATTAACTACCATTTACTCAAGGTAACTCTCTTTTCGTTGTTATTCATTCGGATTAACTACCATTTTTCCTAAGGCACTTCCCCTTTCGCCTTTATTCACTCGGTTTAACTGCCATTTTCATTAAGATATTCAATTTGGCCCTCAATCCCCATCTCCTCTTAAAATCACCTCTTCACACAAAGAAGAGAGATGGCCCTAAGCCATCTCTCTCCCCTTTATGCTGGTGCATCTATTTCATCTTCAGCAATGTGTTTTTCGTTATATTCCACATCTTTGCGTGCATTGTAGCGGTCTGCTTTTTCAAGGGTAACCGTGATGTTATAGTCAGGGATACCTGCGAATTTTTCGTAGCGGCCTCTTGGCAATAGGAAGTTTCCTTCCGGGAAGTGGACTTCGACGTTGCCGCGGGCGATGTCGACGAATTTGGCTCTTCCCTGGAATACACCGAATCCATTGTATAGGACAATCCCTTCACCCTCTGCAATGCTTAAGTCCTTTCCATCCTCTGCGTTCATTAATACATCATATCGTCCGGCTCCATTCAGCGGGTCCACCTCTTTATAGACCATGGAATTAAACTGCTTCCCGCGGCGTGACGTAACAATGAATTGCCCTTCCTTCTTTCCAAGGTCTGGAATATCCACAGTAATAAGTGTGCCTTTTCCATCCGGTGTAGGGCAGATGCCGTCCTCGCATAACCATGCTCCGCCCCACTGGAAGACATCTCCTGCTTTTTTCAGATGCTGGATGCCATCATAACTAGGGTTAGCCACAGCAATTTCATCACGGATTTGCTGTGCATTTTTAAATTCAACGAGATGAGCAGTTTCAGGCTTTACACGTTTGGCAAGATCAATGTAGATCTTCCACTCCTCGCGTGCCTCTTCAATTTTATTTTTATTCCCTTCAATTTCCGGACTGAAATACACCATGCGTTCCGTTGAAGTGGACGTACCGCCGCCCTCCTGCTCGTACCTGGTTTTAGCAGGAAGAACGATGACCGCTTCTTTCGCATCAACCAGTGTAGACGTATTTAAAATAATATCCTGGTGAACACGGATATCCAGTTCAGATAGAGCTTTTTCAATAAAATCAGGATCTGGCATTGTCTCAAGGAAGTTGCCGCCTGAAAGATAGTAAAGCTTGATTTTCCGTTCATGGTCTTCTGGAAGCAGGATATTCTCCAGTGTCACCCCGACAATATCACCCTGCCATTTCTCAAGCTCGAATCCCCAAAGATTTTGAATGCGGGTAAAATTGTCTCCGTAAAAGTCACCGCCAGGCAATACGAATGGATCTGCCCCCATTTCACCGCTTCCCTGCACAGATGAATGTCCGCGGAATGGCATAAGCCCATTATGCTTTCGGCCCAGATGACCGCGAAGCAGCGCAAGATTGGCAACCTGTGAGATGTTATCAGTCGCAAAGGAATGCATGGTCAGTCCAAGAGCCCAGGCATAGACGGCATTTTTGCTGTTCGCAAGCAGTTCAGCAAGCTCGATGATACGCTCTTTGCTTACACCAGAAGATTTAATAATCTCTTCCCATGACTGCTCTTTTACTTTCTTTTTCAAATCTTCATATCCATTTACATGCTCGTTCACAAACTTATGATTGATGGCAGAACCGCGCTCCGCTTTCTCCATTTCAAACCAGTGTTTCATAATCCCGTGCATAAAGGCAATATCTCCGCCGATATTTACCTGATAAAAATCATCTGCAATTTTTGTGCCGAACAAAGCAGATTCAGGATTTGACGGAATCCAGTATTTGTCCATTGCCGGCTCTCTGTATGGATTGACGACGATAATTTTTGTGCCGTTCTTCTTCGCTTCAAGCATATATTTGGATGATACAGGCGAGCTGTTTGATGCCACACTGCCCCAGAATAACAGGACATCCGTTCCGATCCAGTCAAGATAGTTGGCTGTGGAAGCTCCTACTCCAATGGAACGCTTTAAAGCGGTTTTAGAAGGCGAATGGCAAATGCGGCTCGCATTATCGATGTGATTCGTTCCAAGGAAGCGGGCAACTTTGCCGGCCACATAATAAGATTCATTCGTAATTCCCCGGCTAGTCAGGTAGAACGCATACTGTTTAGGATCGAGCACCTTCATTTTTTCAGCAATCATGTTCATGGCATCATCCCAAGTAATCCGGGAGAATGTGCGCTCTCCTTTTCTGCGGATCATTGGATAAGGAATGCGGCCCAATTTACGAAGCTCGGTGCTGTCATATTTGCGCAGCTCATCGATATCGGCATGCAGAATTTCCGGTTTGATTGCTCCGGCAGTATTCAAACGAAGGACATTTAACCTTGTTGTACATACGTGCGGCCCCTTAAGTGTCTGGTCATAAAGACCGGAAACGCCAAGGGCACATCCGTCACACACACCTTTCGTTAAAATATTTGCGGCATACCCAATATTATCTTTGTTTTCCCATAGGATTTTTGCTGTATCCCTCATATGTTTCGGCTTTATTTTACCAAGACCAAATGGAATTGGGCTCACCCAATGCTTCGGATCCGGCATTGCCTTTTTATTCTGAGGTCCTGGATGTTTTGTTTTTCCCACCTGAAACACTCCCTTGATTTTTTCTATTTAATAGAGATCCTGAATCTCTTAATTTCCAATGTTCAAATAGCATTTATTATTGTATATGGGTAAATGGAATAAATTTGCCCTTTTTTCATAAAAAACCACCGCAAAAAGCCTCTAATTAATAGTTGCTGATTTCTGCGGCGGTTAGTCTTTAGCAGGTTCGCTGCCAAGTGCCATACCAATGGAAAAGCGGAAGCGGGGCTGAATGCTTTTCCATGCTGTTTTTATTAAATTTAACCTGCCATACGCTCACTTGCTTCATTTTGCTTGCGCAATTTTTTAATATCAAAACGGATCAGGATTGACACAATGAGTGCAATCACAAAAAGTCCTGCAAAGCTAGTTAGACTTGAAGCATAGCTTCCTGTTGAGTCCTTCATCCACGCTGCGAACATTGGACCTGCAAGTCCTGCGGCAGCCCATGCTGTAAGAATGTAGCCGTGAATGGCGCCAAGCTGCTTTGTTCCGAAAACGTCACCGATAAATGCCGGGATGGATGAGAATCCGCCGCCATACATGGTGTACACAATGGCCAGCATAATCTGGAAAAGAATGGCTTCTTTTGTTATCGGCAGCAGCAGGAATAGGGCAATCTGTGATACAAAGAAAATCGTATACGTGTTTGGGCGACCGATATAATCAGAAATGGATGCCCATGCCAGACGGCCAAGTCCATTAAAGATGCCGAGTACGCCGACAAGCGTGGCTGCTTCTGCCGTTGTCAGGCCTATGCTTTCCTGTGCCAGCGGCTTTGCAGCTGACAGAATCGCAATTCCGCAAGTTACATTAATGAATAGCATGATCCATAAATAATAAAACCGGGATGTCTTTACTGCTTCATTCGCCGTTAACTGTGCCAAATCCTGTTTGATTTTGATTTTTCCGGCTGCAGCTTTTTCTTTCATGCCTTCAGGTGCCCAATCGGCAGGCGGTCTTTCTAAATATAAAGATGATAATGTCATGATGATTAAGTAAGCTGCACCTAAAATAAAGAACGTGTTAGCTGTCCCAACAGATTTAATCAGTCCATCCATGACCGGGCTCGCTACCGCTGCAGCGAAGCCAAATCCCATGATGGCAAGGCCGGTTGCGAATCCGCGGCGGTCCGGGAACCATTTTACCAGTGTAGAGACCGGTGCAATATAGCCGACTCCCAAACCAATACCCCCAAGAACACCGTAGGTTATGTACAAAAATGGCAATGATCCCATATTTACTGCCAAACCGGCACCAAGCATGCCGGCTCCAAAGAATCCTGCTGCCAGAAGGCCAGCCTTTTTGGGACCATGCTTTTCAACAAAGTGGCCAAGGAATGCGGCTGACAACCCCAAAAATAGAATCGCCAAACTGAAGGTCAGCTGTACCTCCTTTGATGTCCAGCCAAACTGCTCAATCAATGGATTGGTAAAGTTGCTCCAAGCGTAAACCGAACCGATTGAGATATGAATCCCTACGGCCGAGGCGGCAATCAGCCACCGATTTTTTGTCTTTTTCACTCTTTTTCCCCCTCATAATGCTCGTATCCTGCTTTTTAAAGCGGTTACAGGATTGTTTCTTGAAATAAAAAAACCGTCAATCTCTCCCGCATTCCCGATTTTGGGTATGCGGAAGCAGGATTGACGGTTAGTATCAAGCAGGATTCGCTGCCTAAAGGACCAACTGTTAATCAAAATGGAATCTGATGACATTTTAACCGACGACAGGTTCGCTATCTCAAATCAAAATGTGACAGATTTTTGAACTATTAAAAATCATATCACTTTGAAATAACATGTTCAAGCCCTTTTTAGCAATTTTTCACTATGGCAGTGTTGGTTATTATACAAAAAAACTCCGGAAACGATTCCCGGAGTTCTTTCTATTTACCTCCCTTTTTTTACATCATGCAGCAGATCCGGATGGTTTGTGAACATGCCGGTTACTCCCCAATTAATCAGCTGCTTCATTCTTTCCTTGTCGTTGACAGTATACGGGTGCAGTTCAAGGCCGCTGTTCACAACCTTTTGCACATATTCCTCATTTAGATACGTATGATTAGGACCGATGCCCATTGCATACTGCTTGATTTCCTTAATCTCTGCCTCGGTAATTTCTGCGTTTGCTTTATAAGAGATTAATTGAACCAGCTTAATGGAGGGATCCAATTCATTCATCACTTTAAGACTTTGAGAGCTAAAAGATTGGACAAGCAGTTTCTCTTTATTAATCTTATACTTATCAACCAGTCGAAGCAGTTCTTTTTCCATGCCAGGATAAACATCCGGTGATTTTGTTTCAATGTAGTAGCTGTTGTTTTTTCCAAATTTCTTGAAAACCTCTTCAAGTGTCGGCACCTTTAAGCCTTCGTATTCCGCTTTTGATGCATACGGGTACTTTTCGTTGAACCAGCTGCCTGCATCAAGCTGCTTTATTTCGTTTAAAGTGTAATCCTTTACGGACCCTGTACCATTAGTCGTCCGGTCAAGCGTCACATCATGCATCGCAATGAGATGACCATCCTTTGTCATCTGCAAATCAATTTCAATATAATCCCCATGCAATTTCTCGCCCATGTCATATGAAGCGATGGTATGCTCAGGTGCATAAGCAGAAGCCCCGCGATGTGAAACATTTACAATGTCCTTATGTATATCTTTTGCCAATGCCGCACCTCCTCCAAACGCATTTAGCCCAATAACTGCTGCACCAATAACAGAAATCATTCTCTTCTTCAAAGTCTCCGTCCCCTATCTATAATGGTTTACATATTAAGAATAGGGACGAAATATTAACCCTGTGATAATTCGATGTAAAATCTGGAAGAATAATAGATTACAGGAATATTAATACAAGCATTTCGGAATAGGTCTCTTTCACTAGAAAATCCATATTGTAGAAACTTGTAATCTTTTTATAAGTTTTGTCGAATCTGTTTATTTGCGGTTTAATTTGTCGATAATAGAATATAGTATTTCATCCCCTGATTAGGAGCCGAATCAATGACCACACCTTCGACTGCTATAAAAAAACTTCATCATGACATCGATGCCCTGCGCAAAAAGATGATTTCTGTTGGAAAAAGAAAGGGATTGTCACACCCTGAAACGCTTATGTACTCAGAGGAGCTCGATAAGCTCATTTATAAAGTGCAGCGAAGCAAATTCATCCATTAGAACATCCCCGGTTATTACCTCAAAAGTAATAAATATTCCATAAAACGCACACTCTTATAAAAAGGGTGTGTTTGTTTTATGATTGACGCTTAATCGTAGAAAAACATCCGTTCACTTAAGCATTTTTATTGAGAAAAGCTAAAAATATAGCCATAATGATAGGATAACAACTATTAGGAATTGGAGATCTTATGAAGAAAAAATTCATGATTTTATTAGGAATCGTCCTTCTTGTTCTGACAGCCTGCGGTAAAGATCAGGCACAGGAAGCGATCACCTTAAAGGACCAGACCGGTAATGAAGTTACCTTCCCGCAGGACAAGCCAAGTGTTTTCTTCTTTATCACTACATACACCTGAGGACTCTGTCAGCAGCAACTGGTCGAGTTGCATCAGAATATGGATAAATTAGAAGGCTTGGACGTCAACGTGTACATCGTAAGCAATGATCAGCCTGAGCAGCAGCTTGAGCTGTATAATGCTCTTGAAGAAAAAATGGGACACAGCCTCCCATTTGTGTCAGACCCTGAAATGCAGCTCATTGAAAGGGCTGATATGAAAAATGGCGAATCAGCCTATAGAGGCTACGCTTTAATGGATACAAAAGGCAATATTGTGTTCAACAAGGTCAATGACCATTGGGGAGAAGAAATCGATAAAACCGCAGAAGATATTAAGAAAGAATATGAGGGGCTTTCCAAATAAAGACGAAAAAAAAACACGCTTGAGAGCGTGTTTATGAATCCCTGTCTCTATTTGTGAACTGGAGCATGGCGATAACAAACATACCGAAACTGATCATCAAAGACAACACTTCAAAGGTACCCATTTATACATCGCCTCCTTATCTTCAGCCTTCCCGGAACCAAACTTGTCCTATACTCAGGATAAGTGCCCATTTGAAAATCCGTCCAAAAGGCCTAAAAAGAGCCAGCCGCATTGCAAAATTGCATGTGACTGGCTCTTTTTTTGTGAAAAGCCGCTATTTTCTTATGCTTGCCTCGAAAAATGCCCTATCTTAATGCGCGTTTTTATCTGATTTATTTGTGAAAAGCTTGAATTTACATATGCTTTCCAAATTTATGTGCGGTTAAGTGATTTTTACTTGCGGATAGAAAAATTTATTTGCGGATAAGCGATTTTTACTTGCGGATAGAAAAATTTATGTGCGTTTAGCTCTTATACCGACCTTTCCTTTCTGGATGTCAACGGAATCCGGACATGTTTTCTTCTAATTGAATCAACACTTAAATATAATTCAATGATCAATAACATTAAAATGATCCAAACGCCTGTATTCAATATTACTGCCTGTACCGGGGTTTCTATGAAAAAGGTAAACGTAAAGAACATCGCAAAAGTGAAGATTCGGCTCCACTGTGTCACATCGTATGTGAAGATGCCTTCCTTCAAGCCATATATTAGACTGCGGCAAATCGCCCTTGCTATTTCAATAATCTCCACCACAATGAAAACCAGGAAAACGGCAAGCCAAAACCAAGCAGCCGCCTGTTGGGTTACAAGGCCGGATTTGAACATGGCGAGCCCGCTGATGGACAGGGCACCGTGAAAAATACAATTGGTATTATTCCAATCTTTCGCAATGTTCCAGCCGCGTATGGCATAACGTTTAAGAATAAACCACGCACTAATGAAATAAAAAAGCAGCCCTAAAAAAATAAGAGCGGCATTCAGAAATCCAGGTACATCTGCAAAGACAGTATTGAAAAGGAGAACAAGAGATTGTGTGCTGACCGCCGTCAGCAGCAAAACTCCATGCGTCTGCTGACCAATAGATGTATCCTTGAGCTCTTTGAAGCCTATTAAACTAATCCAAATATAAATAATCCATAATCCCGCATTCAGAATGGCCAGCGCCTGGACTTCTGCACCTGCTCCAAATTGCTTGCAGAACATGATTCCGCAAATCGACGTGCCGGCCACCCAGGTTCCAATGCCGAAACGGTTAATTGGATTAATGTAATGCAGCTTCTTAAACTCTCCTTTATAAATGGTCATGCCGATCGAAACTAAGATGGCCATCCATAAGGCTATATCTGCTATGCTGATAATCTTGCCGATGCTCCCCAAAAAGAAGGACAAACCGAAGAAATTCAGTAAAACACCCTGTGTCACAATGCCAAACGCCATCACAGCCGCCATTGCAGCAGTATTAATATTTATTTTTTTACGAATGATAACGAAAACAGCCCCTATAAACAAAAGGCCCAGCAAAATGAAATAAAACACTATAATCACCGTTAGAATGGATTTTATTTTAATTATAACATCCTATGCATGCGCTGCGGATAATAAAAAAACAGCACATTTTCATGCACTGTCAGGTCCCGCTCCACCATTTAAATTAAAACGATGTTTCCGTTTTGATCATCTTCTGCATGTATCGAATCCCCTTCATAGGGGAGTTCTATCTCAATCTTGGTGCCTTCCCCAACTTTACTTTCGACTATTAAGCGGCCATTATGGTTTTCGATAATTTTGTAGCAAATCATCAGTCCCAGCCCTGTTCCTTTTTCCTTTGTCGTATAAAAAGGTTCCCCCAGACTTGAAATCCGGTCTTCTGATATGCCAACACCCTGATCGATGAATTGAATGGAAATAGTGTTGCCAGACTTTTTAAACACTTTAATGTTTAACTCTCCTCCGCCTGGCATTGCTTCAATGGCATTCTTAATAATGTTGAGGAATACTTGTTTCAGCTGGTTCTTTTCACAATGAATCATTGGGGCGTGAAGATTATTTTCTGCTGCTATTTCGACATTGTTTAATACGGATTGGGTGCTGCTCAAAAGAATCACTTCGTTGATTAATTTAGTAAGGTCCTGCTTTTCGAAAATGTCTGCAGTCGGCTTTGCAAGCACTAAAAATTCGCCGACGATTCCATTTATGCGGTCCAATTCTGAAAGTACAATGTCAAAGTATTCATCTTTCTGGCTATTTGACTTGAAGAGCTGAACAAACCCTTTGATCGAAGTAAGAGGATTACGGATTTCATGAGCGATTCCAGCTGCCATTTGGCCAAGAAGTGCCAGCTTTTCTGATTTCTGCAGGAGCTTTTCCTGTTCCTCTTTTTTATCAGAAATATCAGTTCCAATTGAGAGTATGGCCTCTTTCCCTTCAAATTCAACATAAAGTGATGAAACTTCAAAAAATCTAGTGGTTCCATCAAAACGTTTTATTTTATATTCTATATTGTTTAAAAGCTGCTTCTCTGACTTAATGTACTGATAACGCTCCTGCAAACGGCCCATATAGTCCAACTCGATAAAGTCAAGCAGCGACCTGCCAATTAATGCACCTTTATCTGATGACGACAATTCGGCAACTGCAGTCGAGTTTGCATACAAAATTTCAAAGTCCTTATGTATGAGCACGGAAACCGGCAGTGATTCCAGAAGCAATTTGTGGCTCTTCTCGCTGGCCCGCGCTTTTTCTGCGTAGTACCTGCTTTTGTCAAACTGCCAGCCGACAAACCAGGCAATACAGGTAAATAGAATAAAATCAAAAGTAAAAAACGTTTCCTGCGAGAAAATGGTTTGATATGAGGTAAATAAAACCGAAATAAGCACAAGTGAAATTTGACCTGTCCGTTTACTCATATATTCCTCTTTTTTGTGTTTTTTCTATTATTTTAGCATCAATTGTGAGGTTAACGATATCATTTTCAAAAAAATTTATCTATTAAATTCTATAAAAAAACCCGCCCGGGGGCCCGAGCAGGTTAAAATCAGGCTATTTTTTCTTTGGTGCAAGCTCTACTGCCTGACGCATGGCTTCCATTAAGCTTTTCTCGTCAGCTATGCCTTTTCCGGCAATATCGAAGGCTGTACCATGATCAACGCTTGTACGAATGATGGGAAGGCCGACGGTGATATTAACCCCGGCATCCAGCCCTAATACTTTAACTGGCCCATGACCCTGATCATGATACATGGCTACGACAATGTCAAAATCGCCGCGGACAGCTCTGAAAAATAATGTGTCAGCCGGCAGCGGCCCTACAGCATTAATCCCCTCTGCCTGTGCTTTTTCCACTCCAGGAATGACTTTTTCTTCCTCTTCGCCATACCCGAATAATCCATTTTCGCCTGCATGAGGATTGATTCCGCAAACAGCAATTTTAGGTGATTCAATGCCTGCTTTTTTCAATGTGTCATGGGCTAGCTTCAGCACGTGGTACACTCTTTCAGGATTGATCATTTTAACTGCATCAATAATTCCGACATGTGTTGTCACATGAATAACCCTTAAGTTTGGTGCAGATAGCATCATGGAATAATCTTTTGTATCGGTCAAATCCGCTAAAATTTCTGTATGGCCTGGATACATATGGCCGCCCTTTTGCAAGGCTTCCTTGTTTAAAGGTGCAGTGCAGATCGCATCAATTCGATTTTCTTTTGCCATTTCGATCGCTTTAGCCAAATATTGAAATGCTGCGTCTCCAGCTTCAGGAGATACCTGGCCAATGGGAAGGTCTTCCGGCAACAGGTCCAAATCAAGGCAATGTACTACTCCATGCTTATAAGGGATCTCGCTTATCTGCTCTGCCGTTACTGTTTCAATAATAAGCCCGCTGTCAACAAATGATTTGGCCCGTTCTAAAATTTTTCTATCACCAATGACAAGCGGGTTGCTTATTTCATACATTTCAGCCTCTGCCAGGCTTTTTAAAATAATTTCCGGCCCTACACCCGCTGCATCCCCCATTGTAATGCCTACTACTGGTTTAGTTTGACTCATTGCACTCAACCTTTCTTGTCATATAATGTATTGCGTTAGCCAGAGATTGCTCATTTCCGAATCCCCCTGCTTTTGTAACAGCCCAATAGCTTCTTTCTTTGCTGCGCAATCGGCCAAAAGGGAGACCCGGTTCTATTTCTGTATGGAGCTCCATTTCCTGAATACCCAATTCTGAACAAGCAGCTTTTGCAATGTCTCCGCCTGTTAAAATCAAGCCGTCGAGTTCCGGGAACTTATTTACAAGTCTGTTTGCAATTTGCCCTAGTCCCATGGCAATCCTTTCACCAATCTGCTTTCCTGATAATCCTATTGCTTCTCCCGCTATACGGGCTGCATCCCGGTTCTGATCTGAAGAATCCACATAAACAACAAAATGGCTATTATCCTGGTTTTGTCCAATTTCTTCAATGACTTCTTCAAGATCCACTGTCTGATTAACCAATTGGACAGGATTGATTTCTGCAAAATAAGATTGATCAAGTTCTCTAATCCGGGTAAGCTGTTTTTTTGTAACCTGTGACAGACTCCCTGAAACTGTGAGTGTTTTCCTGATGTTATTCTCCTCATGATCATTTTCATGATGAGATCTAAGCTTTAGAGCATCGGGTAAATATTCAACTAGAGCACCAGAGCCAGTCCAAATCGTTTTTTTCTGAACGCTTGTGAAACTCTCGGCAATTACCTGCAGATCCTCTTCCCTTTCACTGTCGCAAACAATCCAGGTATTCCCCGCCGCAACAGCTCTTTCAATGAATTCAAGAATATCTGCTTTCTCTCCCCGGATCAATTCCAGATCAAGCAATGCAATATCTTTTCCTGCATTCTTATTTAACATGCGAGGAAGAAAGCTTTCCGTTACAGGTGTCTTTGGATCCCTTCCAAACTCTGTTTCTGTAATCAGTTTACCATTTACATAATGATGTCCAGATACCGTTGTACGATTCATTTTTGGAAAAGCAGGGGCAATAACAATGATTTCCGGGCGATATACCTCTTCAAGCGCTGCCAGTTCAGCTGCTATATTTCCTCTTAAAGTTGAATCTACTTTTTTATAGACATGAGCATAGCCTTTTTCAAAAAGAAGAGAAGCAGCTTTTTCCACT
>Ga0180215_1004771_pt1 | contig 11849 bp, 6 predicted proteins | sample eDN3rd37CBELigBY_FD_128871 | JGI IMG/M metagenome (GOLD analysis project Ga0180215, IMG submission 128871) | Enriched backyard soil microbial communities from Emeryville, California, USA - eDNA 3rd pass 37_C BE-Lig BY (version 2) (version 2) | ecosystem: Environmental > Terrestrial > Soil >...
CTACATCGTGAGCTGCACGGAGTAGGAAAGCCAACGACGGTGTAAGTTTTAATTAATAAAGATATCAAAATGACGTATGATTGAATTCATAGGTCATTTTTTTGTGGAGTCTTAGTGAATGCTGTTTTAATTGATCAAAAAGCTATGGAGAGTGAGTTTTCGGTGAAATAGAGCACCTCAAAGTCCGTAGTTGATGAAAAAGGGGGACAAAGGGAATTGATAGAGCGACTCAATGCCCTTTGTCCGTGAAAAAGGCATACGAAGGGAATCGATAAAGCATCTCGATGCCCTCAATCGAAGTAAAAGGAATACAAGGATATTGATAGAATCTCTCAATAAGAAAAATAGCAGCCAAAAAGGCTGCTACCAGTTTTTAGTGAGACGCTTAGGCGTATCGCCAGCCCCCGGTATGAGTAATGTCTTCAGCTATTTCAGCGGCTACTCCCTCACAGATAAATCCGATCACAAATGTACCATCTTCAAGCTCAAGTTTTCCAATCCCAAGTGGGGAAGGGATTAGCTCGGCAAAATACCCTAAATTTGAAAGTGGCATTTCCCAGAGCTCTAGTTCAATAGAAGCTCCTGCGTCCGTTGTCTGAATTAATCCAGGCTTTGGGGGAGTAGAAGGAATTCTGACCATTTTATATTTCGGAGCTGTTTTCGCTTCCCGAACAAATTCTGCACCATGTTCTATCATCTGTTTTTCGAGCGGAAATCCACGCATATGAAGCCCACACACTGCAATCAGTGCTGTATTTTTACCTTTATTAGCTCGACGTTCATATAAAAATAGATCGGCAACGCCAGCAATGAGATGCTCATTTTCTTTACTAGAGAACACGGTGATCCCAAATGGAAGATTCTCGGCGGCATCTTGGCTTGGTATGGCAACGGCGCAAAGATCGAGAAGGTTACAATGGTTTGTGTATAGCCCCATATCACTGTTCGTTTGAATTGGATTCTCACGTACTTGATCACGAGTCCATGTACCGCCCGCTGTCGGCATGATTAAGACAGCATTCTCTAACTGCAGCTGTGCCAGTTGCTTAAATTCCTGCAGCTTGTGAATCGCTTTAAAAACAGAGGCTGCATCATACTCCGGTTTTTCACCAGAACGCAAGACGGTTTCTGTTACAGGGAAGACTACATTCTCATTCTTTTCAATAAAGTCTCCTAAATCTGACCAACGCTCAGCAACCCATGGGCCATCATAGAGGACAGAAGCCGCCTCACTAAAGTAGCTACCATCGATAAACTCGATTGGGAGATCAAGTTCTTTAATCCGCTCTAGGGTTAATTCCCAAGCCTTCTTATACTCCGCTGCAAAGGGACCGAAAAATCTAGGCTCCTCTTTAACTAGTAGGATTTTTTCAGGAAGTGCATTAGGGAGACGCTTAATTCTACGAGACCATGGATCTTCTTCATCAAAGCCACGGATAACCTCGTCAACAACTAGTGCTTCTTCCAAACTATTTGCAAAAACATTGATAGAGTCAATGGATGCACAGGCTGGGACAACGCCTTTGAGTGGCCAGGCACCAAGGCTTGGTTTGAACCCGACAAGACGATTTAATGCAGCAGGAACACGTCCTGATCCTGCTGTGTCAGTTCCTAATGAAAAGGCTGCAAGTCCACGTGCCACGGCAACGGCTGAGCCTGAGCTCGAGCCTCCACTAATTAACTCAGGATTCAGAGAATTTTTAGCTTCGCCAAAGGGACTTCTTGTTCCAACAAGACCTGTTGCAAACTGGTCTAGATTGGTTTTCCCGACTGGAATGGCACCGGCTTCAATCAAACGATTGACGCTCGTTGCGTTTCCTTTTGGTAGATAAGCAAATTCAGTGCAACCTGCAGTGGTTTCAACCCCGGCTAAATCAATATTGTCTTTAATCGCAAACGGGATACCCCAAAGCGGTTTTTGTTCAGGATCCATTGTGGAAAGTTGATCCAAGTAAGGCTGAATCAACTCCATGGAAGGAGCAGTGATCCAAATATTATATTCTTCATCCGCATGAGCACGATTTATAAGATCCTCAATTACCGCTTCTGGTGTTAGTTCCTTTGATTGATATTTTTTCTTTAACTCAGATATGGACAATGGTTTTGGTCGGTTCACCGTTTTCAATAGAAGCACCTCTCTTTTCATTTTTAATTGAAACAATTAATTGGCCAGCATGAACTTCATCGGCTGGTGATACATGCACGGAATGGATAATTCCGTCACAAGGAGCGACTTGTGGGAACTCCATTTTCATACTTTCTTCAATAATTAAGGTATCGCCTTTTTTGACTTCATCTCCTGGCGAAACAAGAACTTTCCAGACACTACCTGGCATTGTTGCCCGAACAGCTTCAGCCCCTTCTGGAAGCACTTCTTCCTCTGTATCAGACACTTCGTGCTCAGAAATATATTCAGAGAGTCCTAGTTCACGCCAGCTTTCCCGCTCAGCGCGGAACGCTGCTTGTTGTGTTTCGCGGAACTGATCGGTACTAACTTTAATAGAATCTAAGAATTGTAAGTAGTCGCCAAGGTTGAAGGTGGTTTCTTCCATTTCTACCTCAAAGCGACCGCGTAGAAAATCTTCGCGCATTTCTAGAAGCTCATCCGCACTAACTGGATAAAATTGAATCTGGTCAAAGAAGCGGAGGAGCCATGGTTTTCCTTCTATAAAACTCTCGGTCTCACGTAGGCGATTCCATACTTGAACAGTTCGACCGACAAACTGATATCCACCAGGACCTTCCATTCCATAAACACACATATAGGCTCCGCCAATGCCAACAGCATTTTCTGGTGTCCATGTTCTGGCAGGATTGTATTTTGTCGTCACAAGTCGATGGCGTGGGTCAATCGGTGTGGCAACAGGTGCGCCGAGATAAACATCACCAAGACCAAGAACTAGATAATTTGCATCAAAAACGACTCGCTTCACATCTTCGATGGAGTCCAATCCATTTACCCGGCGGATGAATTCGAGATTACTAGGACACCAAGGTGCATCTGGTCGTACATTTTGCTGATAACGGTCAATCGCTAACCTTGTGGCTGGATCATCCCAGGATAGGGGAAGGCGAACGATCCGTGATGGCACTTCCATTTCCTCAAGGGGAGGAAGGTTTTGAACAATTTCTGCGATGACCTTACATAGAGATGAAATCGACATTTTAGAAGCATCGATGTGAACCTGTAAAGAGCGAATCCCCGGTGTTAAATCAAGAACAGGGATATCGGTGCGATTTTTAATTGCATCCATTAAAGCATGTACTTGGAAACGCAATAAGAGATCAAGCTCCATTTCACCAAATTCAATCAAGATATGCTCGTCACCAGCTGCACGAATCACCATTGGGAAAGAGCCTTCACTATTTTTTACTAGCACTGGATAGTCAGCTGACAGCTGAGAACCATCTATTGGTAATGCTGGGGGAAGGGCAACCTCAATCTTTGAAGAACCAATAGCCTCAAGAAACTCTTCCTGTTTCTGACGTAATTCATTCGCTTCCTCTAATGTAAGGAGTTTGAAGGTAATTCGATCACCGGCATGAAGCTGACCGATTTTCCAGAATTCTGCTGAAGCGGTTGTGACTGGACAGACAAACCCGCCAAGACTCGGACCATCCGGACCTAATAAAATTGGCATATCACCAGTTAAATCAAGGGTTCCAATCGCGTAGGCATTGTCATGGATATTCGATGGATGAAGACCTGCTTCGCCACCATCTTCACGAGCCCAAAGTGGTGCCGGTCCAATTAAGCGAACCCCAGTCCTTGAACTATTAAAATGGACTTCCCAGTTTGTAGTCGTTAGCTGGTCTAGATAATCAGGTAATAGGAACTCTTCGGTACAATGTGGTCCAGGGATCACGCCGATGGTCCATTCTTTTGTTAACCGAGGTTGCTGTACCTTAGTTAGCTCGGCTGAAACAATCGCATTATTGGATTTGATTTGTAAAACATCCCCAGTACGAAGGGCGCGACCGCCATGTCCACCGAAGCCGCCAAGGGTAAAGGTTGAGGCACTCCCGAGATGGAGCGGCATATCCAAGCCTCCAGCCACATTTAGGTATGTGCGCATGCCTTGTTGAGCTTCGCCGAAGGATAAAACCTGACCGCGTTTTATCTGTGTAACCTTATACATGGGTACATCAATACAATCTAGCTTTGCGTTCATATCTGCACCAGTTAGTACAATCGACATATTTCCCCGGAAACGGTAGCTACCGCCGCGTAGGGTTAATTCAAGTCCTGGAGCATTGTCCTCATTTCCAAGTAGTTTATTTCCAATTCGGAATGAAAAAGGATCCATCGGCCCGCATGGTGGAACGCCAACATCCCAGTGGCCAATGCGACCTGGCCAGTCTTGAACCGTTGATTGAACTCCGCCGTCCAATACTTCAATCGCTTGTTCATCAGGTGCAAAGTCTTTTAACATCTGGGTATGGACATTGCCTGAACGGCAGTCCTCTTCTAGTAAAAGTGCTTGTAAATACTGAAGATTCGTCGTCACTCCATATAAACGCGTTTCCTTAAGAGCCTTGTATAATTGAGTAATCGCTTCTTCCCTTGTATCTGCGTGGACAATGATTTTCGCAAGCATCGGGTCATAAAGAGACGACACAGTTAATCCATCTCGGACCCAGGTTTCAATTCGGGCCTGTTCTGTAAACTGGACTTGATCCAACTGTCCACCACTTGGTCGGAAGTCATTTAAGCAATCCTCCGCATAAATCCGAGCCTGAATGCTATGACCCGCTGGCTGGGAATAAAGGGTTTCAAGTGAACGTAATTCACCAGCTGCTTCCCGAATCATCCAGTCCACCAAATCAATGTTTAAAACTTCTTCTGTTACACCATGCTCGACTTGAAGACGGGTATTTACTTCGAGAAAGTAAAAGTGCTCTGCATCAGGATCGTATAGGAATTCAACTGTACCCGCACTGCGATAACCCACTTCTGCTGCTAATCGTCTGGCTGCAGCAAGCATTTCTTCCCTTACCTTCGAGGGCAGGCAAGGAGCAGGGCTTTCCTCAACTACCTTTTGGTTCCGGCGCTGAATTGAACAATCACGCTCGCCAAGCGCAGCAACTTCACCATACTCGTTTCCGAAGATTTGAACCTCAACATGGCGAGCCTTTTGGATGTATTTTTCTAAAAACACGCCACCATTGTTAAAATTGGTTTCAGCAAGCCTACTTACAGAATCGAATGCTTCACGCAGGGCTTTTTCATCCATACAGACACGCATGCCGATTCCGCCACCACCAGCCGTACTTTTTAACATTATGGGGTAGCCAATTTGTTTTGCTTCTGAAAGGGCATCCTCTAATTCTGTGATTAGGGGAGTGCCGGGTAAGAGAGGAACGTCCGCTTTTACCGCGATTTCGCGTGCGGAATGCTTTAGGCCAAACCATTCCATCTGCTCAGGTGTTGGGCCAATAAACTTAATCCCTTTTTCTTGGCAGGCACGGGCGAAGTCAGCATTTTCACTTAAGAAACCGTAACCAGGGTGAATGGCATCCGCTCCAGTATTCATCGCTGTTTCTAAAATTAGTTCTGCGTTCAAATAACTATCCTTTGCAGCTCCGTCACCAATTAAAATTGCTTCATCAGCTAGGTCTACATGTAAACTATCTTGATCTGCTTTTGTGTAAACGGCGACAGAAGCAATTCCCATCTTCCTAAGGGTTCTTTCAATCCGAACGGCAATTGCACCGCGATTGGCAATTAATACTTTGTTAAACATGGTGAGCCTCTCCTTTATGTTTTATTTATCCCAGATTAGAACCTGAATTGGCGTTGGGTTATATGCGTTACAAGGATTGTTCAGCTGTGGGCAGTTACTAATTAACACGAGCGTCCTGTTAATCGCCTGCATTTCCACATAGTAACCTGGAGCTGATACCCCATCTTCAAAGGTAAGCCCACCCTCAGGTGTTACCGGGACATTCATAAAGAAATTGACATTTGGGGCTAGATCCCGCTTCGTAAACTCGCTGCCGTATTTCGAAAGCTGAAGCATGAAGGTATCTCGGCAATTATGCATTGGCAACACATCATGAGAGTAACGGACTGTGTTACTTTGAGCAGAGCAAGCGCCCCCAAGCGTATCGTGTCGACCGCATGTATCAGCAACAATTTTTACAAGCTCTTTTCCAGACTCGGAAACAAGGACAGAACCAGTCGATAGATAAACATTGCCCTGCCGTTGAATGGTATTTACAGCACTGTAATGGTCTGAAGGATGATCGGCATCATAGAAAAGGGTGTCTGCTGCTTGGTTTCCTTCTAAGTCAACAAGTCGAAGCACTTGCCCTGGCTCAAGAACATAGGTCCAGCCATCTCCTGCAGGAATTGTTTTATTGTAAACTGTCTCTTCTGTTTTTCGTTCACTAAGAGCATGATTTAGAACAGCCATTAGTTCATTCCTCCTTTAGTCAAGATTTCATTTTCCCATGTATTTTCAAAAGCCCGACGGTTTTCTGGGCGATGATTTAAACAAAGATCATGATCTTGAATTGACTCCGCGTCAGTAATAGATAGCTCGACAGGTACAGATGGATATTGACCGTTAGTATCCAATGGGTTAGGGGTGTTTGATAAAATCAATATGACATCCATTTCGGTCCTGAGAGTGATGGTGTCTCCTTTTTTGCAGTGTCCAGGAACAAAATGCATATTTCCATCTACATCGCAGTACACTTTTGAAAATAAATTCACGACAGGAACAAGGTCTCGTTTCGTTAATCCATTACGGAACAGCTCGACTTCAAAATTTTCTTCACCACTGCGGTACCAATCATTCCGCTGTTCCTGATATGTGGTGACGCCATATTGTTGATTAATTAGTTGGCGAGTACTGTATCCGGAGATGCTGTCATGCCAACCAAGAGAATCCTCGATAATACTTGCTAGCACGCGGCCATTATCACTCATCAAGACATTTCCCTTGGTTAAATGCGCTGTGTGCTGAGCTTTTAATGTATCCGGCATATTGTAGCGTTCGTCTGTATCATTTGCGTTATATAAAAGCAGGGACACATTCGCACCGTCTTCTAGTGCTGTGAAGGTTAACTGCTTTCCCTTGCTAATGCGACTGGACCATTTCCCACCCACAGGGATTTGCTTGGTTATTGTTGTTGAAACTGTGAACATATAAATCTACCTCCTTTTTAAATTGAAAAAAGGATAAAAGCCCGAGAGATTCAATCTCCCAGGCTTTTATCCTTCCGTGTATACAGCATCTAGGCTGTACGCTGTCTCTCGGACCAGGCTTTAAAGAACACATTCTTTAAACGGAACCCTAGACAGCTTTTTGTTTCTAACTTCATGTAGAAACCAATATTCGGTTTTAATTATGTTTTTAGTATATGGTCAGAATAGTGTGTCAGCTATAAGTGCGTGAGGTTATCTGACATAGTTTTTTCTAGTTTCGATTTCCGCAACCGTATTAAGAGCAATCTTCCGTTCTTTGGAATGTTCCCATTTTGTTTTAATGAATAAATAAACAAAGCCAATTGCAATCCAGCTAACACCAATTGTCAAAGTGGTGAAATCAAGCAATGTAAGGAGCCAACCGATAAAACTAGCACCGACAAGTGGGAAGATAAGATATAAAAAAGTCTCTTTTGGTGACCGTTTTTTTAGCTTGATGTAATAATGGGCGATAACCGATAAGTTTACAAAGGTAAAGGCTGTTAAGGCACCAAAGCTAACAAACAGGACCGCGGCATCAAGATTGATAAAGATAGCGGATAGGGAAATCACGGCCACAAATAAAATATTTGCTACAGGTGTCTTATATTTTGGATGGATCGCGGTAAATAATTTCTTAGGTAAAATGGACTCTCGACCTAGAGCATAAAGGAAACGGCTGACACTCGTGACTGAGGACACCCCTTGGGTAAAAGTCGCGACAATTAATACCATGATAAACAATGAGCTTAATAGATTTCCGCCGACTAGTTGAACGAGGCTGTAGGATGCATTGTCGATATTGGCAAAAGTAAAGTTCGGATAAGCGATTTGTGATAGATAGGAAATCGAGATGTATAGGGTTGCTGCGATTAGAACAATGAAAAAAATGGCTTTAGGGATGGTTCTTTTGGCATCAATTGTCTCCTCGGCCATTGTCGTAACAGCATCGAAGCCTAGAAAACAGAAGCAGATTAAAGCAGCACCTGAGAAGACAGAGGAAAATGAAACATTTTCACCAATAAAAGGTGTCAATGAAAACATCGAGGTTGCTCCTGTGTCACCAGTTAAAATGTCCTTTGTTAGTAGAACACAAAATAAAAGGATAAAGGCAATTTGGAACAGGACCGACATCCCACTGATCCGTGCGGCTGATTTAATCCCTAAGATGTTGACAACTGCTAAGACAATATTCATGATGATAATCCAGACGAAGATAGGAATAGCGGGGAATTCTGTGTTCATGAAAATCCCAAACGTGAGAATCGCAATGATAGGGGAGAAAATATAATCCATTAAAAGTGCCCAGCCAACAATAAAGCCAGCTTTAGGATGGATTGATTTTTTTGTATAGGTGTAAGCAGAACCAGAGATTGGAAACGCCTTAACCATTCGGCTATAGCTATAGGCAGTAAAAAAGATTGCGATAAATGCAGTGAGATAGGCAGCGGTCAACATTCCACTAGCGGCTTCATGTGCAACACCATAGACGGTAAAATAAATCATCGGGGTCATCCAAGCAAGCCCCATAAACACGACCTGTGGAGTCTTTAGTGATTGAATTAGCTTTGTTTTTTCCTCCATTTTCTTCACCCATTTCCAAATTTTTTGTTTATGGAAACAGAAAAGCCCGGAAGAATTTTTAATAAATTCTCCCGGGCTTTTCTCCCTCCGTGTATACAGGAATCTGTACGCTCTCTCTCGGACCAGTCTTTAAAGAAGTCTTTAAACGGAACCCTAGAGAGCTTTTTTGTTCTATTCCCTTATAGAGGGGCAGAACCATAATGTTGTTGTTAATTTGGAGTATAGAGGAGGGTGCAGGGGAATACAATTATTATGTTAAGTTTTCTGACACGAAAAATCTTGGGAAATAAATCGATAAACAGAAAGATGGAGCTGTGCTTCTTAGCGACATAAATAGGGATAACTGCCTCTCTTGAAAATAAAGGCTTTAAGACTTATTACTTTTGATTTAATCTTACTATTCGATTAAATATAAGAAGAAAATTTCAAAAAGACCGGTGTAAAAAGAGAGGGTTATCCTTTTAGTTATCTCTTGAATGTCAGAGTTGAATGTAGTAAAGAATTTGATAGAGTTGACAAATTAAGGGTAAGTCAAATTTTTTTAAAAGACTACCTACTTTGTAATTACTAGCCAAGTTAGTATTTCATTTTAATTTTAACCTATAAGACTCGTCAGTATGGCAGTGTTGTAAGGGTCAGAAGTGAATAGATTTCACCTTTTTATTGTTTAATGTAAGACTTTTAGCGACTCTAATTTAAATCAGATTAAAGTTTTGCATTTAGAAATTGTAGTACGTTTAATGGGATGTAATGTATAAGTAACTATTGATACATGCCATTTACTTAATAAATATCCATGAAAAACTCTATGATTAGTGGTGCGAACTTGTCTTTACACTTTACATCATTTTATCCTGGGAGACCTGATTCAGGATATATCAAAGACCAGTTGTCGAGTTGCTTTTATGAACTTTGTGATTGAAATAATGATTGGATTGTACTTCAGCAATTAATTGATCTACTGAGGGTAATAAAGAAATTCAAAGGAATAAAACTCAACTAGAGTAATGGTTTGTAGTTATAGAATTTTGTCGATTATTAATGGTTTATTTTACTAATCTATTGTAAAATTATTCTATATTTGTTGTTGTGATTACTGGAGGTTAGTTTATGCCAAAAATATTAAGCCCTAAAGATGTGGCTGGTACTACAAGGTTCTTCATTGATTTTGATTTAACTTCAACAATGATAATACAGTTATTAAAGGAATTTAAATCGGATTTTCCGAAAATTCAATCTACAGCTAACTCGTTAAAATTAATTAATAGGAAAGAAAAAAAAGCAATAGAAATATCGGATAATTATATATCCATCTTTCCAGAACTAAATCAAAATGAAACTGAAAGTTTTCGAAAAAGAATATATAAACACATTGCTAGACGTTCAGAGGTGTATTTTGGAACTTCAATAGAAAATTTAAATCTATCAATATCTTCTTTATTAACAGATGACTTAAGGTCTTGTGCAAGTTTATTGTACTATGCTCTACACAAATTTATTAATGGAGAGATGTACAATTTTTTTAACACAAATTTGGATTTAGAAGAACATGAAATTGAATTTAAGGAGATTGAACATTTTACAAGTTCCAATTTTAACAACTACGTAAAAAAAATTAGTAAAATTAATAAAGCTATTAATAAAGAAAATTATCATAAAGTTCTTTGTATAAGTAGAAATAGGTGTTTTGATCCATTCATATTATCCGAAATTATAATACCGAGTGATATTATTGAAAATAGTGAAGGTGAGTTTCAGTCATATATTGAGTTTCTATGTGTGAATTTATTTGATTTATCTCTGAATTCCTCTGGAATACAAGGGGTATTAAAAAATGAATTAGATATTTTTTATAAAAAAAATCAAGAAAAAGCAACAACACAGGAAGAGGAGGTAAAGGCTGCAATAGCATATTCTCTATTAAAATATAAAGAGAATGAAAATGAGTTAATATGGTTGTTTTTTGTTTTGACCCTAAGACTTTATTGGCTAAGGCAAACTGCAGACTATGAGTTCGATTTCGAAGTGAAAACTTCAGTTCGAGAAATGAGTATGCTAGTATCATCTCTAAAATATTTTTTTGATATTCAAAAGGAGAAATTTTCAGATCATTCTAAGTTAAACAATGTAATAACAGAAAATGAAGGGATTGCTAATGATGCCTTTACAATAAATAGAAAGAAAGAAGATGTTTTAGAAACAGTGGAAAGTGATAATTTAGGGTTGCTTTTTTATAATGTAAATGCAAAGTTCCCTTCGGATATTATTTTCAATGAAGAAATAACTGCTTTTTTAACAGGGGTCCATTTAGATCCATATTTCTCTCAAGACTATGTAATTAAAGCTTTGAACCTTACAGAAAATGTATCAAATCGGGGTAAGTATTTTATTTATGAAAATAAGGGCGCTCTGAATATTTCTTTGTATGTTCATATAAATTCAGAGGGTAGATGGACAGCGTGGGTTCCTAAAGACAGCTATCAAGTAAGTATTTTGGCACCATCTGAGTTAATTGAGATATTTAGTAACTTTTGGAAATCCTTTAATAAAAGCTATAGTGAATATTTTGGGGATCAGTTTGACGATTTTATATTGGCTACATCTGAACCGATTTATGTAAAAAACACTCTGGAAATAAGTTCAGAATCAATTGGTGTAATTGATAAAGCAGCTTTAGAACGTAAATATAATTTTGTCAACTTGTTGACTAGAAAAGCTAACCAAGCGTTAAAGGTTAGACCGAGAAATGGAAAAATACAAATTGAAGATTTATCGATTTATCTTAATGTAACATTTAGGGCTTTTGATTATAGTCAGTTAATACCATTTCCAACAATATTTTTTAATAAGGCATTACAGGAATCGGAAAAATTTGCTTATATAAATTTTTTAGTTATTGATGATGAAGATAAATTTGACGAAATGTTTCATACAAGTATGAACATAGTAGATGATTTAAAAACTAAACATAATTTTGACAATACCATAGAACAAAATTTTGTGATTAAAATTACTAGTGAGCAAATTGATGATTTTGTTGAAGGAAACAATCGAGAACCATTTCTAAAGGGAA
>Ga0180215_1004775_pt1 | contig 11846 bp, 14 predicted proteins | sample eDN3rd37CBELigBY_FD_128871 | JGI IMG/M metagenome (GOLD analysis project Ga0180215, IMG submission 128871) | Enriched backyard soil microbial communities from Emeryville, California, USA - eDNA 3rd pass 37_C BE-Lig BY (version 2) (version 2) | ecosystem: Environmental > Terrestrial > Soil >...
CGTTCGGTCTTGCCATTCTGATGCGCTCCTCAAACCGCGCTTGTGCCTCTCGCAATAGTCGACGCTTTCGGGTGGCTGGCTGGGATTCTACATCCATGTCGCTCACGATTGCAGCGGCTGCAGCGTAAAAGTCAGCCGTTGCCGCATCGAGACCGGGGTTCCGGTCAAAAGCGCCTAGGAGTCCTGCGAGGTTTTTCTGCAAAAGCTCCTGGAGCTCACGCAGATACACTTGGCCTCCTCCGGACAGGATCGCGTTCAAGTTTCCCGTGATGTGGTCCATCCTCTCCTGAATTTCGTCTGGCGAAATCGCATCCGTCATGGGCAATAGTCTCCGTTCGAGAATAGCCCACCCAGTCACCGGTTCACGTCAGCGAGATAATGAGTGCTCGTGGTTAACCGAGCCTTACGCTCGATCGCTTCCTTCCAGGGATAGCGCATATCCGTAGCCTTGGCATCGGTCTGAATTCACCGTCTACGGTGTAGTTGGGACGAAACGCAACTGTATGGAAGGCGGTGGCAGATATCCGCAATGTTTAACTTACTGCAATGAGCTTGTTTGACCTTTAGGAATTTTGGGATTCGGCTCAACCGGCGGAGTGTCATGACGGATGAGCTTCATTGACGAAGTTACGGTGACAACCCGCTGATCTCGCTCGTCCCTCACATCAATGACGACATCGGTAAAATCCCCTTTCGACACCCGAACCCTGCCGATCTCGGAAGCCGAACGAGCCGCACTCTGTACCGCTGCATCCAGGTCGTCGTACTCGTCGCCTTCTTCGTCGCGCAATTTCCCCCAATCGTGCACCAAATCAAAATAGAAGCGGGCCATGGCACCTCCTAGCGGCAATGATTATCGTTCAGGGCAGAGACCTGGTCGCTCTCGATTAGGATTGGTGATTGAATACTAGGAACGCGCTGCCCGTCGGATTCGCTCGAGCGAGTGCCGCGATAGGCAGATAAGAGAAAAAGGAGACACGCACCCGTCGACCAGCGCAAACGCGTGTCCGTCATTAGGCCGATAGAGCGACTGGGATCGAGAGAGTCGCTCCCGCTAAAGGGCAGGGCGGCTCCCCAGAGGCCTTCCTCACAGCCCCACACCGAGGCTGGACCTTAGGCAGAGTGTGCTGTCCGAGCGGTCACCAACCGTGTTGATTGCGGCCACTGACGGGTGGCCCCGTCGAGGGGGCTCTTGAGTTGCCCCGTCAGTGGCCGGGGCGCCAGACTCTCGATGCGGGTGAGGGCGTCTGACGTCCCATCGATGGCCGAAGCGGTTATGCCTTCGGCTGGGCTCCGACCTCGACGTTCACCGTCCGCTCCCGTCCCTGGCGGTAGAGGGTAAGCGACACCGACTTGCCTGGCGCTGCGATTGCGATCTTGCGCGACAGGTCCTTGGGATCGCTGATGCGCTCCCCATCCACGCCGACGATGGTGTCGCCGATCCGGACGCCAGCCTTGGCGGCCGGGCTCTCCTTCATGGCTTCGGCCACCAAGGCCCCCTTGGGCTCCTTCAGGCCGATCGCCTCGGCGAGTTCCTTGGTCATCGGCTGCATCTGTATGCCAATGAAGCCGCGGGCGACTTGCCCACCGTTCTTGAGGGATGTCACTACGTTCTCGACCGTGCTGGCGGGGATGGCGAAGGCAATGCCGACATTGCCGCCGGACGGCGAGAAGATCGCAGTGTTCACGCCGACGACCTCACCGGAGAGGTTGAAGGTCGGGCCGCCCGAATTGCCCTTGTTCACGGGAGCGTCGATCTGGATGTAGTCATCATACGGACCACTGCCGATGTCGCGATGCTGGGCCGACACGATGCCGGCCGTCACGGTGCCGCCGAGGCCGAAGGGGTTGCCGATGGCAACGACCCAGTCGCCGATCCGAGCCTTCTGGCTGGCAAGGCGGACATACGGGAAGCCCTTGCCCTCGACCTTCAGCAGGGCGAGATCGGTCTTCTCGTCGGTGCCGATGACCTTGGCGTCGTAGGTCTTGCCGTCGTCCATGGTAATCTCGACAGCGGAGCCGTTTTCGACCACATGGTTGTTCGTCACCACGTACCCGTCATCCGAGATGAAGAAGCCTGAGCCCATAGACTGACCGAACTGCTTAGGCTGCTGGCGCGGACTCTGCTGTCCATCGCGGAAGAAGCGTTCCAGCGGGTGCCCCTTGGGCAAGTCGGGCATCGAAAAACCCGAGCCGTCACCATCGCGGCTGGCCACATTCTGGACCTTCACCTTAATGGACACGACCGCGGGCTTGACCCGCTCGATCACGTTGGCGAAGGACGGGGCACCCTGCACAGGCTGAGCCATGGAGCGCAGCTCGGCATGGGCCTCGTTCGGGACGATGATCCCGGTATGAACGGCGCCGCCTGCAAGGATGGCGGCAACGGCCGCGGCACCGAACCAGTGGGCGGTGCGCGTGCGGACAGGAGTGGCATTCACGTTCGACATCTGGTTTCCTCCTTGAACCCCTCGGGCTCGTTATGGAACCTGAATGCAGGCGGAGCCGTTACGGTGCGCTGACCGGAAGATGAAGACTTCGTAAGGTCGGGGGCGCCGCCATCGGTAAACCTCCATCGGGGTGCCGGCTGGGCGATACCGCGCCTCCGATACTCATGCTGACGACAGCGTGCTCGGTTCCCTCGGCCTGCTTCTGCCTCGCGTGTCGGCGCACCTCACCTCCCCAGACACGGGCGATTGAATGGCGACCAACGAGATCGGCATGATCGATGTCAAGGCCCAGAATGGTTTGAAGGGGTACTGGCGCATGCCGGAGAAGCCTGCGGCAGAGCTCTGCCCAGACGGCCTCTTCATCACGAGAAATCTCGGCCAGATAGATGTGCCCGGCTACGTGCACATTGTTTGCTGCGGCAAGGATATCGCCATCACCAGGGCTTCAACGGATATCCGAAGAAGGTCAAGAATGTGATTGATGCCGTTCCCAGGATCTTTGAGAGTGCTGCGATCTACAAGCCGCACAAAGCTTTCAGCGAGGGGTAACAGCTGTCGTTCGGCGACCGCAACGTCCTTATGGATCCCACTTCGGTGAGCGTGTCTTACAACACCAACGACAAGCGGTGGAATGCGCTGATGAACACGACCATGGAGCAACTCCGGATTATAGCGGCGCTCGTTTGTGAGGAGCGTTGACGATTAAATCTTCCTAAGAAGATCCGTGCCGGGTGGCCCGGCACGGATCGAAGGCGTCGGCAACGATGGGTTTGTGCGTGCTGATACGCTACACGCCCGATCCGTCCTTCATTAAGCGGCCAAACTCAGCACCCCGAGCAGTTCACCGAGAAGGTCTGCTTAGAGCCAGCAAGATTTTATGAGAGATGCTGAGCCATGTGCTTGTTCATTTCGAACATGCTTACCTTGTCCTTGCCGCCAAAGACAGCCCGAAGCTTGTCGTCGGCCGCGATCTCGCGCTGCTTGCTGGGTTCTGAAGGTTTTTGGCCTTGATGTACTCCCAGACCTTGCTCACCAATTCTGTGCGCGGGAGCGGGCCGACCCGACGACCGCTGCCAATTTGCTCGACGGCTGCCGCGGCTTCGCCAGGGCTGGAGTGGGCTTCTTAGCTGCTTTCGCTTCGGTCATTGCCAAACTCCTATACTGCGAGTGGACACGTTGTGGTGGACAAGATCCAGTTCATCGGCTGTCTTTTCGAGTGCCGTCACGGGGACGTCGGCGTTGACCGCGGACAGAGCGACTAGCATTGTGGTCACGGTACAGTCGTATCATCCATTTCGGAAAAGTCTTCGCGTCCAGCAGTCCTGCGGAACGCCGTGCGTCTTCGTAAAAGAACCGATGATCCTCCGTCTCGCCCTACAGCTATCTTGACATGTAAGCAGCCACCGGTTGCACATCGGTCGGGCGTAGTTCATAATGGCGGTGCGGTGTTGCAACCGGCATCGCAAAAGCGCCCTGACAGTGAATTCCACACGGTTAACTCTGTCAGGGCGTTGTCATTTGTGGAGACCTGTTCCCATTGGCAGCGCGTCCAGCGGAAACCATGATGCAGATTTCAGGATTGCCTCTCACTTTCTCCGCTATGTACCAAAGGCAGTCATCCACAATTATCGACATTACTTGAGTTTCATGATTGTTCGCCGCCGCTTTCGCCTCACTCCATCGTTTGCTCGTCTGATCCAGCGTGAAAAGGGCGGGCTGGGCCATGTCGAGGGCTTCTTCCCCGAGCAGCAGGATCGCTCCTCCTGGGTTCGCCTCGAAGAGGGCAGGGGTCTGTTGATCCTCAAGACGATTGGCCCTCACGGTGAGGCCGAAGAGCAGACCGACATTCCGGTGGACCATGCTCATGCGCTGCTCGATGTCTGCGCTGCCGAGGTCGACTACACCCGGACCGTCTTGCCGATTGGCGAGGCACACGCCTTCGTCGATGAGATTATCCGCCCTCGTGCCCTGCACCTGGTCACGGTGGAGTTTGCTTCTGACAGGGAGGCACGGGACTTCCGCCCGCTGGAATGGTTCGGGCCGGAGGTGACGGAAGATCGGCGCTACACCCACCAGTCCATCGCCCTTCGAGGACTTGGTGACGCTCCTGAGATCCCGCTATCGGATGCGGCGCTCAACAGCCTGATCGATACGCTGGAAGGCCATGTCCCTGTCCCGGCGCGAACGGCCATCACTCGGCCCTAGGCCAAACAGGTGCCGGCGACCCGGGCCAAGGCGCATGCCAGCGGTGAACCCGTCAAAGTCAACCTCGATGAGATCGAGCAGGCGATGATGCGCGAGATGGAGAAGACGCTCCAGAAGGGCAAATCCGAGTAAGGGACGACCCACCTGATGCGCGACGCCCGTTCGCCCATACGACACCACCTGGTGCTCTCTCTATCGGCGTGACCCGGAGCAGGGCAGGGCACGCTTCTTCAGCCTGATGATCAAGTGTGACCTGTTCGGCACAATCCGGCTGGTCGGTAATTGGGGAGCGGCGGGCTCCAAAGGTCAAGAGAAGGTAGATATCTACCCGGATGAGGACGCAGCCTCTCGGGCGCTTTCTGGCTGGACGGAAACCCAGCGGCAGAATGGTTACACCGACTTATGATCTGACTGCTGGGATCATTTTAGGACTGAAACGTGCACCGTTAGAAGTCGCGAAAGCAGTAAACGTTGAGTAATTGAGCCGATGAAAGCCTTTTACCCAGACAATTCGGCATGGAATTCCGATTCCTTGTCAAAACCCTCGGTCAGGGAGCGATTGACGCAACGCCAGAGTTACAGGTTTGAGGCCGCTTTGGTCGATCCGCTGGCAACTTCAGGTTCTATAAGATATGTTCAAAGAACGTACATGCGTAGGCAAAGTTAAAATCTCCCACTACTGAAAGTTCGGAATGCTTCTCCATCGCTGGCGCATAACTCGGACTTTGCTCTCACCCTACCTCTGGGCGCTCGGCATTGCGCTCCTCGGCTACGGTCCGGATGCCGGTGTCCAAGCCGGACCCGGCAGCGGAACACGGGTCTCGCCGGACGCCTTTGCCAATGCGCCCTACAGACTTGGCGGCGTTTACGCAAAGATCCCTGCGAGGGATGAGTTTGGGAGAGATCAACTTGCCATGTTCCTCGCGTGGAACCCGGACCCGATCGGAAACCATGAGGCCAATCTTAGGGCTCTCGACCCCGCTCTAGCCAGCGTTGTGCGCAAGGCGCAGGCCGACAATCCCGGCCTGCGCTTCGTGATCGGCTCGGGACGGCGTGACGGCCGGCTCCAACGATTGGCGGTGGCCTGGGGCTGGTCCCGGACCTACGACAGCCCTCATCGGACAGGCAGCGCGATCGATTTGTGGCCGCTTGACCCTGAGGGCCGGATCTTCTTTGATCCACAGGTCCAGAACAGGATTGCCATTGCAATCAAGAAGGCCGCGACCGAGTTGGGAGTGCCTATCCGCTGGGGCGGTCATTTCCACGGCTTCAAGAACATGGACCGCTCGCATTTTGAACTGGCGCGCTCATGACTTTAGTGGATGCTCTCTGGCTGCCATTCGTCGAGCGGACGGAACATAAGGATCTGTCCGGTCTCGAAGCTTCGGTTGGAGCGGTCACGAGCCCGCGCGGACAAACCCTTGCGGAATGGAGGATCACGGCCTGCCCACGCAGTGATCCACTAGCCATCGTTCGTGCTTACTCCATTTCCTTTTCGGGAACCCTTAAGCTGAAATGAAAGGCAGGCCAGCATGACCAAGCTCGCTCTTTATGTGCCCCTGGAAGCCAAGTCGGGGAAAGAAGAGGAGGCGGCCGAGTTCCTCCGTTCGGCATTACCCCTCGTTGAGGAGGAGCCAGGCACGACAACATGGTACGCTGTGCGATTTGATCAAAATACCTTCGCGATCTTCGATGCGTTCCCAGATGAGGCTTCTCGCGATGCTCATCTGGCAGGGCAGGTCGCCGTGGCTCTGATCCAACGGGCTCCCGACCTCTTCGTCGATCCCCCTGAGATTCAACGCCTGGAGATTCTAGCGTACAAGCCCCATCGGGCCACCTAAGGATTTCAATGGGGCGCTTGGTCAGCAGAGAAGAGGATATCCTGTGCTCGTGCGAAACGGGTTTATCCGGTATACGCGTGTCCCGGTCTCGGAATCCGCGGCTAGCCTGAAGCAATGAACATCCTGTGACGCCCGTTTTGCTGTGCGAGAATCGTCGAACGAAAACGTTTTGTTAACCGTGCAGAACTGTTGACCTTGTTAGTCCGATTTGCGTCACAAGCTCGACCCAATGCGGCACTCATGTGAGCACACAAGGCTCGTCGAACGTCAGCCAACGATCCGTGAGTGAGCTCATGACCAATGTAAAAGCCCGCGCAGATTTGCAGTTTTGGATATTTGGACCCGGTCTCTTGGCTGTGGCCGCCATCGGGTGGGGGTTGTATATCTCCTCCGTCCTCTCCACCGGATCAGAGGAACACGCACTGCAGAGTGAGATTTCGCAACTCCGGCAGCAGATTGAAATTGTCACCGCGGAGCGCGATCAACAGGCGAGAGCCAATGAACAGAAGATCATGGTAGGGCAGGACCTGAACACAATACTCGTGCGGGTTGAAGCAGCAACCGAAGAGCTTCAGCAGCTGAACTCTCTTAAGGCGAGCGTCAGTCAGGCGATTGAGCAAGCCCGTCTTCAGATGACCGGACCGTCAGATCCGCCGGCCGCCATGACTGACAGTCCCGTAGTCAACACGACGTCATCAATGCGTCTTTCCAAGCAAGAAGTCCGCGCCGCGCAGGAAGCGCTTGTTGACTTCGGATATGGAAAATTAAAGGCCGACGGATCACTCGGCCCTTCGACTCGCAAAGCCGTCGCGGCCTTTGAACGAGCCAAAGGCCTTCCTGTCACGGGCAGGCTTGGAGCGACAACCCTGCAGGCGCTGAGAACCCATACGGCCTCGGTAAGTCAATAGCGTCCAAAGAATCGGTCTGACCAGGTGCTGAGGCTTATGCACGCCCACCCTGCGCTGACTTTGTCAGAGTGAGCGTGTTGATCCGGGAGGGCTGACCTTAGGAGAGATGCTGAGCGAAATGCTTGTTCATTTCGAACATGTTAACCTTGTCCTTGCCGCCAAAAACAGCCCGAAGCCTCTCATCTGCCAGGATCTCGCGTTTGTTCGCAGGATTCTGCAGCTTGTTGGCCTTAATATACTCCCAGACCTTACTCACCACTTCGGTCCGCGGGAGCGGGGTCGAGCCGACAACGGCCGCCAATTCGCTCGACGGCTGCAGCGGCTTCGACAGGGCGGGATTGGGCCTCTTGGCTGCTTTGGCTTCGGTCATTATGAAACTCCTTAACTGTGCCTCGCTGTCATCTGCAGGGGCAAAGGGACGGGACCATGGCCAGCAGAGGCTGAACAGGTCCTTAATCTTCCTCAGACTAGGGCGATGCCAAAATGATAGCTTCAGATAAAGACATCTCTTGTCACCATCCACGCCGCTTGCCTTGAGGCTTGGCCATCATCTGCCGCATCGCTTCCTCGGCACGAGCCCTGGCCTCTTCATTATTGCTGAGATTGCGGACTTCCGACGGCTCTTCCTGCTGATCAATGCCGTTCTTGCGGGCGCGCCACTGCTTCGCCTGGGCGGCGGTGGCAGCCGCATTGGCCAACCTCTCCAACCGATCGAGTGAAGGCGTGCTGGCTTTCGCAGTGGTTTCAGGTTGTTCGACTTCGTGCTCGGGGCGTTTAGCCATATGTTCGTTCCCTCAGGATGAAAGTCACAGTTTGTGCTAGGATGTAACTTGCTCCCATTACAGGAACCATCGGTTAACTTCGCCTTAACCACCAAGGTCCGAGGTGAGTTGATGCGAAAGATCCATCATGGCTGGATAGCGATCATCATCCTCGCTGGCCCCGCCAGTCTTATTCTTGCCCATGAGAAGCTCACTCGAACGCCAGTCAAGGAAGTCTTTGAATCGTTCGATCCACCGCCCATCTTACGGCAGGCATACTTGCGGTGCGTGGGAGCTCCGAAGCAGCAGCGTTCAGCCCAGTATGGCGAGTTCGTCAGCTTCATCGAGCGATGCGCGGCTTGGACGAACGAGTGTGGTCCGCAATCGGTCTACGAGGTCCACACCAAGGCCATACTATCAGCACCTTCCAAGGGGCCGAAAGTCGATAAAGTTGCCGTTCCAACTGACATCTAGACTTGTGCCCGCCAGCGCCAGCGAACAGGTCATGGTAGCCATGATCTAGCGCATCGAACTTTATTTTGAGTGCCATTAAGGCAATGGCAGCGTTGAGCGTGGACGAGGCGACCGGCATACCGGTCGCGATCCGGTCGCATGAATCTGTTCCGACAGTTGGTGTGTGCAGAGGTACGACGGAATGTCGAGCGCCTTGGTAAGAGGGCTGGTAGGGCCCGCGTTAGACCCTAGATCTTTGTACTTATACACAGCGCTCAGTTGCACATCTGGCGGTCATAGATCATTATGCAGCGTGGTGTTGCAACCGGCATCACAAAAGCGCCCTGACGGTGAGCTCCACACGGCTAACTCTGTCAGGGCATTTTCATGTGTGAGCGGTTCGCTCCCATTGGTGGAAAGCCTGCACTCGGGTTCATGGTTTCGCCTGGATGTACGATCGACTTTTCACGTTGCCGGAATTGACGGCGCTGAAGTCGGCCTGATCCCTATCCGCGCGTTCTAGGCGATCGCGATCCACATGGGGCGTTAATCATCCGACGATCTGTCATCGCGGTATAAAATCCCTGCATCACTCTCAACTCCTCACGCGACTGTCATTGGTTCCTCCCGTTCATTCTCGTTATGCGGATGGAGGTCGCGGACGATGTAGGGGGGCGGGAAGTGTCGAGATGAGTGTAGACGTGGGTAGCCTCGATGCCAGCATGTCCGAACGACGTTGGTGCGTAATTCGGCCTGAGATGTCGCGCGAGGATCAGGGAGAGGTATAGAGGCGGTCGTCGGAATCCGAGAGCTGCATGCCCTACAAGGTCAATCGAGAGCGCCGCCACATAATCCCGAAGGCCTGCTACCGTGTGAAGAATTGGCGCGACTACGGTGCGTCCCTGCGTCGGCGCGGCGACCTGACGGTGTGGGTGACAGCGGAAGCAATTGAGGCATGGACGCCGGCAAACACGGGCAGGCGTGGTCGACCACAGCGATACTCCGAGATGGTCGGCGAAACGGGTCTGATGCTGCGGCTGGCTTTTGGACGGCCGTGGCGCTAGACCGAAGGCATGCTGGCCTCCATCCTGCGTCTGCTCGGCTTGAACCTCCCGGTTCCAGATCACACCACCTTCTCGCGCCGCAGCGTCGACCTGAGTGTCGCCAAGGCGGCGGGGACAGCAACCGGTCCAGTGAATGTGGTGATCGACGCCACAGGCCTGAAGGTATTTGGTGCCGGCGAATGGCAGCGCGAGAAGCATGGCGGCAAGGAGTGCCGAACCTGGCGCAAGTTGTACCTTGCTGTTAATCCCGACACTGGCGAGATCCTTGCTTCAGAGCGGACCACCACGGAAGACGGCGATGCCTCGCAGATTGGTCTACTGCTCAGTCAGATCTCAGGCCCGATTGCGTCGGTTACGGCCGACGGCGCGTACGATGGCGATTCCGTCTACCGCACCATCGCGGAGCGGGATCCTGCCGCTGCGGTGATCATTCCACCGCGATCAACAGCAGTGCCGAGCGACACGGCCGAGACGGTGCCTACGCCGCGGGATCGACACCTCCGGATAATCCGGGAGCGTGGTCGGCGCGGCTGGCAAAAGGCGGTGAACTACGGCCGTCGGTCATTGGGCGAGGTGGCGATTATGCGCTACAAGACCGTGATCGGGCGCCGCCTCCACGCCCGGACTCTGCCAACGCAAAAGGCCGAAGCCATGGCCGCCTGCAAGGTCATCAACATCATGACCCGCCTCGGCATGCCGGTATCGCAGCGCATCACCTGAGCCTCGCTGCCGGCACGGGAGCGGTCTACCTCTGAATTACGCACCAAAGTCATAGCTGATCACTTCAGCCGGGAAGCGATGGCGAGCGTAGCGAGGATGGGTGTTCTTCATGCCTCACCTATGCCTCCATCCGGTCAATCACCGGTTAACCTGACGGTGCCGACGAACCACCCGTTCGCCTGCCAGCGCCAGATCGACGATCAGAGCGTTGATGTCCTCTTGGCGGCATGATGCCCCATGGCCTTCCTTGCCGACATGGACCCGGCGCGCCTCCCTAGTGAAGGAGGCCGGGTGGCTTCGCCGGAAGCGGTGCCGCGTTGAGGTATTGCTTCAGCCGGCTGTGGGTGCGATCGAGCTCCAGGGCTAAGTGCTCGACCTGTTCCGGCCCGTCGCGTAGGAGATCGGTACTCGTGATCTTTCTCCAGCTGATACAGATCTCGTGTATGGATCTGGCTCCGACATTGGCCGACGCGCTCTGCAATCCGTGAGCCTCGAGACGAAATCGGTGGGAGTCTCTCGTGGCTGCGGCTGAGCGCAGTTCAGCGACGATATGATCGGCATCCAGGAAGAATTCTTCCACGAGGTTGAGGACGAAGTCCCGCCCGCCGAGCTGTTCCAGTTCCGCAAGAACAGGTTCGTCGACAAGTAGACTTTGGCCCATCGGCGATGGGATGGGAACTTCCTCCTTTGCTGATGGTCCGCTGTCCGCCTGAGATTCGACCATCTCTTCGATCAATCTGAGGAGGGCCGCCGGCTGAACAGGCTTCGTCAGGCACGCATCCATGCCTGCCTCAAGGGTTCGGGCTACAATCTCAGGTGTTGCGTCAGCTGTCAGTGCAACAATGGGCATGCGGACCCCCGACGGCTCCGTGAAGCGAAAGATCTTCGTTGCCTCCAAGCCCGTCATGATGGGCATGTTGATGTCCATAATGATGATGTCGAAGCTCTCCGTCGCAAGCAAATCGAGCGCATCCTCTCCATTCGTAACGCAGCGCGTGGAGTGGCCCCCGCGCTCTAGGATCTTCGCGATCACCATGCGGTTCGTCGCGTTGTCGTCGGCGACGAGGATATAAAGACGCTTGGATGAGGTGGGAAGCTGGATCTCCCCGGGTCCATGCCAGAGCGATTGCGCCGAAGACGTTTGAGCGGCCGCCGCGATGGCGGCGACCTGCGCGTCCTCCTCGGAGAAGCCGAGCGGGAGCACGCTGCTGGTGAGCCGGGTCAGTTTCGCACCAGACGCGATCTGCGACGGGTCACGACGGATCAGGACCGGGTTCGGCGTCAGACCCGCGTACTCGATCTCGTCCACGAGAGCGTCCTCGGGCAGGTCGCTGTAGCAGAAGACCAGGCATTCTTCGGCCACGTGCCGCTTGGCATGCTCCTTTGCATCCGCCAGCGATCTCACGACGGGGATCGGGACCGCGTCGCCGAGGCGTGACGCGAG
>Ga0180215_1004778_pt1 | contig 11840 bp, 13 predicted proteins | sample eDN3rd37CBELigBY_FD_128871 | JGI IMG/M metagenome (GOLD analysis project Ga0180215, IMG submission 128871) | Enriched backyard soil microbial communities from Emeryville, California, USA - eDNA 3rd pass 37_C BE-Lig BY (version 2) (version 2) | ecosystem: Environmental > Terrestrial > Soil >...
ACGTGGGCTACCGGCTGCAGGATCTCGACGGCGACGGGCGCCCGGAGCTCGTCTCGGCCGACGACCGCTTCTCGTACCTGTACGGCTCCTACGCGGCGTCGATCCGCCCGGTCCGCGTATGGGTGCTGCGCGGGCGCAGCCTGCGCGACGTGACGCGCTCGTTCCCCGCGGTCGTGCGCGAGGACCGTGCCCGCAACCTCCGCATCGCCCGGCGCCAGCGGGGCATCGCCCGCTCGGCGTACGCGGCCTGGGCCGCAGACCGCTACCTGCTCGGGGAGCGCAGGGCCGCCCTGCGCACGCTGCGGCGCCTGGCCCGGCGCGGTGCCCTGCGCACCGACCTCGGCAACAACTCCCGCCGGGCGCAGCGCCGCTGGGTGTCGAGGCTGGACCGCGACCTGCGGCGGTTCGGCTACTGGCCGCGGCGCGGACGCCGCTAGCCGGCCTCGCCGGCCTCGCGCCTGCGCAGGGCCGCGGCGGCGGCGAGCCCCGCCGCCGCGGCGCCGAGGCCGATCATCGGCACGCCGAGGGCGCCGGCGGGCGGCAGCGCCCTGCGCGCGGCCAACGAGGCCGCGCCGTCGACCGCGTCGGCGAGCGCGCACGTCGCGACCCACCGCGGCCCGACCTGCGGATGGTCGATCGTGTGCAGCGTGATCGCGCCCATCACGAGGTCGCGGATGCCGACGGCGCGGCTGAGCGCCAGCGCGCCGGGGCCGAGGTCGCCGACCCAGGCGCGCGACACGCGGCCCGGGGCCAGCAGGAGCGCCAGCCCCGCGCCGATGCGGCCTGCGGCGATGGCGCGGCCGGCGTGGAGCGCCCAGCCGTCCGCGCGCATCGGGTGCTACTCGGCCTGTGCGGCGGGCGCCACCGAGACGACGCGCCCGCGCCGCCCGGTCTGGTACACGACGGTGCCGGCGTCCTTGGCGAAGAGCGTGTGGTCGCGGCCGATGCCGACGCCCTCGCCCGGCCGGAACCGGGTGCCGCGCTGGCGGACGAGGATCTCGCCGCCCGTGACGGTCTCGCCGGCGAACACCTTGACGCCGAGGCGCTTGGCGTTGGAGTCGCGCCCGTTGCGCGAGGAGCCGAGCCCCTTCTTATGAGCCATGGGAGATCTCCGTGATCCGGATCCGCGTGAGCTCCTGGCGATGGCCCTTCGTGCGCCGGTAGCCGCGCTTGGGCTTGAACTTGAACACGCGGATCTTCTTGCCGCGCTCGTGACCGACGATCTCGGCGCGCACCGCGGCCTTCGACAGGCCGTCACGGTCGAAGACGGTCTCCGACGAGCGCACGAGCACCGGCTGGAGGTCGACCGTCGCGCCGGGCTCCTCGCCCAGCCGCTCGACGAGGAGCGTCTGCCCCTCCTCCACGCGGTACTGCTTCCCGCCGGTCTTGACGATTGCGTAATCCATTGAGGTCTTTCTAGGAGTCCTGCGCCGCGCCGGCGTCTGCCGTCGCACGCGAACGGCGCCGTCCGCCCCTGCGGCCGCGGCGCCGAGTGCCTGATTGTACGTCATCGCCGTCGGCGTCCGTCCCGGCCTCGCCGGCGGCGCCGGTCGGGTCGACCAGCACGGCGGTCGCGGACGTCCTGCCCGCCTCCTCGATGCGCACGAGGCGCTTCTCGCCCACGAGCGGGCCGGCGCCCGAGACGGAGACGATGTAGCCGTCGATCTTCGCGACCGCGTCGTCGACGTTGTACATGTGCGGCTCGACGATGTGCACGAGCACCTCGTCGCCCTCGCGGAACGGCACGGCGCGCTCCTCGACCTCCTCGCGCTTGCCCTCCATCGTCACCGCGAAGTGGTCGAGCGGCAGGCCCTCGGAGCCCTCGAAGTGGAACGTGCGGCCGGTCTGCTCCTCCAGGGCGCGCAGGACGCGGCCGCCGTTGCCGGTGAACAGCGAGCTGACCCGCGGGTTCATCTGCACGAGGAACGCCTCGGTGTCCTTCGGCGCGTTGAGGGCGAGGTCGCGCATCCGGCGCTCGAACTCGATCGCGATCGTCTCCTCGGAGCGGATCACGCCGTCGCCGTTGCAGGTCGGGCAGGGGCGGGAGATGATCTCGCGCACGCCCTCCGTGACGTTCTGGCGGGTCATCTCCACCAGGCCGAGCTTGGAGATCTCGGCGGTGAACGTCTTCGTGCGGTCCTGCTCGAGGGCGTTGCGCAGCGCCTTGAGGACGGCCTCGCGGTTGCGCGCCCGGGCCATGTCGATGAAGTCGATGACGATGATCCCGCCGATGTCGCGCAGGCGCAGCTGGTTCACGACCGCCTCGGCGGCCTCGAGGTTCGTCTTGAGGATCGTGTCCTCCAGGCGCGCCTGCTTGCCGCGCCCGACGAACGACCCCGAGTTGACGTCGATGACCGTCAGCGCCTCGGCGTAGTCGATCATGAGGTAGCCGCCCGAGGGCAGGTCGACGCGTCGGGCCATGAGGCCGTCGATGACCTCCTCGACGCCGTAGGCCTCGAAGAGCGGCGTCTTCTCCTGGTAGAGCTCGACGCGGTCGACGAGCTCCGGCGCCGTGCGGGTGAAGAAGGAGACGAGGCGGTGGTGCTGCTTCTCGTCGTCGACGAGCGCGCGCTCGAAGTCGGCGGAGAAGATGTCGCGCACGACGCGCACGGAGAGGTCTGCCTCCTGGAAGACCATGGCCGGCGCCGCGGTCTCCTGCACGCGCTTGTGCAGCACCTCGTTGAGCTTGAAGAGGTACTGCAGCTCGCGCTCGAAGTCCTCGCGGGTGGCGCCCTGCGCCGCGGTGCGGATGATCGCGCCGCCGCCCTGCAGGTCGAGCTCCTTGGCCTCGCGGCGCAGCCGCGCGCGCTCCTTGTCGTCGAGGCGCTTGGAGACGCCGATGCCCTCGCCGAAGGGGGCGTAGACCATGTAGCGCCCGGCGATGGTGAGCTCCATCGACAGGCGGGCGCCCTTCGTCTTCAGCGGGTCCTTGACGACCTGCACGACGATCTCCTGGCCCGGCTTGAGGAGGTCGGTGATCTTCTTGCCGCCCTCCTTGCCGCGGCCGCGGCGCGGCGTCTCGACGCCGGGCAGCACGATCTCGTCGACGTGCAGGAAGCCGTTCTTGTCCAGGCCGATGTCGACGAACGCGGCCTCGAGGCCGGGCAGCACGTTGTCGACCTTGCCCTTGTAGATGTTGCCGACGATCGAGCGGTTCCCGCGGCGCTCGAGGTACAGCTCGGCGACGCGGTAGCCCGCGGCCGGGTCCTTCTTGCGGCCGCGGGCGGAAGCCTTCTTGGGCTCCGGCTGCCCGGTCGCCTCCAGGAGCGCGACGCGCGTCTCGCCGCGGTCGACGCTCACAAGCACTTGCTTACGCATGGTGGTGGTTCAGGTCCTTCAGGTAGCGGTGACGCGTCCCTTCTGGGACGCCGCCGCGCGGCCCTGCGCGTAGATCGACTGCAGCAGGCCGACGGCGATGAGTGTGGTCAGGACCGAGGACCCTCCGTAGGACATCAGCGGGAGCGGGATGCCCGTGATGGGCATGATCCCGATGTTCATCCCGACGTTGACGAAGACCTGGAACATGAGCATCGCGACGATGCCGGCGGCGAGCAGCGCGCCGAACAGGTTCTTGGCCATGGTGAGGATCCTCAGACCCCTCCATATGAGGAGGGCGTAGAGGGAGAGCACGAGCGCGGCGCCGACGAAGCCCCATCGCTCGCCGACGACGGCGAACACGAAGTCGGTGTGGTGCTCGGGAAGGAAGTTGAGACGGGTCTGCGTGGCGGCGCTGCCGCGACCGGTCTTCTGGCCGGCGCCGATGGCGATGCCGGCCTGGTTCTGCTGGTAGCCCGCGTCGCCGGGGTCCCCCGAGGGGTGCAGGAACGACGTGAGGCGCTCGACCTGGTACTCGTGCAGCAGCGTGACGCCGGTGATCGGCGCCGCCACCAGGGCGATCGCGACCGCGGCGGCCGTGACGGCCGCGAGCCCGGCGAAGTGCTTCCACGACGTTCCGGCGGCGAACAGGATCGCAAGGACGACCACCACGTAGACGAGGGCTGATCCGAGGTCTGGCTGGATCATCACCAACGCGGCGGGCACGAGCGCCAGCAGCACCAGGATCGCGGTGGTCTCGCGCTCGCGCAGCCGCCGCGCGCGATCGACCGCGAACGCCGCGAGCGCGATGATGAGGAACACCTTGCCCAGCTCGGACGGCTGTACCTGGTAGAAGGGCAGGTCCAGCGCCCGGCGCGAGCCCCGCGTCACCGTCCCGAAGAAGATCGTGGACGCCGTGAGCAGGAGCATCCCGCCGTAGATGAGGTACTTCGCCTGGCGCAGCCCCGAGTAGTCCAGCCGGCTGATCACGACCACCAGCACGAGGCCGACGGCGAAGAACACCGCCTGGCGGGTGAGGTAGTACCACGGGTCGCCGGGGATGTCGTCCTGCGTCGAGACCCCGATCGCCGTGAGCGAGATCGCCGCCAGCCCGACCGTCGCCAGCAGCAGCAGCGGGTCGAACGGGAGCCGCAGCGCGCCGCGCAGCGGCGTGCGCATCGTCTCGGGATGGGTGGCCACAGCGCTCACAGGGTGGCTGATTCCCCGCGGACGAACTTCTTCTCCACCCCGAAGTGCTGCGACAGGATGAGCCGCACGATCGGCGCCGCCGACTCGGCGCCGTAGCAGCCGCACTCCTCGACGACGGCGGCGACGACGATCGGGCTGCGCCCGCGGCCCGCGGGGACGTAGGCGGCGTACCAGGAGGTGTCGGGCTTGCCGGTGCGCTGCGCCGTGCCCGTCTTGCCGTACACGGGCAGGTCGGCCGGCCAGTCCGCGAAGACGTCGTGCGACGTGCCGCCGGGCTCCATCGCGGCGGCGCGCAGGCCCTCCATGATCACCGAGCGCGCGGCCGGGTCGATCTTCACGCGGCGCGCCGGGGCGCGCTCGATGCGCTGGATGAGCTCGCCGGACTCGTTCTCGACCTCCAGCCCGAGGTGCGGCGTGGGGACGCGCCCGCCCGTCGCGATCGTCGAGTAGGCGACCGCGAGCTGCAGCGGCGTGGCCTGCAGGTCGCCCTGGCCGATGGCGAGGTTGACGTTGTCGCCGGTGTTCCAGCCGCGCATGTCCGAGATGCCGCAGCTGGCGACCTTGCGGCGCTTGCGGCAGCGCAGCTCCTCCTCGGCGACGCGCTTGCGCCACGCGCGGTCCGGCACGACGCCCTTGGCCTCCGACGGCAGGTCGACGCCGGTCTCGCGGCCGAAGCCGAGCTGCTTGGCCCAGCGCTGCAGGACCTGGCCCTTGCGGGCATCCATGGTCTGGCCGAGCAGGTAGTAGTAGACGTCCGAGGAGACCTTCAGCGACTGGCGCATGTCGACCGCGCCGTTGGGCTTCTTCTCCGCATTGCAGAACTCGCGGTCGCCGATCTCGATGCAGCCGGTGTCGTTGATCTGGTCCGTCGGCCCGATGGTGCCGCTCTGCAGCGCCGCGAGCGCGGTGGCGACCTTGAACGTCGAGCCGGTGGAGTACAGGCCGTTGATGGCGCGGTTGAACAGCGGCGACCCGGCCTGCTCGCCGAACAGCGCGTCGTAGCGCTCCTGCGTGATCGGCTTCGTCAGGTCGTTGGGGTCGAACGACGGGTAGGAGCCCATCCCGAGGATCTCGCCGTTCTCGGGGTTCATCGCGACGAACGCGGCGGGCTGCCCGCCGGGGTTCGCCTCCCCGGTGAGCGCCTCCTGGCCCGTGCGCTGCAGGGCGAGGTCGAGCGACAGCTTCAGCCGCTGGCCGGCCTTCGGCGAGACCTTGCGCAGCTCGCCCTTCGGGTTGCCGAGCGCGTCGACCTGGATCTCGCGGAAGCCGTCCGTGCCGCGCAGGTAGCGGTCGTACTGGTACTCCAGGCCACCCTGGCCGACGATCGTGCCCTGGCGGACGCCGCGGAAGTGCTCCCACCCGAGCTGGCGCTGCTGGATCTCGCCGACGGTGCCGAGCATCTGCGCGGCGAGCGTCTTGCGCGGGTACTGGCGCAGGTAGACCTGCTCGACGGTGACGCCGCGGAAGAGCTTCTTGCGCTCCTCGACGTAGTTCATCACCGCGCGGTCGACGTCGGTCTCCACCCGGATCGGCGCGTACGGCGTCTGCGCGAGCGACTGGATGACGCGGCGCTGGATCTCCCTGGCCGTCGTGTCGCCCAGGACGCGCGCAAGGCGCCGGAAGCGCTCGCGCAGCTCCTGCGTCGGGATCTCGGGGATCGGCACGGGCTCGCCCTTGAAGCCCTTCGGGCGCCGCTCGCGCTCGCCCGCGCGCTGGCCCCACGTGGCGGCGGCCTCGCGCTCGGCCTCGGGCAGCGCGGACGGGCTGATGGACACGACGATCGCGCGGCGGTTCGTGACGATCGTCTGCCCGTTGCGGTCGACGATGTCGCCCCGCGGCGCCTGGATGCGCTCCGTGCGGACCCGGTTGTCGTTCGCCTCGGCCAGGTACCGGTCGCCGGAGAGGACCTGCAGGTACCACAGGCGGAAGAACACGATCGCGAACAGCGCGAGCGCGATGCCGCCCATGATCGCGACGCGCCACGCGAGCTGCGGGCTGATGGGGGGCCTGCGGTCTCCGACGGGATCGATCACGAGAGCGAGGTGCGCCTCGAGCCCTGCGTGCGAAGGCCCTGCTGCAGCGGCGACAGCGCCGCCGAGGAGGCCTGGCGCCTGCGGCGGCGCGGCTCCTGGGGCAGCGAGCGCGAGAGCCACCGCCGGGCGATCGCGTGGACGGGCAGGGCGAGCAAGGTGTTCAGGATGAGGGTCGCGAGCAGCTGGCGCAGCAGCACGCCGCTGACGGGGGCGCTGACGTCCAGCAGGAACTGGATGATCGAGTACGCGACCGACATGGTGACGGTCGCCGCGGCACCCGCGAGCACCGGGACGACGGACGCCTCGATGTCGGCGCCCTCGCGCAGGCGGCCGGCGTAGTAGCCGATGCCCGTGAGGATGAGCGAGGTCACGCCGAGGGTCTGCAGCAGCGAGACGTCGAGGAACAGGCCGAGGGCGAAGCCGAACGTCGCGCCGTGGATCCGGCCGCACAGCAGGCCGACGCTCATCACCGCCAGCGGGGCGAGGTCCGCCGTGCCGCCGGCGACCGGCAGCTGCGACACGAAGGTGATCTGCACGATCCCCACGACGATGCCGAAGGCGACGAGGCGCGCGACGAGGCCCTTGTTCACGGTCACTGCTCGACCTCCGGGACCTTCGTGAGGACCTGGACGTTGTCGAGGCGGCGCAGGTCGGCGAACGGGCGCAGCTTGACCTGCTGGGTGTCCGAGCCCGGGTCCTCCACCGTCGTCACCTGGCCGATCGGCAGCCCCTCGGGGAACAGCGACGGGTAGCGCTCGTCGATCGTCCCCCGCGTGACGACGCGGTCGCCGGGTGAGATGCGCCCCGCCCCGGTGAGGTCGAGCAGCAGCGAGCCCGGGTTGCCGGCGCTCGAGGGCTTGACGATGCCCGGCACGCGGCCCGGCGACGTGCGCGCCGAGACCCCCGACGTGTGGTCGGTGATGAGCGTGACGACGGACGCCGAGCTCGTCGTCTGCGAGATCGTCCCGACGAGGCCGTCCTCGTCGAGGACGGGCATCCCGTTGCGCAGGCCGTCCGACGAGCCCTTGTCGATCTTCACGGTCGCGTACCAGACCGTGGAGGACTGCGCGAAGACGCGCGCGCCCACCGGCTCGTACTCGCCGAGGCCGAGGCTCCGGTTGAGGTTGAGCTGCCTGCGCAGCAACGCGTTCTCGGCGGCGGCGTCCTGCAGGCGCACCACCTCGCGGCGCAGCTGGTCGCGCTCGGCGGTGACGTCGGCGAGCTTGCCCTTCGCGCTGAAGGTGTCGCCGAACCAGCCGAACAGGTCGCGGACCGGCTTCAGCGCGCGGCTGGCGCCCTCCTGCACGGGGTTGAGCACCTCGCTGAAGCCTCGCTGCACGGAGCCGACGACACCGCCGTCACCTCCGAACGACGCCGTGAGCAGGATCAGGGAGCACGCGACGAGCAATCCCAGGACCACTCGGCGCCGCCTGACCGTCTTGGAGTCGTACATGGCTTATCTGCGGCGGGCGCGATTCCTGTTCGTCTTGTTCGTGCGGTGGATGACCTCGAACTCCTCCAGGGAACGCCCGGAGCCGACGGCGACGCAGGTGAGGGGCGACTCGGCGAGGTGCGCGGGCATCTGCGTCTCCTCGCGCAACCGCTCGTCGAGGCCCTGCAGCAGTGACCCGCCGCCCGCGAGCATGATCCCGCGGTCCATGATGTCCGACGAGAGCTCGGGCGGCGTGCGGTCCAGGGTCTCCTTGACCGCGTCGATGATCTGGGTCACCGGCTCCTCGAGCGCCTGGCGGATCTCCTCGCTGGTGAGAACGATGGTCTTCGGGAGGCCGGAGACCATGTCGCGCCCGCGGATCTCGGCCTGCACCTCCTCCTCCATCGGGAAGGCGGAGCCGATCTCGAGCTTGACCTCCTCGGCCGTCTGCTGGCCGATGAGCAGCTTGTACTCGCGCTTGGCGTAGTTGATGATCGCCTCGTCGAGCTCGTCGCCGCCGACCCGGATCGACTGCGACACGACGATGCCGCCGAGCGAGATCACGGCGACCTCGCTCGTCCCTCCGCCGATGTCGACCACCATCGAGCCGGTCGGCTCGCCGACGGGCAGGCCGGCCCCGATCGCGGCCGCCATGGGCTCCTCGATGAGGTAGGCCTGTCGCGCGCCCGCCGACAGCGCCGCCTCCTCGACGGCCCGCTTCTCGACGCCCGTGACCCCGGAGGGGACGCAGATCACCACGCGCGGGTGCGCCCAGCGGTTCTGGTGCACCTTCTGGATGAAGTGGCGCAGCATCTCCTCCGTGACGTCGAAGTCGGCGATGACGCCGTCCTTCAGCGGCCGGATCGCGGAGATGGTGCCGGGGGTGCGGCCGAGCATGCGCTTCGCCTCGATGCCGACGGCGTGGACCTCGCCCGTGCGGGAGTCGATGGCGACGACGCTGGGCTCGGAGAGCACGATGCCGCGGCCGCGCACGTACACGAGCGTGTTCGCCGTGCCGAGGTCGACCGCCATGTCGCGGCCACCGAACCCGGTGAGGTAGGAGAAGAATCCCATTGGTGCGGAGGTGCGGCGAGGGCTGAAAATCCCTGCAGGTCGGCGGATGCCGGGCGACCGGCGATTGCCCTCGCCGGGGCGCCAGTCTAGCGGGAGGGGGGCCGCTTACGGCGGGTTGGCATGGGCTTCCCATCGAGTGCGGCTCACGGACCGTCCCCCTCGCCCGTGGGCTCGACCAGCAGACCGGGCAGCATCGCCAGCAGCAGCGCGACGGGCAGCCCCACGACGTTGGAGTGCTCGCCCTCGATGTGCGTCACGAGCGCCTGGCCGGCGCCCTGCACCGCATAGGCGCCGGCGCGGCCGCGCCACTCCTCGGTGCCGACGTACCACGACAGCCACGCGTCGTCGAGCGGGCGGAACGTGACCCTCGTGAGGGCCGTCTCCGTCCGCGGCGGCCCCGCGTCGTCGATCACGGTGATGGCGCTGATCACGTCGTGCGTGCGGCCGCCGAGGCGCCGCAGCGTCGCCCGCGCCTGCGGCGCGTCGCGCGGCTTGCCGAAGACGCGGTCCTCGAGCGCGACGACGGTGTCGACGCCGAGGACGAGCGCGCCGGGCCGCGCGACGGCCTGGGCCTTGCGCAGGGAGTTGAGCTCGGCCACGGAGCGCGGCTCCCCCGCCTCGTACTCCTCGACGTCGGCGGGCACGACCGTGAACGGCACGCCGAGCGCCTCGAGGATCGCGCGCCGCTGCGGCGAGCGCGACGCGAGGATCAGGGGCGGCGCCACCGCGCGCGCCGGGTCAGCCCGCCAGCCCGGGGAAGAACAGCGCGGCCTCGCGGGCGGCGGACTCCTCGGAGTCCGAGCCGTGGACCAGGTTCTGCCCCACCTCGACGGCGAAGTCGCCGCGGATCGAGCCCGGCGCCGCCTCGAGCGGGTTCGTCGCGCCGATCACCTGCCGCGCGGCCTTCACCGCGTCCTGGCCCTCCAGCACCATCGCGACGAGCGGCCCCGAGGTGATGAACTCCACGAGCTCGCCGAAGAACGGCTTGCCCTCGTGCTCGGCGTAGTGCTGCCTGGCGGTCGCCTCGTCGAGCGTGCGCTGCTCGAGCGCCACGATGCGCAGCCCCTTGCGCTCGAAGCGGGCGATGATCTCGCCGGTCAGGCCGCGCGCGAACGCGTCCGGCTTCACCAGGATCAGGGTCCGGGACAATGCGGGTCTCCTCTTGGTCGGTGATGCGACGCCCCAGCGTACGAAAGGGGGCGCGCGCGCCGGTCAGTCGAACGCGGAGCGCTGCTCGACGGTCTGCTGCTCGAGCCGCGAGCGGCGGCGCGGAGCACCGACCTGCTGCTCCAGGCGGCTGATGGAGGCCGAGAGCTGGCGCTGGGACTCCAGCACCTCGCCGAGGACGCGGACGAGCGCCTCGGAGGCGTCGATCGAGGCCTCGCGCTCGTAGACGTCGTCGAGGTATTCCGGGGGCCGCACGATCGCGTAGACGATCGTCCCGAGCATCGGGAACACGAGCGATGCGACGGTCGCGCAGCCCACGAGCAGCGGGTCCGCGATCCGGCGGCGAGCGTCGCTCCACGTCCAGTAGACGAGGGCGAGCCACAGGATCACCAGGAAGAGGATCGCGAGGTTGATGGCGAGGTTCAGGCCATCGGACGTGATGCCGAAGACGGCGAGCATGCTCCCGACAGGCTAGAGGACGTGTGGGCGAACGCGTGCGATAGCCGAGGATTCGCCACGCCGCGGTGTGCTCCTGCACCCGGCGCCGATCGTGCTCGCGCGTTCGTGAGAGCTCGATGAGAGGGACCTTCCGCATCGCCGGCCGAGCGTGTTGAACATGGTCGGCATGACGTTCCTCACGCGCATCCTCCTGCCGCTCGTGCTGGTCGCCGGCCTGCTGATCGCCCCGGCGGCCGCGTCGGCGAAGCGCAACCCGTACACGGCCGCGGAGGTCTGCGGCGCGGGCTTCAGGCCCATCGACCGCCACAAGCTCGTCGACTCCAACCACGGCAGGCTCCTCGCCGTGGTGGTGCTGACCTACAACGCCGCGACCGGCCAGAACTGCGTGGTGACGCTCAAGCGCTACCGGGTCGGCCGCGCCCATCGCTACGACGACTGGCTCATGGCCGAGCTCTACACCCGGCCCCTCAGGGTGCCGTCGAACCTCGACACCGACAAGGGCGACTTCAAGTACTACGCCGGGCCGGTCTACGTGCGCGCGCGGGCCAAGTGCGTGCGGTGGGGCGGGCAGGCCGACCTGATCGTCCCGTCCAACTGGCATCCGCGCGGGGCGTTCCACTCCGCGTTCCGCTCACGCTGGTCGCACTGCCGCTGATGCGCGGCTAGAGGAACAGGCGCCCGAAGAGGTATCCCAGCGCGAAGAAGACCAGGATGACCAGCGCCACGGCGACCGCGGCGAACGCGATGAGCGCGAGGTCCGACGGGCCGTCCCTGTTCAGAACATCGACCCCCTCGTGCCCGCCGGGCGCAGCAGCTCGGCGATGAGGTGGATGGATCCGGTGACCAGCACGACCCCCTCCTCCCCCGCCAGCGCCTTCGCGCGCTCGAGGGCGCGCCGCGCGTCGGCCTCGGCGTGCGGCGCAGCCCCCAGGGCCTCGACGACGGCCGCGAGCGCCTCGGCGGGCAGCGCCCGCGGATTGGAGTTCGTCGTGGCGACGACCTCGTCGCACAGCGGGAGCAGCGCCCCGAGCATGGCGTCGGCGTCCTTGTCCTCGAGGACGCTGACGACCGCGACGAGCCGCCGGCCGGCCAGCCACTCCGGCAGCGACGCGGCGAGTGCCTGCATCCCCGCGGGGTTGTGGGCGCCGTCG
>Ga0180215_1004779_pt1 | contig 11838 bp, 8 predicted proteins | sample eDN3rd37CBELigBY_FD_128871 | JGI IMG/M metagenome (GOLD analysis project Ga0180215, IMG submission 128871) | Enriched backyard soil microbial communities from Emeryville, California, USA - eDNA 3rd pass 37_C BE-Lig BY (version 2) (version 2) | ecosystem: Environmental > Terrestrial > Soil >...
CGCGGACCGGGTCCATGGAGGCGCTCGCCCCGCTGGACGAACGCGACGCCGATGTGCAATACATTCTGGAGCTGCGCGCGAGCCTGCCGCTGCCTGAGAAACGCGGGCCCCGCGCGCACCTGTAAGCATGATATAATTTTTGAACGTGTGTTATGCAGAGCATGTGTACAGGTACGCGGCAACGACCAAGTTCGGCAATCCTCAAAGTTCGACAAAAAGGGAGCGCGGCAGGCGCCCCCCTACAAAAAAAAAGATTAGCAGCACAGCAGCGAACACGGATAGTACACACGCGTGCGCGGCCGCACGGCGGGCGTGTCCTGGGCCGGCTTAGATGCGGCTGTAGATGCCGATGACCTGGTTGCAGTTCGGGCACGAGTGGTGCACGTCCTGCGATCCGCCCCATCTCCATGACAAGCGATAAACGAGTAAGCCAAGCGTCCGAACATCTGCAGCGGACCCGCACGGCCAGCAGACGGACCTTCGCGCTATCCACGTGGAAGGGAATCAGGCAGCATCCGCAGATGCAGCCAAAGAGTGTGAGGCCACCGCACATGAGCCAGGTGAGCGCGCCGGACTTGAATTCCGTCTTGGTGGTGATGTGCGCGTGGCAGTGCGGGCACTGCATCGACACGGGCACGTTGTGCAGCGGAATGGTGGAAATGACCATCGCTGTCGGCTGGATGTAGCCGACGGGCTGCTGCGGCATCGGCTGGGAGCCGTAGTACGCGCCGGGCGCGCCCTGGTAGCCTGGCGGCGGCTGCTCGTAACCGTAGACACCCTTCTCATTCGGCGGCGGCGGCGAGTACGCCTGGGCGGGCAAGCCGGCGGCCGCGGGCGACGGCGCCTGCGTCGTCGGGGTGCCCAATAGAGGCTGCGAGGCGTCGGCGTCGGCCATGGTGGCGATCTACCCGTGCAACACGTGGGCAGGCAAACGGACTTTTTGCCGCCGGTGTTAGCAATGAAAGATGCCGTTGGCACAACACACTTCCCAACGTCGCCGCGAGTGAAGGCGCCACGTACCTGTGAGCGTAATGTGTGATGTCGCACAGATGGAATAGGTAGGTGCTTTCGCCGTGCGCGGTGCGTGGTCGACACTCGGTTGGCGCGGGGATGCGTAGTGACGTCGTCTGACAGAACTAGGGTGACACCAAGCAGATGGTCCGTAGGACGCCTAATAACGTCCCTAGCAAAGCTTAGAGCAGGTCTCAGAGAGACGTCGTCAAGGGCTTCAAATAGGATCCTACAGGTCATGTCGTCGAACATTCAGCGAGATCGCATAGAAGAGCCATACGCAGACGCCCGGGCAGACGCCCTTATCAGCAGACTTCATTAGTCGCTGGTTCTATTTATTGTAATAGATGTCCTGCAGCTTTTCTTTATTCACCATAAGAACATTCCTATGCCCCTTCATGTGCCTGCATAGGAGTTTGCATAGGAGCCGCATAGGAGCCTAAACGGGCGTGTGCGCGGTATGGAAATCGTCGTCCTTTCTCTAGGCGCGATCGTTTCGGCAAACGCGGACGACGCGTGGTGGCGCAACGGTGGCGCACCAACGGTAAGTTGGCGCTTTTTACGGAGGACGAAGCGGACTCCTAGAAGGACGCTACTAGGACAGCCAACAGGCGAGCATAGAGCGCAGAGGAAGAGAACAGAGCACCGTCGTCTGCCCTGCCCGTGGCGTGCTGTGGTTGCGGCTGTGGTCGGACGTGTGTGCCATCCATCAGGCAAGCGGCGGCGGTGGCGGCCGACTACGAGGACGCGAGGAAGGCGACGAAGGCGAGGAAGAGAAGGGCGACGTAGACAGCGACGTAGAGGAAGGAGCAACTACAACTGGATGTAGAACGGGGGGCAAACGTCAGACGGCGACGCAGACGGCAAGTTGGCTCAACAGAATCTAGACGACGACAACATACGGGCCTGCTCGACCAGCGGCGTCCAAGGAGTGCCATCGCCGACGGATGGCCGACGGATCTCGCGACCGGCCGACTGCTGGCGGGGATTGGGAAGTCGCGCAACCAAATGGACGCGGTGCTTCGCTCGGTGGCAGCGCTCAAAACGCTGCCGCAGCTATGCCCCGAGGCCCAATGGGCGCCGTCGCCGGCCCAGCTGCAGAGCGCGACGCTGCGGCCATACCAGCGAGTCGGCGTCACCTGGCTACTGCACAACTATGAGCAGGTGCGCCATCGCAGGGGACCGTCTTTTCTTGTGAGCCTCCGTCACTCACTGACCTCCCTTTTCTCCAGGCGGCGCTTTCGGTGCTGGCAGAATATTAACGGCATTCTGGCGGACGAGATGGGCCTCGGCAAGACGCTACAGACCATCGCGTTCTTTCTGCTGCTGCAGGAGCGCCAGCCGGAAAACCGCCCGTTCCTCGTCGTGTGCCCGCTGAGCCTCGTAGACAACTGGGCGAGCGAGTGCGCCCGCTTCGCGCCGTCGCTGGGCACGCTCGTCTACACGGGCGCGGCGGAGCGGCGCGCCGCAATGCGCGAGGAGATCGCCGGCTTTGTGAACGCGCTGCCGCGCGCCGCGCAAACGGACCCGCCGTTCCGCTTCCGCGTGTTCATCACAACGTACGAGATATGCAACAGCGACTTTGCTTTCCTGCAGCAGTTCCGCTGGCGGTACCTGGTCGTGGATGAGGCCGCGCGGCTAAAGAATGCCAAGTCGTTGCTTTACGAGACGCTCGTGCAGCTGCGTGTGCCGCAGTCGTGCCTCCTGACCGGCACGCCCGTGCAGAACAATCTGCGTGAGCTCCATGCGCTGCTGTCGTTCGGCATGCCAAAGTTCTTTGGCGACGCCGAGGCATTTGTCGCACACTTTGCCGCGGTCGGCGCAACACGCAGCGGCGCTGCCACCGCGGCGGTGGCCGGCGCGCGCACCGCGGAGCTGCACCAGCTGCTGCGCCCGTTCGTGCTGCGCCGTGTCAAGGCCGACGTGCTCGGAGAGATGCCGCCCAAGCGCGAGCTGACGTTCTATGCCGAGATCTCACCACTGCAGCGGTACCTGTACCGCGCGCTGCTGCTCAAGGACGTGGCGGCGTTGGTGGCGCAGCAGAAGAAGGGCCTCAACAATATGCTGATGCAGCTGCGCAAGTGCGTGAACCACCCGTACCTCTTTGACGGCGTCGAGCCCGAGCCGTTCGAGGCCGGCGAGCACCTCGTCCACGCCTCGGGCAAGCTCCTTGTTCTCGACCGCCTCCTTGCGCTCCTCAAGCGCCGCGGCTCGCGCGTTCTCATCTTTTCGCAGATGACGCAGATGCTCGACATCCTCCAGGGTACCGAGCGGAAGTTGAGATAATGCGGAACGTGTGAACGATTGTTAATCTGCCCTACTGAAAATAGTCTTCATTTGCTGTCCGCCGTGGACAGACTACTTGCAGTACCGCAACTATGCCTACGAGCGGCTGGACGGCTCGGTACGCGGCGAGGAGCGCTACCTCGCCGTGAAAAACTTTTCCGAAAAGACGGATGCCTTTGTCTTTTTGCTCTCCACCCGTGCCGGCGGCGTGGGCCTCAATCTGACCGCCTCCGACACCGTCATCTTCATGGACTCGGATTTTAATCCGCAGGCACGCGTTCAGATCGTGTCGGCGCGCGGCTCCAATGGCTTAGCTGACGCCGATATTCTCTTAACGCCGGGCCGTGCCCCGTCGCAGGCGGATCTGCAAGCGGCCGCGCGCGTGCACCGGATCGGCCAGACGAAGCCGGTGACCATTGTGCGCCTATTGTGCCGCGACACCGTGGAGGATGTCATAATGCAGCGCGCCGCGTGCAAGCTCCAGCTCGCCGAGGTATATGCCTGCGCATTCACAGCACTGGATGTGCACGAGCAACTCACTCAGCAGCGCTCGCGGCACAATCTGAATTGTCTTGGGATCAGGCCGTGATGGCAGGTACGAACGTGCCGGATGCGGATGGCCCTGCGGACCGCAAAGGCGATCCCTCTGTGGACGAGGTCGTCAGCGCCCTGAAGGTGCACTCCGTGTATGCCGACTTAGGAGCACCGGATTGGTTGGCTGATGCCTCTGCGCAAACAAGCGCAGCGATTGGACACCACAGTTTGGCCTGCACCGCATTTTGGAAGGCCACGACCTCGAAACACCCCTCGATGACACGCGCAAGCTCCACGAGCGCGCGTCACAACTGATCGCGGCGCCAACAGCCAAGGAGCTCCAGGCGCTGGACCGTACGCTCGCGCTGGCGTTGGAGGGCCGTGCGGTCCCGGAGCTCGCCGCGGGCGACGACACCACCGTGTCCAGGAGCGAGGCCGGCAGCGCCGCCGCCACGGCCGCAGACGCCAATTCGATCTATGTGTTTAACGGCGAGGACTACGCCCCTCAAGCTAGGGCGCGCGCGCTCCAGGACGCGAGCGCGCTCGACTTGTTGCTTGCCCACGCACACAAATCGCTGCCCACGCCCAAGGCACCGCGCAAGGTACAGCTTTGAATGCAGGAACCTGGCACTTATCGATCCCGCGCTTAACTCGCGTGGAAAAAATGTATGACAATGATACGCAGCCGCTGGCACCGGAAGAACGCGCGGCGCGGCAGGCCGCCGCAGCGCAGCGGGCCGCCGAGCGCCGCGCCGAGCAGCAACAACGTCGGGCCGAGCGTCGGCAACGCGAGTGGGACGAGGCCGGTTACGTGTCGGCCAACCTAGCCCTAGCCGACGAGGACGAAGAGGATGATGAGGATTATGAAGAGGCCACCGATGAGGACGAGGAGAGCGAGGCGGCGGCGGACGTGACTGGCAGCGACGACGATGCCGGCAGCGCCGCCGCCACCTCCTTCGCCGAGCCAACAGCCACGCGGCTTGTGTTTGTGGACGGCGACGTCACCATGCCGCAGCGCGGCCGCTACGCCGCACAACCTGCCATCATCGTGCACTGCGTTGACACCACAGGCCGGTGGGGCCGCGGCGGCGTTTTCACGGCCCTGGACCAGGTGGACCCAACCGTCGGCCAGCGCTATGAAACCGCTGGCGATATGCGCGACCTGCACCTGGGCGACGTGCATCTGCTGCCGCTCGCGGCCGACACGCGAGCGCGGCGGTCAGGTGCGCGCCCCGGCGACGCGGTCGCGCTGGTCGTGGCGCAGACGCGCGACCGCTATGGCCAGCTTTCGGCCGTGCAGCTGCCGGCGCTGGAGACTGCGCTGGTGCGCATCTCGCGCTACGCCCGCCGCCACCGCGCTACCGTGCACCTGCCCCGCATCGGCCAGCGCACGCCGGGCTTTGACTGGTACCGCACGGAGCGGTGTTTGCGCAAATGCCTGTCGGCGCGGGGGGTGCCGGCGTTTGTGTACTACTTTGTTCGGCGGCCGCGGCCGGCGCCGGCGCCGGCTGTGGCCATCGCCAACGACGATGCAGGCGCGACCGACGCCGACGACACTGACGCCAGCGCGACCAACGCCGACAACACCGACGCCGACAACTCCGACGCCAGCGCCACCGACGTGGAGACAACCGACCCCGTCGCCACAAGCACGCCGCGCAATGGCGACGACGACGATGCAGCGACCGACGTCGACGAGCCCGCCAGCCCCGCGACGTTGACCAACGCGACACAGTCAGACGCCGCCGTCCTCGACGCCACGCTGCCAGATGCGACGCCGCTGGATGCTACGCTGCCGGACGCCGCCGCCGTGGACGCGACGCTGCCTGACGCCATGGGCGAGGATGCTGCCACCCTTGGCGGCACAGCCGCGGAGGCGTTGACCCGCTTTGGCGCCGACCTGTTTGCCGACCTGGCCGAAGTGTCGGACGGCGGCGGGTCGGCGTCCGAGGACGAAGGCCGTGTGCTTGCGCAGCGCGGGCGCCGCCATGGCAAGCGGCGGGCCGAAGTCGGTGCGGCCGCGCCGGACGCCGACGTGACGTCGCCGGCGCAACGCCGCCGCACGGAATCGCCACCGCCCGCCGATGAGGCCGAGGCGACGGTCGGCGCCTCCACGGCGCCGGCGCTGCTGGATCTCTTTACCGGTTGCACGCTTTGGTTTGCTGATGGAGCATCTGACAGCGATCTGGCGCGGGCCGCCACCTTTTACGACGCCGACGGTATGACACCATCATCAAACGCCATGCAGACGGTGGGACGGGCCGTACGACCTCACACGCCGCCAGTCGCCCAGCCCTGCTTGCTTCGCCTGCTGCAGTGGCCGATCAGCTGGATGTGGACAGCACCACGCACATCGTGGTGCCCGACGATGTGGCGGCGGCCGTAGCCGTGACGGAGGCCCTCCGCGCCGAGGGGACTCTGCCAGCGGCGATGCCCCGCACCATGCGCCTTGTGCGCACGGCGTGGATCGCTGAGAGCATCCAAGCCGGCCGGCGTATGCCGGAAGGCCCGTACCGGCTCGATAATAGGACTTGACTGTAATGTTTGCCTTTGCTGCGTTCTGCGAGTGTGCGGCGTTTCTTGTAAAATATTCGAAAATTGGCTGTAATCTATTTGCCCAACAGTTCTGCTAGAGTACAATCATGGAAGGACGCCTACTGACAACACGGACGCGAAGGCCTGTACATGCAACCGGAAAAATATCCCGGGAGCGCCACCACGACCATCATCTGAAGAGGCTTTGCCAGCACGCATTCTGCGCCGACCGCCGTGTAAATGCCGGCGTGGGCAGGAGCGTGACGGCGTTCCCAGAGCACAGACACAAAGAACGCAGACCAACGGTTACAACGGAGTCCGGCGATGCCAACTAACTAATAATATAACAGGAGTGCGCGTGGGGTGATCACACACATATAAACAGCGCACCGACCCAGTGCGGACGAGGCGAAATGTGGTGTGCTCTCGCGGCTGCCTCATGCCGAAATGTCCATCATCGGGTCAAAGCTGCCGGCGCCAAAGTCCGGCTGCATCTGCAGCACCGACCCAATCGGCGAGCTCGGCAGCGGCGACGGCCCGCCGCTCGTGCGCGCGAGCACGGGATCGTTGGACCAGACGTTGAACGCCGGGTCCGGCGCCGTCTCCGACAGGACGGTGAGCGCGGTCTCGCAGATATCGCGCAGGTCCGGCACGTTGAACGCGACGGCACAGCGGAGCAGGTCCACCGCACCCGACGCTGGCACGTCGCGGCTGCCGGCATACGCCCAGCGGATGAAGAGGCTCATCGCGTCGTACGAGACTTCGCTGATCTCGTACTGTGCCGCCGGCTGCGTCGAGAAGAGCTGATTGAAGTGCTCGCTCCGTGATGCGAGCACCACTGAAATAAAAAACGAGGATAAGTAAAAATAAACAACCGGCCGTTAGATGCTACGTTTCGGCCGATCGCCATTGGAGCTTTCGTTCGGCGAGCGCGGCACGTACCTTTGTGCGCCTGGAGCACGCGGTTCTCGACAATAAACGTCACGTCCGGCACCCACCAGGCGCTCACGCCGGAGACGGTGTCCAGCGCGGTCGGCGTCTGCACCACTGGCTGTGAGGTCGGGACGGCCGCGGTGACGAGCCGCGTTGGCGGCTGCGCCGTGACCGCCGTCGCCGGCTTGGTCGTCTTTTGCTTGCGCGGGGCCTTGATGAAACCCATCGTTGCGGACGCGGCTGCAGCGACGCTGCAGCAGAATGATCCCGAGGGCCTCGAGAGAGCAGGCGAAAAAGCAAAATACCGGAAGGACCGCCCCACTAACAATCACACGCGGATAAACACGCGACGCGTTCGCACTGCGTGTGGCTTCACCCGCACGATGTGATCGTTGGAGTTGCTGCCGTTGCTGCGTTCGTAAGCGCGTGAACTCTTGCTTCGCAACGTGTCGAGCACGATGTGCGCACGCAGTATGGGACCTCGTCCAGGGAACATCTACCAAAAATCGCGCCTATCTCGCAACCGCACTACTAGCGCCCTCGTCCGCGCGCAGTGGTACTTCAGCCTTGGCGCAAAAGATCGTGGAGGAAGCAGGAGCGCAGACCTTTTTCTATACGCCGCGCTTTTGTTCGCTCAATCGCGCGCGCGTTTTTTCCCTGTTTGTTCACGCGCAGTTTTTCGTTCTGACCCACGAAAACAACGCGCGAGCTGCCCCGTGCGCCTATAACAAAGATCACGCATGCACAATAAAAAGCTGACCAAACGACAGCGCAGGAGCAGGCAGATCCGGTGCCGGTGCGATCGAGGCGCTGCAGGATGGTGCCTACTAGGCGATCGGCGTACTAGGCGGTGGCCGTTGTGCTCGGTTGGGAAGGAGTGGCGGCAACCGGTTGACGTCTTCTGTCCACCTCATTCACTCGATTCTGCCGACGCATCAGCCATCTGCCATACAATCATTCCACCTCCGTCCGCCACTAGCGTCCGAATGGCGACCCGCACCCTGCCGCGATTCTGCCAATCTTCGACCTGTTTCACCCGATTCTACCAATGTCTGCCGTTGTTACGCCATTTCTCGGCCGGTTCTCTGCCGGTGTCTGCCGCTCGGCGGGCCATCGGAGACCACTAGGCGGCCGGCCAATCAGCGCTTGCCGCCGCGCCAAAACAGGCCGCCAGGGGCCACTTGGCCACGTGGGAAGCGCGCCATTTTTGGACAGGTGACGTCAGCGCATCGATGACGTCAGCGCATTAATGACGTCACCACGAAGCACCTCACCGAGCTAATGAAGTTACCAGAAATGACGTCACTATATTGATGACGTCAGCTAAGGCGGCGCAAGGGAAGGAGGCCGCGCCTGCTATCGGACAGGGAGATTGGTGGGCATGGCGGCGTGGCGGCGTGGCGAGGAAGATCGGCAGGAGAAATAAAGTAGGCATGCGTATCGAGTGCCAGCACCCTATGGCTCAGCTGGGACAATTCCGCGGACTGCAGATTGATAGCGGAGGAGGCAGTGTAGACGAGTAGAAGGATGGACAACGCCGCGCGACTGGTGCGGCTGCAGCGCGCGGCTGGGCTTGACAGCAAGCCCACGGAGCTGCCGTCCGTAGACGTCTGCGTGTGCCCCTACAACCACGACCACCGGGTGCCGCGGGCTGCCTTGGTCGCCCACGTGCAGCGTTGCGAGCGCCGGCTCCTGGGCCTGCCGGCCCGCGCCCCGCGCCCAGATTCGCCGGTGCCAAGCTCGCAGGCATTTTACAGTAAAGCGCCCAATGTGGTCACCTGCCTGTGGCGCACCGCCGCCGTGGCTGGTGACCCTGCCGGCAGAGGTGCCAACACCATTCTGTTCATGGTACGCGAGCGGTTAAACTCGCTTTCCCTAAGCTCTCCTATGCTTATGCTGTTGGCCTCCCATGTTTAAGTCTGGACATGCGCTAGGGCGAGTTGCCAACAGCGCAGGACATGCCGCCATGGTCGCCTATGCCCGGTGCGGCTACCACGGAGGCGGTCCTGTATGAGCACGTCCGTGCGGCGTGCCGGCAGCTTGAGGTGACACGGCGCCCGCCGCCGCCGACGGTGACGCCGCAGCAGGAGCACGCGCTATACCTCATTCGCAAGGCCCGAGGTAACCCGTCCGGGCCGTGTGGTCCGTGGATGCCTAAGACGCCAAAGACTCACCTACATAGCTGTTTTGCATGACCGTGTGGGTGTACAGTGGAGCGCGAGCGCCTCGGCGGCAAGACCGAGGCGGAGATGCTGGCGGCGGCGGATTCGCGGGCGCGCCGCCCATCACGCCGAGCGCGCGTTGTTCGAACGGTGCAGCACACGCCGACCGAGGTAAGGCTACCCTTCGTAATTGTAAAGTGTGCACCATTCGGGGTGCTAATGAGGGAAGTGTCTGCCGGATTTGAACATTTGTTATTCGTAGGCGTTTCGCCGGATCATTGCCGGGTATGCAAGTGACGTGACGGAGCTGAATCAACAACTTGCCAATGACGCTCTGCGACGCACGCAGAATGTTACATGAAAGTGCTTGCCTGTGCGTTGCGCGTCCATGACATTCGAGGGCGGCGGCAGCCTTGGACGACACTTCGTCGCATCGCCAGGACCGTCCGGCGACGCTCGCGCAGGGCTGGCGCAGACGGGCATCGTCGCGTCGGGCTGTCGCGGCCGTCTATAAGCCACCGTCCGCAGGGGTGCCAGGAGCGCGACCAGGACATTGGTACAGTGGCGCGTGCATGCCACATACGCCTCGTCGTAGCGTCGTGGGTTGCCGCGTTTGTAAAGCTCAGGGATGCTCTGGAGGTCGTCGTCCCAAAGTATCTCGCTCAAGTGATACATAACAAAACGCAGCGATAAACTGTACAAAAGTACACAATTCATGGAGACCAACCATTACAGCGCGTCGGCCGGATCAAAAACGACGGGTGCTGTTCGTGCCGGGACGGTCGGGGCCGCATGCTCCTTGGGCGGCACGGGAGGCGGTGCGACAGCTGGTCGGGCCGGATCAGGAATCCTCTTCGGCGGCACGGGCGGCGGCGCAGCTGCAGCGGCCGTCAGAGCGGGGTGCAGGTCAGCCATGGCGGCGGCCTCGGGTTCGACGGAGACGGTATGTGCGGCCGCGCTCGGCGCGAGGTGCACGCCAAAGGCAGTCCTGAGCGCCAGGGCGTGTCCCGCGCGCCCCGAGCCATGCTGCAGCTGCTCGAGCACCGCGCACAGCAGCAGAAAGAGCTCGCGGTACTCATCGGCGACCGCGACCGCGTGCGGCACAAAGATGGCACGCAAAAGCTCGTGCGCGGCGCCCTCTGGCAGCACAGTCGCGCTGGTCACGAGGCGGTCGTACGTCGGCGGTGGGGGCATGGCCGCCGCGGTGGCCGCCGGGCCGGGCACGTCGGCGTCCGTCGGGGTCCGCGGCGGGCTGCTGGGGGCGGTCCGCGACGACGGTGTTGCAGCGTCCGTGTGAAAGAGCGGCCACAGCGCGGCGGCCACCGCGGGCGCCCGCGCTGCCTGCAGCAGGGCCGCCCGCGCCACGGCAATCACGAGCGCCGGGTCGATCCGCTCGACCTCGGCGGGCTCGGTCCACTGCTCGCGCAGCGCGAGGAGGAGTGTCTCCGATAGCTGGACCGTGTACGTTAGCCACGCCTCGGTCAGGGCCGGCGGCGCGGGCGATGCAAACACGTCCAGGTACGCCCACTCAAACTCGACCCACGCCTTGTCCAGCACCGACAGCTGGAGGTGCAGCGGCACCGCGTCCTCCTCGGCGTGCACGAGAGTCAGTCGCAGGCGCGCTGTCAGGCGCACAAGCCGCGTGGCCAGCGGCCGCAGGTGGTCCGAGAGCGGCACGCTGCCGTGCACGAGCCCGCCGGCGTGCAGCACGTCCGCCGCGTACAGAATGCTTACGGGGTAGGGCGATGGCTCGAGGGTGGCTGGGTGGAACTTGTAGCGGTACTGGCGGTCCGGCCCGCTGGTGCCGAACACGGCGCGGTACACGTCGGCGAGCGCGCTGACCCAGCTCAGCTGGGCGATGCGCAGCTGCTCGATCAGCGGTGCGACCTGGTCCGGGTGGCGGCGGCCGTCCACTTCGCCCAGCCGGTGGGCGGCGTCCTCCACCGCCTTGGACGCTTTGGTCAGCGCTTCCAGCACCTGCTGGCCGGTCGGCATTCCAAAGGTTCCCCCAGGACAGCATAAGATTACACGCCGCAATTCTGATGTTCTCACAATGCAAACCACTCGTACCGTGACGGCGTGTGGGGTGAGGCCGCTGCCTTGGGCGTCGCCCGTGGCGCCCCACAGCAGAGCCCACGGGTTGGTGACGGCCGTCCAGAGCGTTTGCCACCAGCTGCTCTCAGTGGCCGCCGCCATTGTGGCAGTAAAGATACGGCCCCAAACAGCCACTCCGCGCTGAAGTGTTTCGCGGCACAAGCCGCCGTCTGGCTATAACAATGCAGCCTTAGTCCCGTCGGGATCTGAGACAGCTGCTGCGACGTCGTGCGTTGTCGCCGAGTTTCCGTTCCGAAGCCGATTGGAGCGGCCGACCCAGCAC
>Ga0180215_1004781_pt1 | contig 11837 bp, 10 predicted proteins | sample eDN3rd37CBELigBY_FD_128871 | JGI IMG/M metagenome (GOLD analysis project Ga0180215, IMG submission 128871) | Enriched backyard soil microbial communities from Emeryville, California, USA - eDNA 3rd pass 37_C BE-Lig BY (version 2) (version 2) | ecosystem: Environmental > Terrestrial > Soil >...
ATGATCGCCTATGGCGACAAGATCGATGCCGAAGCGGCCGACAACATAACCACGGCAGTGCAGAATTACCTGCTTGACCGGGCCGATATCGAAAAGACCGTCACCGATATCCAGGACCTGCTGATGAAGCAGGCGGAAAAGGTTGCGGACGAGCAGGGCTGGCGCTGATCGATTCCCGAATTGTCATCCGGCGGGCATCCAGGGAGTTCCCCGCCGGAATCCTTCAACCACGTAACCGATCGTGAGTGAATGGCGCCAACCATGCAGGGACAACTGACTGTACCGTCGTACACCATCAGGCAGCGATCACTCTGGGAACGGATCATCAGGGCAAAGTTCTCCTACTTGCTGCTGGTTCCGTGCTTCGTTTTGCTTGCGCTGTTCAACTACTATCCGGCGTTCCTGGCCCTTTGGGGATCCATATTCACGCTCGATTACGGTCGGGAAGGTGAATTTGTTGGTCTCAAGAATTTCCGGGACATGTGGGCAGATCCGACGTTCCGAATTTCGGTCGTGAATGTCCTGAAACTGACCTTGTTCGGCACGGTCACGGCGGTGACCGTGCCGGTGGTGGTGGCCGAGTGGATTTTCCGGTTGCGGTCGCAGCGGGCGCAGTATTTCTACCGGATCATCATGGTCTGGCCGGCAATTGTTCCCGGGTTGGTGACACTGCTGCTCTGGCAATTCATTTACGATCCCCGGGTCGGATTGCTGAACAGGATCCTTGACCTGATCGGGCTGGATCGCTGGTCGCGACAGGCGTGGCTGGCTGATCCGGACCTGGCCCTGTACGCCCTGATGGGATCGTCATTCCCGTTTGTGGGTGGTATTGGTGTGCTCATCTACCTGGCGGGTTTGCAGAGTATCTCCACCGAGATTTTCGATGCTGCCGCGCTCGATGGCGCGAGTGGAATCCGGCGATTTTTCTCCATTGATCTTCCTCTGATCAAAGGGCAAATCCGGTTGAACCTGGTGCTCTCGATCATTACCGGGCTGCAGGCCATTGTGGGTCCCCTGGTGCTGACGCGGGGTGGACCTGTTGATTCGACGATGGTTCCGGGGTTGTACATGTACGAGCAGGCCTTTACATACGGGCGATTGGGGTATGCCTCGGCCATCGGGGTGGTGGTATTCATCGCGGTGTTTGCCCTGACGGTGCTGAACATGACTGCGTTCCGGGACAAGGCCTGAGCCGGTCGCCCTGGGCGAAGGAGACTCCATTGTGGCAACGCACGAACTGACAGTCGCGAAACCGCTCGACAAGGTGACGTATCGCAGCCGGAGCGGGCTGGCCAGGCTGTTTCGCAGCGGTGACTGGTGGAAGCACCTCCTGCTGATCATCATCAGTTTCTTCCTGTTCTTTCCCTTCCTGGTGACCTTGATCATCTCGGTCAAGAGCATTCCCCAATTCAGCGTTTCGCCCTTCCTGCCGACAACGCCGTTTCACTGGGAGAACTACCAGGAGGCAGGCAAGATCGTTGTGCCGTACATTGGCAACAGTATTGTGGTGAGCGGTTTGACCTGTTTCGGGGTAGTGGTTATCGGATCCCTGACCGCGTATACGTTTGCGATATTCGAGTTTCCGGGCAAGGAATTCCTCTATTACGGCATTCTGGTGCTGCTGATGATTCCGGGAATCCTGACGCTGGTGCCAAGTTTTGTGGTGGTCCGGAATCTCCACTTGCTGGACACACGGTGGGCCATGATCCTGCCGTGGATTGCCGGGGGGCAGGTCTTCGCCATCTTCATCCTGCGCACGTTTTACGAGGCGATGCCCAAGGATCTGTTCGAGGCTGCCCGGATCGATGGTGCCGGGGAACTTTCGATTTATCTTCGGATCGCCGTGCCGCTTTCCCAGTCGATTCTTGGGGTGGTGGCAATCTTCAACATCCTTGGCACGTGGAACGATTTTCTGTGGCCACTCATCACCATCAGCAATGACGATATCTATCCGCTGGTGCTGGGACTCTACCGGTTCCAGGCTTCGTATTACACCGTGTGGGGGCCACTGATGGCCGGGTATGTGATTGGAACGATTCCGCTGGTGATCCTGTTCGCCTTCACCAGCAAGTTGTTTGTCGAAGGATTGGCGCAAGGCGGGATCAAGCTGTGACACAAACCTGGAAGGCGGCAATCATTGGATGCGGCAATATGGCGAGGGGTCATGCCGCTGCGTACCTGGCAGAACCCCGGGTCAAACTCGTGGCATGCGCCGACATTTCGGACGAGGCGACCACACGATTCTCGCGGGAGTTCGGCATACCGGCAACCTATGGAGACTACCTGGAAATGATGCGGCAGGAGCGCCCCGACGTGGTGAGTATTTGCACGCATCATCCGCTGCACAGCCCGATGACGATTGGTGTCGCCAGGGAAACGCATCCGAAGGCGATCCTCTGTGAAAAGCCAATCGCCATGGATCTCGATTCTGCCGACGCCATGCTGGCTGCGTGCAAGGAAACGGGTACGCTGCTGGTCGTTGGGCACCAGCGTCGCTATTCCCGGCAATATGCGATGGCGAAGTCGGCGCTGGACACCGGACGGATTGGCGATGTGGTGTTCGTCGAGGCCTTCGGGCATCCGCGGTCCAGTTTGCTTGTGGATTCGACCCACACGATCGATCTTGTCCGATTCTACCTGGATAACGTGCAAGCGGAATGGGTGATCGGGCAGGTCGATGCCCGGGAGCACCGTTCTGCCTGGGGTCAGCAAATCGAAGACACGGCGTTGGGGTGGATCGGGTTTGCCAATGGGGTCAGGGTTCTGCTGGGTGCAGGATCCGTTGCGGGAGATGCCGAGGGGGAACGCCTCTCGATTTCTCCTCGCGCGATTACGGGAGGAACCTATCACCGGATCGTGTTGTATGGAACAAAAGGGCGTCTGGAAATCAACGGTGATGCTCCGGCCGGAGATGAGCCGCTGGTGCGAATCCTGATTGGGGAACACGAGCAGGTTGTGCTTGGGGCTGACGATTTTCGGCACCGGCCCGGTGTGCCAGCGGTGCACCAGGAAGTGTCGGCGATGATCGATTGCCTGGAACAACCGGGTTTGCGCCATCCGCTCGAGGGCCAAAGTGCCCGCGATACGCTGGAAATCCTGATGGCGATCTATGAATCGTCCCGGCAGCGACGGGCGCTTCGGTTGCCGCTCACAGTGGGTGACAATCCGCTCATTTCGATGCTTGACGCCGGTGTGATCTAGGGTCGCGTGCCGGATCAGGTGTTGGTCCAGGCAACCTTGTCACCAAGTATTGAACCAAGATATTCGCGACTCATGGCGGCGGCCTCGCGGGGTGGTCGTGGGGAGCGACTCGTCCCATCGAGTTCGACATTGATCCAGAAATCACGATTCGCGCTGGCGAGGATTTCCAGGATTTCCGGCATGGGCAGCACACCGTTGCCGATCGGTTCGTACCCGGCGTAGCCAGTGGGGTCCTTTTCCCGGCCGTCCGCATCGAAGAGGAGATCGCCGCACCAGTCCTTGAGGTGCACGTGTTCAATACGGTCGAGTTTGGATTTCAGCACGTCGATGATATCACTGCCGCCCTTGGCGATTTGCCCGGTATCGGGAGCGAATCCGACCAATGCAGGATCCGTGAGTTCCATGATGGTGTCGATTTCGGCACCGGTTTCTATCGCGGTGCCGGTGTGAGGGTGAAGTGCGGCAACCAGACCGATGTCGCGGCAATGGGCGCCGATCGCATTCAGGGCTTCGCCCAAACGCTGCAAGGCGTCATGATCGTGCCCGCCGGGCGGGCGTGAACCTCCCTGGAGGACGAGCGCACTGGCACCGGCCTCGCGTGCGGCGTCCGCTTCGCGTTTCGCGGCATCGAGATCGCTGGCGGCGGTAGCAGGATCGATCCACTCCTTGTACACGTAGGCGGCGCTTGTGGGGATGCCGTACCGATTGATCAGGGCACGGTATCCACCTGGTTTGGCGTTCCACTCGATGATGGTGAAGGCAAACGTTTCAAAGCTCAGGTAACCGAGTTCGGCGGTGTCCCGGTAGGCGGTTTCAGTGTCCCCGGGGATGCCCCAGGTGATGCCGGTGTGGCCGATTTTCATGCAGTCATCCAATCCACGTTGTGAGTGCGATACGCTGGATCCCGTCAGTCCAGCGGTGCGAGATAGGAGGCGAGGGCTGTCCGGCACCACTCTACCGAGTCTGCCAGCCACTCGAAGTAGTCCTCATTCGGTGGCATCCAGCCTATCTCGATCGACAGGATCAAGTCCTCCTGCCGGGGAGCATGCTCGAACAGGATCCTTGCTACCTTGTCGAGTTCGAGATGACCGCGTCCGAGTGGGGCACCAACGATCTTGCCGCCATCCGGAGTGACTGGGCTGATGAACATTTCCTTGAAGTGGGTGGCGAAGCAATAGGGCGCGGACAGTGTTGCGGCGTCGACGGCATCTTCGATAACGAGCGGGCAGTTCCCGGTATCGAGTTTGATACCGAGTGCAGGTGAACCGATGGGTTTGACGACGTGCTCGACAAGATCGCGACAACGGTAATCGGCGTGGTTTTCGTATCCGAGGACAACACCTTCTTCCTCGGCGATGGCGGCAAGGGGAGCGACACCTGTCCGGATCATTTCCATTTGCCGCTCGAAGGATGGATCATCGGAAAACCGGTTGATGGAAAAGGGCATGCCTCCGAGGCCGATCGCTCGCACACCAAGTTGCCTGGCATTCCTGGCAAATGGCCGGAACGCTTCGGGATCACGGGTGGGATTGGAAAAGTCATCACCATAGTCGGCGGAGAGGGAGACACCATGTTTCGCCAGCAGATTGCCGATGCGGTCAATCTCCTGTGGGGACTGGTACTTCGCCAGGTTTCCTTCAATAGCGTCGAATCCCATTTCCCGACAACGGGGAATGAACCAACCGAGGGGATCATCCATGTCGATTTGCGGTTTTTCGCGTCGTGTGTAGAACTGGTGAGGACGCCCACTGGTGTTGGCCACCGGGCGGCCCGTGTGATAGTAGCGTTGGGCGTTGGCGTGATTGATGAATTCAAATGCGGCGAAACCCAGTTTCATTCCCGATCCCCCTGGACTAATTCAAGGCAATTTCGCCCTCTTCAAGCATGGTTTCCAATGGTGATCTGTCGACCGTGACCGGGAGCTGGATGGTTTTGCGTTGCCGGGCAGATTCGTAGATGGCCGTGATGATTTCGGTATCGGCGAGGGCGGATTCGCCGCTCATTGGGTGAGGTGTGCCACGTTCGATGCTTTCCAGCATGGCAGCCAGGGCCGCTTCCATGGGGCTTTCCTGACCGATTGCGGGCAGGATTTCCGTTTCACCCGATTTCGACCGGATGTGGAGACTGCTGCCATCGGCGAAAGGTTGATCGCCACTGATGTCAATCCTTCCTTCCGTGCCATCGACGATGAATCGCTGGTACCCGCCTCGCGAGAGACTGCCCATTTCGAGGTGTCCACGAACACCATTGGCGAAGAACAGCAGGGCGAGCGCGCCCGTTTCGACATGGTGCCCATAGCGCGTGCGGGTCTTGTTGAATTCGATGGTGCCCATGCCGTCAGGATTGACATCCCCCATGGGCGTCATGTCGATCGCGCCAAAGACCTTGTCAATGGAGGCGTCGCCGTTGAGGTAGCGAGTCATGTCGATGAGGTGGGTACCATCGGTGAGGGTATCGCCACCGCAAATACCGGTGATCTGGGTGACGGTGCCGATTTTCCCGCGGTGGATGAGATCGATGGCGATGTTGTAACGCGCCATGTAGCGACGCTGGTGATTGATGACGAGTGTCGCACCAGCTGCGCTGGCGGCGTCGACCATCTTGCGGGCATCCTCGAGGTGGACGGCCATCGGCTTTTCGCACCAGACACCTTTGGCACCGGACGAGATGGCTGCGATGGCGAGTTCGGTGTGGAGCGGGGGCCAGGTGCAGACACTGACCAGATCCGGTTTTTCCCTTTCCAGCATTTCGGCGGGATCAGCATAGGTGTTGCCGATGCCGAATTCCTGTGTGAACGCCGAACGCGGACCTTCAAAGACATCTGCGGCAGCAATGAGATCGACATTGGGAGAATTGGCATAGGCATGGGAGTGCCCACGACTCATCTTGCCGCAACCGATAACGGCTGCACGATACCTGGGTAACGACATCACGGACCTCCCCATTTCGAACATCGATAATCGATTATCATCATAGCCTGCCACCGGGGAGTGTCAAGCACTGGCGCGGGAAATCGCTGCAGAATCACTGGTCAGGCATTTCATGATGTTCCGTGGATGTAATTGCCGTACGTGTTTGCAGGAAGAGGGGTTGAAGAACTGCGCTATGATTGTGCTTGCTGATTGGATTTGAGCTGCAAGGAAAAGGCGCAACTATTTCTCCCTGATCTATTGCAATGGATCTCGTGATAAGTTGAAAGATGTTGACTGCGTACAGGCGGGAAAATGACACCAGATTCTGGAGACAACCACGAGAATGTCATCACGAGGCGAAGGCTCGGTGGATACATCGAAACCTACAGCGCTGATGAAGGTGCGGCTGGTCCTGGCGCGATTGTCGATTTTGTCCCTATCGAAACAGCGCCGGATGCAACGAGGCGCAGTGGCGGAAAACGCAGGAAGCGACGCCATCGGAAGCGCCCTTGGTATCGCCGGCCGCTGATCATGGTCCCCTTGACACTGTTCGTCATTTGCTTGGTTGCGGCAGGGGCGGTTGGTTACCGGATCCAGTCCACGCTGACTGCAGTGCATTCCGTGAGTACCCCGCCCCCTGTGGTGACGGACCAGACATTCATCGATCCGGACGTGACCGACCCGGATGAAATCCAGGGGCCGATCGTTGTTGATACCGGTCCGGCATCCGATTACCTGACAACCCAGGAAGAGAGTGGGGAACTACCGGCCGCTCCGAAGATGAATTTCACGGGCCGGATCAAATCGATTGCGGATACATCGGGCGACCTGGTGCAGGGGGCAGCGGCAGCTGTTGGTGTGAACCAGCAAAAGGCCGTTCCGATGACGATTCTCCTGATGGGTGTCGATGCGCAGCCAGGAGCGGCCATCGACATTGGGGTGCGACCGGATGTCCTGGCGGTGTTGCAACTTGATCCGGCATCGAACACCTGCCGGGCCCTTTCGATTCCACGGGATACCAGGGTTGAACTTCCGGGATACGGGAAAACGAAAATCAATCACGCCCTGATGGTGGGCGGCATTCCGTACCAGCTGCGGGTAACCGAAGAATTCCTGGGTCTGGAAATCGATCACTACCTGCTTATGGATTTCGAGGCATTCCAGCGCATTGTCGACTCGTTGGGTGGCGTGACGGTGGATATACCCGAGGACCTGAGCAAGAACGGGAAGTTGCAATTCGAGGCAGGGACGCAGCAGTTCGACGGGGAGATGGCCCTGAAATACGCTCGTTTCCGGTCCGAACCAGACGGGGATCTTGGCCGGGTCGAGCGACAATGGGACATCCTTGGCGGGATTGCCGACAAGATCAATGGCAAGGATATAGTAGGCGAAGTCAATGAACTTCTGCCGGCAGTAGAAGACCACATGCGAACGGATTTGAAGATTTCGGATATCACCACACTTGCACAAACCTATGGATCGAAATGTTCATCGCCGAAAGCTGCCGACATTTCGATGATGCGTGGGACAAGGGTGAAACTTTTCGATCCAATCCTGAAGCAAGCACTGTATTACAATATCGTTGAAGATGATGATGTGGTGGACTATGTCAGGAATCTCGGTGCATTTGTTCCAGTGAATTCCCGAGGAAGTGCTACTCCTGAAAGTGGGCAACCTGGTGGGCAGGGAACGCCAGAGGATGGCGTTAAACAGGGAACTGCTACGGTAGATGCCATTCCAGAAGAAAGGAGGGCAACACCCCACGCTACAGAACCAGCCTGATGACAGGTAATGTAAGGTGAGCTTTGCAGAAGACAGCACTCATGCATGTGCTATTGTATTCGTACAACCGCCGGGAATTGTGGGAAGTTGTGGGTCCGGAAAAGCGCACCGGAGCGAGAATGCCCTGAAAGCCCCCAATGCCGGAATTGAGAACAGGAGTGGCAAGTGACGAAGAAAGAACTGATCGATGCCTATCTTCGCGGTGATCTGGATCGTCGGGGATTCGTCGGACGCCTGACGGCATTGGGTGTGTCTGCGACGGCGGCCGTGGCCTATGCGGGGTCGTTTGTGCCGGGTGTGGCGGCGAGTTCATCACGCAATGAATCGGGATTCCTGGTACATGCCCAGGGGATCGTCAGCGATGATGAATACGGAACCGCGTTTACATTTGCCAGTGACGAGGAAGCGATCACCCTCGCCATCGAGGCCATCACTGCTGTCCTGAGCATCCTGGAAGGACTTGACAGTTTCACGGCGGACGATTTTGCACCTGGCCAATTCGCCATTCTTTCGGACATCCTGGAGCAGCAGCAGGAGCAGGCGGACGCCCTGGCGGCCCTGCTCGGTGACACGCCATTCGAAGCGCCACCGGCCGGCACAGGCGGTGGTGGTGATCCACAGGCCTTCCTGGAGAACCTGGCTGCGGCCCTGGACGATTTGTGTGCCCGTTATGGAGCGATCGCTCCCGCTTTGGAGAGTGGTGAGGCACGCCAGACGATCACGAACCTGCTGGCCATTGCCAACCGGCATGCCGCTCTCGTGAACGAAATGGCCGGACTTGACCCGATTCCGGACACCTTCCTGGAACCGGCAATCCAGTAAGCCGAACACCTTTACCGCTACTTGACAACGACCAGGAGATATTTCTCCTGGTCGTTGTCATTTCCTGGATTCGCGAGTACCGAACTTGCTGAGATCGCGGATAGCCAACGCAAGTTCGAGATTGCCCATCGTCGTTGCCAGTTGTCCATTCCGCCGGTACCTGAATACCCGGGTCACATTCCAGATATTGCGCAGAGGACCGAAAGGGGCACTTTGGGTTGCCTGATCCGTCAGCAGCGATGTGACGTCACGGGAAGTACCGGCGATGACATGCAGGTGTTCGATATCGAAAAACTCGTGCAGGTTTTCCAAGGGAGATCCGGGACTGCTTCTGCGGTCGCTGGCTGGTGACCCGATACTGGCAACAAGCGATTCAAGGGACCGGGATTCGGTAGTGCCTGTGTCAACCTGGAGTGTGGGTGAAAGACTCCTGGCAGTGGCCTGACCGGTCAGGCGATCGATTCTCACGAGGTGGGCCGAGAACTCGGGTTGGGTGGTGGCGACGAGGATCGTCTGGTATGGACGTCCGACGAGGATCGACAGCTTGCCTGGCGTTGGTTGCAGGATTTCCCACCACATGCCAAGCCAGTGGGCGGTGATTCCCAGGAGGATACCTGGCCATGCCTGCCGGTGTCGTGCCTGCAAATCCGCTGTTGCATGCGACACACCACGCTGAATGCGCCTGTAGCGTGACGGAATCTGCAGCAGGAGGCGCGACACCAGGAATTTTCGCGTGAGCAGTTTTCCCGTTTCCTGGTGATCGATGACCGCGAGGCGTCCTGAACCCCTCCCGCGGGTGAAGTGGTGTTTCAGGAGGATGCGCCATGTACGACAGGGACTGTGGTGCACGAAGCGGACACGGGCATCACGATAGGCGAGGTACCCGCGCCGGAAGAGTTCGCGATTGATCATCGTGTCTTCGGCGGTGCGCACGCCTTCCGGAAAGCCACCCACTTCAAGCAATGCCAGGACGGCATAGGAGCAGTGTGCAGGTGGACCATTCAGGGGAGAGGAAAGCTGGCCGGGCATGCCTTCGGAGTGATCGAGAAAGTAGGAAGCCCAACCGGCAGGAGTTTGCGTACCGTTTTCGACGAGGCCGGTAACCATGGCGTAACCGCGCCGGTGGGCTTCCAGGCGTGCCGCGAGTGATCCCGGGCGCAACTGAACATGGGACCCCGGAAAGGTCACGTAGGACCCCTGGGCGACTCGCAGGCCGGCATTGCGCGCCTCGCCGGGGAGGGCGGGTTTGGTGAGGGCAATCACCTTCACACCGGGAAACTGTGAACGGACGATTTCGGCGGTGCGATCGGTGCCGCTGGTGACGAGGATGACCTCGAACGGTTCCGGGCATTCCTGATCGAGAATGGCCTGGATGGCGGAGGCGATGACAGCTTCGTCATTCCGGGAGATGACGATGACCGAAAGTGTGCATCCAGTCCGGTCGCTGTTGCCATCATTGGGAATCACCTCCGGGTTGCTGGCATTGGCGAGGAGGACCGGCATGGATTCCGGGCGGGGCAGCCAGGTGCGCAGGTGGTGACCGGTTGGCGCATCGAGGAGGGGACTGTAGCGAGCCTGGTACTTGCGGGCCGGATCGGCTTCCAGGTACTTCTCGTAGCGGGCGAGACGGCGGTTGGCAGTGATGCCCCCGAGATGCTGGATGCGGAGGGTGGTTTTCACCCACCGGTTGCGGGGAATGGACACCGGAACGGGAATGAAGTGCAGGCGCTGGTTGGGAAAGCGTTGACCGGTCTCGAAGCTGAAGAGGCGGTAGATCCACTGGTACTTTGGCTGGAAGAGGTTTGCATCACTGCGCATGGGCACGTGGCGGAAACCGTAGGCGCAACCAGGCAGGGCATCGGTTTCGATGAAACGGCGCAGGGCGCGGGCTTCGGGCAGATCGATGCGTTCGTCGGCATCGATGGAGATGACCCATTCGGGATCGAGATCGGCGGCGGCGGCAAGCAGGCGATTGCGATTTGCCGCGTCGTCCCAGCCGGTGTAATCGGGGCGGACCGGATTGCGGAGGAGGATACTGACAAGCGGTTCGTTTTCGAGGAGTTCGGCACTGTTGTCGGTGCTGCCGTCATCGAGGGCGATGATGGTATCGCAGAAGTGGCGGATGGAATCGAAAAAGCCCGGCAGGTCGGCGGCGGCGTTGCGGACCGGAACGAGGCAGGCGAGGAGGGGGCGATCAGGCATGGTCATGGCTCGGCCTGGACATCTTCGGACGTTTCAGTGGGGATGGGAATGATTTCGCCGGGAATGACTTCACCGGGAATTGCCCCCGGGAGCCGGAAGACTTCACTGGTGGATGTGGACGTTGGAGCCGGTGTTGCCGTCGCACTGGCTGTGGGACGGGGAGTGGAGGTCGCTCGTGGGGTGGCTGTGACGGTGGGTGCTGGCGAAGGCGACGACGTTGGTTGTGGGGTCGCCTGGATCGCTGGTGACGGGACAGGGGTGGAGGCTGGCAACGTCGATGACGGTGTCGCGAGTGCGGTGAGGATGGCCGGCGTATGGGCCAGGGTGGTGGCACTAGGCAGGGTGATGACGAAATCCGGATCGGTGGCGGCACCGCCCGCCATGCGACCGACGAGCATGCCGATGACGAATCCGGCCACGAGTGTCCCGATGACGATTGTCCAGACCGTGCGTCGCATCGTGCTGGTGCGCTCCCATCATGTGTGTTTGGCTCAGATGGCACTCGGAAGGTTGTGGGTCCCGCGGGTAGTATGGCAAATCTGGTTGCGATAGAAAAGCTGGCTGGCACCGGATTTTCCGGACCACGCTGCATGATCAAATGGCAGGTGGTTTCCTGGCGAGATTCTCGATAGGGGCAGACGGGCTGCTTTCCTCTTCGGTCTGGGGGGTGCTGCCGTAATTGCCGTAATAGTAGTAATAGCCGCCGCCCTTGCTGTGTTCCTGGTTGAGGACGACGCCGATGACGCGGATACCGGCCTGGTGGAGGGCATTGGTGGCTTCCTGGAAGCGATCGCGGCGGGTGCTGCCGGGTCGGCCGAGGAGAATGAGGCCATCGGTTTTCGATCCGATGACGAGGGGATCGCTGACGGCGAGGACTGGTGGGGTATCGACGAGAACGATATCGGCGTCCTTTTCGAG
>Ga0180215_1004783_pt1 | contig 11830 bp, 10 predicted proteins | sample eDN3rd37CBELigBY_FD_128871 | JGI IMG/M metagenome (GOLD analysis project Ga0180215, IMG submission 128871) | Enriched backyard soil microbial communities from Emeryville, California, USA - eDNA 3rd pass 37_C BE-Lig BY (version 2) (version 2) | ecosystem: Environmental > Terrestrial > Soil >...
CGTCGCCTTCGATGCGGTACTCGCCCTCCCCGACGCGCGTAAAGCCCAGCGTCTCGGTGAGCAGCTCGGCGTCGGCGTCCAGCGCGGCGCCGGCGTACGCGCGGGCGCCCTCGACGCCCACGATGGCGTGCTCGGCGGGGATCTCGGGGTGCTGCGCCCGGAGCGGCGGGTTGCCGTCGTCGGCGACCACGAGCTCGAACGCGAGGCCGTCGGGGTCGGCGAAGCGCAGGGAGCGCTCGGCGCGGGTGCTCCGGTGGCCGCGCTCGCGCAGGCGATCCGCCCAGAAGTCCAGCGACGCCTCCGAGGGCACGCCGAGCGCGATCGTGTGGATCATGCCCGCGCCCGCGCGGCCGGGGCGGGCGTTCGTGAACTCGAACCAGGTGAGGATCGAGCCGGGCGAGCCCTGCTCGTCGCCGAAGTAGAGGTGGTAGGCCTCGGGGGCGTCGAAGTTGACCGTCTTCTTCACGAATCTCAGGCCCAGGACGTCGGCGTAGAAGTCCACGGTCTGCCGGGCGTCGCCGGTGATCATCGTGAGGTGGTGCATGCCTTCGAGCTTCATCTGGGCTTCTCCCGGCTGGCGGTCGAGGATCGTTGCGCCCGCAATCATATCAGGTGATTGCGAACACAACTAGTGTGTCCGGTGTCTCGGGGAAGGGTCCCCCGCAGGCGGGGTCGCTCAGTCCATGACGCGCGCCCAGGCGTCGCCCAGCGCCCTGCGGTCCTCGTCCGTGAGGCGGTCGAGGAAGAAGCGGCGCACGCCCGCGAGGTGCGTGCGGCGCGCCGCCTCGAACGTCCGGCGCCCCTCCTCGGTGAGCTCGGCATAGCTGCCCCGGCCGTCGTCGGCGCACGGGTTGCGCACGACGAAGCCGAGCGCCACGAGGCGGTCGACGAGGCGGGTCAGGCCGCTGCGGCTCAGCAGGACGCGATCGGCGATGTCCGCCATGCGCATGCGGTTGCCGTCGGCGTCCGCGAGGAACAGGAGGAGCTCGTAGGCGGAGAGCGAGAGCCCGTGCTCGGCGTGCATCTCCGCGTCCAGGGCGCGGGTCACGGTCGCGTGCACCTCGAGCATGCCGCGCCAGGCGCGGAGCTCCTGCTCGTCGAGTGCGGCGGTGGATGGCGAGGGTGCGTGCACGCTCTGAGGGTAGCCTGATTGCAACCGCAATCACTACGCAACGCTGGGGCGCCAGAACGCCGGCGTCAGCAGCACGAGCACGGTGAAGACCTCCAGGCGCCCGACGAGCATGAGCGCGCTGAGGAACCACCGCCCGGCCTCGGGCACGGCGGCGTAGCTCTCCGACACCCCGAGGTCCCCGATGCCCGGGCCGATGATGTTCAGCGTGGCGATCACGCCGGACGCCGCGGTGAGCGGCTCGAGCCCCAGCGCGGCCATGACGAGCGTGCCGGCCGCGAACACGAGCATGTAGATGAGGAAGAACGCCAGGACGCCGCGACGCACGTCCTCGCCGAACACCCGTCCGCGGACCCGCAGCACCTGCACGGCCTTCGGCTGCAGCTGGCGCCCCAGCTCCTGTCCGGCCGCCTTCGCCAGGAGCATGACCCTGATGACCTTCATGCCGCCCGCCGTGGACCCGGCGCAGCCGCCGACGAACATGAGCGCGAGCAGCGCGAGGCGGCCGAAGTCGTGCCAGCTGTCGAAGTCGACGGTCGTGTAGCCGGTCGACGTCACGACGCTCACCACCGTGAAGCCCGACTCGCGCAGCGCGCCCCCGACCCCGGCCGTGTCGTCGGCGATGAGCAGCGTCGCGGTGAGCGCCACCGTGGCCCACACGAGGATGAGCAGGTACGCGCGGACCTCGGCGGCCTGCGGCCAGAGGCGGTCGCGGCCGCGCAGGGCGAGCCAGTAGAAGGCGAAGTTCACCCCGCCGGCGGCCATGAAGACGATCGCGACCAGCTCGATCGCCAGCGAGTCGAACCCCGCCAGCGACGACGTCCGCGTGGAGAAGCCGCCCGTCGCGACGGTCGTGAAGCCGTGGTTGATCGCCTCCCACGGCGTCATCCCGGCGAGCCAGAAGCCGAGGAACCCGAGGAACGTCAGGACGAGGTAGATCGCCCAGATGATCTTCGCCGTCTGGGCGATCCGCGGCGTGAGGCGCTCGGCAGTCGGCCCGGAGAGCTCGGCGTGGAAGACGCGCTGGGACGCCAGACCGGTCGCGGGGGCGATCGCGACGACGAGCACGACGATGCCCACGCCGCCGAGCCACTGGCTCAGGCTGCGCCACAGCAGCACGGCGTCGGCCTGGCGCTCCACGTCGGCGATGAGGGTCGCGCCGGTCGTCGTGAACCCGCTCATGCTCTCGAAGAACGCGTCGACCGGGCGGTCGAACGTCCCGTGCAGCAGGAACGGGATCGCGCCCACCGCCGCCGCGGCGACCCACGCCAGCGTGACGGACAGGAAGCCGTCGCGTGCGCGCAGCGGCGTGGACCTCAGCCGCCCGCCGGTGGCGACGCCGGCGGCCGACAGCGGGATCGTGACGAGCGCGGGCCAGCCGAACGCCGCGGCGCCGCCGCCGTCGCCGGCGAGGGCGGCGACGAAGCAGACCGCCATCCCGAGCCCGACCGCGAGCAGCGCGCCGGACACCACGGGCACGATGACCTGCCAGTTGAGGTTCGGCCCGAGCCGCAGGCGCCGGGTCACGCGGCCGCGTCGAAGGTCTTGTGCAGGTCGGCGACGCCCTGGCGCGCGTTGAACACGACGAGGCGGTCGCCCGCCTGCACCCGCTCCTCGGGCTGGGGGATGAGGACCCGGCCGTCGCGCACGATGGCGATCACGTTCGTGCGGGCCCGGTCGTTCGTCGCCTTCACCGTCCTGCCCTCGGCGAAGCAGCCCACGTCCGCCTGCACCTCGGCGACCTCGCCGCCGCCGGCGAGCAGGTACATCGCCTGGACGCTGGCGCCGCGCACCGCGCGCAGGATCGCCTCCGCGGTGACCAGGCGAGGGGAGAACGCGGCGTCGATCCCGAGCGCGTCCACGAGCGGCAGGTACTCCTCCCGCGAGACGACCGCGAGCGACAGGTCGGCCCCGAGCTGGCGCGCGTGCAGCGCCGCGAGCAGGTTCGCCCGGTCGTCGCCCGCGCACGCGACGAACGCGCCCGCCCGGTCGACGCCGTGGGCGAGCATCGCGTCCTTCGAGATCCCCTCCTCGTGCAGCACCGTGGCCGACGTGAGCTGCTCGGCGACCTCGCGGGCGCGCCCGGCGTCGCTCTCCATGACCGTCACGCGGATGCCCTTGGCCTCCTCGAGCCGCCGCGCCAAGGGCAGGCCCACGCGCCCGCCGCCGAAGATGATCGCGTCGCGCACGCGGCTGGTGTGCCCGGCGGCGAAGGCGACCGCGGGGCCGATGTCCTCGCGGGCGGCGGCGATGAGGATGTGGTCGCCGGCCCGCGGCCGGTGGCCGGGCTCGGCGACGACCGCGCGCCCGTCGCGGATGAGCCCGAACACCGAGGCGGGCCGCACGTTGCGCCGTTCCGCCAGCGCCTTGCCGACGAGCGGGGAGCGCGTCGTCAGCGCGATCTCCGCGACCGCGACCCGCCCGCCCGCGAAGAGCTCGACGTGCACCGCGCCGGGCAGCAGGATGGACTCGGCGAGGTCGTCGGCGGTCGCGCGCTCCGGGTTGACGACCGTGTCGATCCCGAGCTGTTCGCGGGCGAACGAGTCGTCCTCGCCGAAGTAGCCGTCGTCGCGGACGCGCGCGACGGTCCGCCGCGTCCCGAGTAGCCGCGCGGCGAGCGCCGCGATGACGTTGACCTCGTCGCTCTGCGTCACCGCGCACAGCAGGTCGGCCTCGCCGGCCTCGAGCTCGCGCAGGAACTTCGGGGAGGCGCCGTTGCCCGCGATGACGAAGGCGTCGAGCTCGCCCTGCATCGACTCCACGCGGACGGGGTCGGCGTCGACGACGGTGACGTCGTGGCGCTCGCCGCTCAGCGTCCGGGCGACGTGGCGCCCGACCTCGCCCAACCCGACCACGATGACCCGCATCGCACCATTGTCCCGCTCCGGCGGACGGGCCGGCCGCGCGCCCCCGCCCGGCGCGGGCGGCGGCGCGCGGTGAGGGGTTACCGCGGTTCGCCCTGCAGCAGGGGGAACAGGTCGGTGTGGTCGTGCGTGCCGAGCACCGCGGCCGCCTGCGGGCCGGCGGCGAACACGGGCACGGCGGCGCCCGTGTGGCCCTGGCTCGGCGGGGTCTCGGCGGTGGGGTGGCCGCCCGCGGTGCCGTACGTGACGCGCATCGTCTGGCCGTCGGCCGTCACGAGATTGTTCGAGTAGCCCGGCGGGTCCTCCTCGCCCTCGGTGTCCTCGGCGACGATCTGGCTCGTGTGCGAGTGGTCGGCGGTCACGACGACGAGCGTGTCCGGGTGCGTGGCCTGGTAGTCCAGCGCGACGCCGACCGCGTCGTCGAACGCGATCGTCTCCCCGATCTGCGCGCAGGCGTTCGCGGCGTGGTCCTGCTTGTCGATCGACGCGCCCTCGACCTGCAGGAAGAACCCTTCTCGGAGCCGTCCAGCAGCTCGATCGCCTTGCGCGTCATCGCGGCGAGGCTCGGCTCGTCCTCCGGGCGGTTGCCCTCCTCGCAGCGCTGCGCCGGGGTGCCGGCGCCGAGCGTCGCCTGCGGGCCTGTCCACTCCGTCGTCATGTTGCCGTCGGCGAAGAGCCCGAGCAGCGGAGCCGACCCGTCGGCCTCCGCGAGGCCCGCGGCGTCGCCGACGATCTCGTAGCCGCCCTCGCCGCCTGCTCGAGGACGCTCGCCCCGCGTCCGTCGCCTGCTCGAACCGGGCGCGCCCGCCGCCGAGGATGACGTCGATCCGGTGGTCGACCTCCTCCTCGGCGATCGAGCCCGGGCCTCCCGCGGCCTCCGACGGGCAGCGCTCGGCGGTGTCCTCCGGGCCCTGGCACGCCCGCTGCGAGATGTGCGCGGCGAGCACGGCCGGCGTGGCGTCCGTGATCTCGGCCGTCGAGACGTCGCCGGTCCTCTTGCCCGCCTTCTGCGCGAGCTCGAGGACGGTCGGCAGCGACTCGCCGGGGACGTCGATCGCCTCGCTCGGCCCCTGCGAGATGCCCAGGCCGTCTCCGACGAGGAGGATGACGTTCTTCGGCGTCTCCGAGCTGAGGCTCGCCTTCACGCTCCGGGCGGCGTCGTGCTGGCCGCCGGCGGCGAGCGACGCGCCGCCGAGGCCGAGGACGATGGCTGCTCCGACGCCGCCGATGGCGAGCGGGAGCCGCCGGGTGCCCTGTGAGCGACCCGTGAAGCTCGTGTGGCCGTCCTGTCACCCGGCCCGTCTAGGCTCGCGCCATGGACGACGCCGCGTCGCGCCGGCGCGCGCGTGCCGCGCTCCGGTCCGGGGCCGAGCGCGCGGGCGCCCGGGCGCACTTCCGGGCCATGGGCATCGATCCGGGCCGCCTCGACGGGCCGATCGTCGGGATCGCCTCGACCTGGACGGGCACGATGCCCTGCAACCTGAACGGCCGCCGCCTCGCGGACCGCGTCGCGGCCGGCGTGGAGGCCGCGGGCGGGGTGCCGCTCGTCTTCAACACGATCGCCGTCTCGGACAACCAGACGCAGGGCAATCCCGGGATGCGCGCCTCGCTCGTGTCGCGCGAGGTCATCGCCGACTCGATCGAGCTCATGGCCCTCGCGCACGACTTCGACGCGCTCGTCTGCCTCGTCGGCTGCGACAAGACCGTGCCCGCGGCGCTCATGGCGCTGGCCAGGGTCGACCGGCCCGCGGTCGTCCTGTCCGGCGGCCCGATGCTCGCCGGGCGCATCGGGGGCCGCCCGCTCACGATCCAGGACGTCTGGGAGGGCGTCGGCGCGCACGAGCGCGGCCTGGCGACGCGCGCGGCGCTCGACGAGCTCGAGCGCGTCGCCTGCCCGGGCGCCGGCTACTGCGCGGGCAACTTCACGGCCAACTCGATGGCCATCGCGGTCGAGTTCCTCGGCCTCGGGCGGCTCGGCGACGGCCTCATCCCGGCCGCGCACGCCGAGGCGAAGCACGAGGCGGCCGAGCGCGCCGGGACGCTCGTCGTCGAGCTCGCGGGACAGGGGACGACGGCGCGCCGCTTCCTCGACCGCCGGGCGCTCGAGAACGCGATGGCGGGCGTCGTCGCGAGCGGCGGGTCGACGAACGCCTTCCTGCACCTGCTGGCCATCGCGCGCGAGGCGGGCGTCGAGCTCACCCTCGACGACCTCGCGGCCGTGAGCGCGCGCACGCCCGTCATCGCCGACCTGCTGCCCGGCGGGCGCTTCGCCGCCGAGGACCTGCATCGTGCGGGCGGGGCCGCCGCGCTCGCCCGCGAGCTGATCCGCGGCGGCCAGGTCGACGGCGACGCGCCGACGGTCGATGGGCGCACGCTGGCGCAGGCCAGCGCGGGCGCGCCCGAGCCCGACGGCGAGGTCATCCGGATGCTCAAGCCGCGCGGGTCGCTGTACGCGCTGCGCGGCAACCTCGCCCCCGACGGGGCGGTGACCAAGCACGCCGGCACGGCGCGCCGCTCGCACACGGGCCCTGCGCGCGTCTTCGACGACGAGCAGTCCTGCATCGACGCGGTGCGGTCCGGCGCGGTCGCCGCGGGCGACGTCGTGGTGCTGCGCTACGAGGGCCCCGCTGGCGGGCCGGGGATGCGCGAGATGCTCAGCGTGACGTCCTCGATCGTCGGCGCGGGCCTCGGCGAGGACGTGGCGCTCGTCACCGACGGGCGCTTCTCCGGGGCGACACGCGGGCTCATGGTGGGCCACGTGGCGCCCGAGGCCGCGCGGGGCGGGCCGATCGCGGCGCTCGCCGACGGCGACGTCGTCACGGTGGACGTCGACGCCGGCCGCTTGGAGGTCGACCTCCCCGACGCGGAGATCGCGCGGCGCCTGGCCGCGTGGGCGCCGCCGGCGCCGCGCGTCGCCGGCGGCGTGCTCGGCCGCTACGCCGCGGCCGTCGGGTCGGCGTCGGACGGCGCGGTGCTGGGCTGAGCGCCGGGCTTGCGGGCGCGGACGGTCGCCGACGAGGCGTGCTCGTGGACGGGGTGCGTGCTGCGGATCTCCACGTCGGTGAAGCCCGCGGCGAGCAGGCCCTCGCGAAGCTCGCGCTCGGTCAGCGCCCCGCCGATGCAGGCGGTGTACGCCTCGATGTCCGCGCGCGTCGCCGCATCCATGTCCGGCGAGGCGACGATGTCCGAGATCGCCAGGCGCCCGCCGGGGCGCAGGACGCGCGCCGCCTCGGCCAGCGCGCGGGGCTTGTCGGACGAGAGGTTGACGACGCAGTTGGAGATGACGACGTTCACCGACGCGTCGGGGAGCGGGATGTCCTCGATGTAGCCCTTGACGAACTCGGCGCTCGTCGCGCGCCCGCATGCGGCGTGCGCGCGCGCCGCCTCGAGCATCTCGTCGGTCATGTCCAGGCCGATGGCGCGGCCCGTGGGCCCGACCCGCCGCGCGCTGCGGAGCACGTCGGCGCCCATGCCGCATCCGAGGTCGAGGACGGTCTCGCCCTCGCGCAGGTCGGCCACGGCGGTCGGCTCGCCGCAGGAGCTTCCGGACCCGCAGCAGCCACCCCCTCTGGCGACGGCTGCGTAGCGCTCGCGCACGAGCTCGCGGATGTCGTCCTGGCGGGTCAGCTCAGCCATGCGATCAGCTCCTTGCCGGCGTCGGGCGCGGCGGAGTACCAGGCCCACCGGTGCCGGCGCTCGACCGTGACGAGCCCGGCGTCGACGAGCCTGCGGATGTGGTGGGACAGCAGCGACTGGCGGATGCCGAACAGCGCGATGAGCTCGCACTGGCAGACCGGCTGCTCGCTGCGGCGCAGCACGTCGAGGATGCGCACCCGCAGCGGCTCGGCGACGGCCTTCGCCACCGCCGCGAGGCGCTCGGCGTCGAGCCGCTCGTCGACGGCGACGGCGGGCGCGCAGCAGTCGGCGGCGGCGGGTCCGGCGATGGGAAGCGGCGTGCTCACAACAACGTTCCTTGTTATGAGATTAACACCCGCGCGCTGCGTCAGACGCCCTCCGGCGCGCCGAGGAACGCGACGGAGACGAGCACGTAGACCGCGACCGCGACGACGAGCAGCGCGAAGCCCCGGCCGAGCGTCCCCTGCGGGATGCGCCCCGCGAGCGTCGCGCCCGCGACCGCGCCGGCGACGCACGAGCCGGCCAGCAGCGCGGTCACGTCGCCGTCCAGCGAGCGGCCGGCGAGCAGGTGCGCGGCCAGGCTGAGCAGCGAGGTCGCCGTGATGATCGCCAGCGACGTGCCGATCGCGGCGCGCATCGTGAACGCGAGCGCGATCGCGAGCGTCGGGACGATGAGAAAGCCGCCCCCGACCCCGAGGAACCCGGTCAGGAACCCGATCGCGGCGCCCGCGACGACGACGCGCGCCAGCCGCAGCGGCGGGCAGCCGTTCGCGTCGTCGGACGGGTCGTCGGGCTCGGGGTCGTCCTGTGACGCGCGGCGCCACGTGGCCTGCGCGGCCGCGAGCAGCACGCCGGCGAACGCGACCAGCAGCACCTTCCCGCCCACCGCCTCGGCGGCGAGGGTGCCGGCCGCGATGCCCGGGATCGCGGCGACCGTGAACGCGAGCGCGTGGTCCCAGCACACGCGCCCGGACAGCGCATGGCGCCAGCCGCCCGCGAGCCCGCCCGCGGCGACGACGACGAGCGACGCCGTCATCGCGTTCTCCACGCTCTCGTTGAGGACGTAGACGAGCACGGGGACGGCGAGGACCGATCCGCCCCCGCCCAGCGCGCCGACGGCCAGCCCGATCGCCAGGCCGAACGGGATGGCCAGCAGCACGCGCTAGGCCTCGGCGGGCTCCGGCTGCTCGGTGGGCCAGCCCTGGCGGCGCCACATGGGCACGCCGCCGTCGACGACGTGCACCACGTCGCGCGCGCCGTGGTGCAGCAGCAGGCTCGCGGCGACGGCCGCCCGCTGGCCGGAGGCGCAGATCGCCGCGACGGGGCGCTCGGGGTCGATGTCGTCCGGCACGCCGTGGATGTCGTGGTACGGGACGTGCACGGAGCCGGGGATGTGCCCCGCGTCCCACTCGCGGCGCTCGCGCACGTCGAGGATCTGGATCCCTTCGCGCTCCCACCGCTCGTGCAGCTCCGGCACGGTCATCCGCGGCACGCGCTCTGCGTCGAGCCTGTCCTCTCGCCAGGCGGTCATCCCGCCCGCAAGGTATCCGGCGATCGTGCCGAGCCCCACCGCGCCGGCGAGCGCGGCGGCCTCCAGGGCATCCTCGTCGTCGCGGCCGACGAGGACGATCCCCTGCCCGGGCTCGATGAGCCAGGCGAGCTTGGAGCCGAAGCCCGCGCGGCGCGCGGTGATCGACACGGCGCCGGGGATGTGCGCGTCGTCGAACTGCAGCTCGGTTCGCGTGTCGACCACGAGCGCGCCCTCGGCCTGCGCGAGCTGGAGCTGGCGCGGCGTCAGGGGGTGCGCCTCCACCGTCTCCATGACGAGCGGCCCACGATTGAGGGCGACGATGTTGCGGAAGTTCGGCGGCTGCGGCGGGAGGCCGGAGGTGGTCCGCTCGACGAACTCGTCCTCGTCGGTGATCTGCAGCAGCTTCTGCGCGGCGCGCTCGTAGCCGATCGTGGAGGACACCTTGAGGTCCATGCCCGGCCCGCCGCACAGCGAGCCGCCCAGATGCCCCGGCCACACCTCGGTCGTGTCGGGCAGGCGCATGAGCGTGTCGTGCAGCGTGCGGAAGATGGTGCGCGCGCCCTCCTCCTTGTCCACGGCGAGGTCCGGGCGGGCGATGTCGCCGACGAACAGCGAGTCGCCGGTGAGCACAGCCCACGGCTCGTCGCTGCGCCGCGTGTCGATGAGCGCGAACGCGGTGTGCTCGGGCCGGTGGCCGGGCGTGTGGAGCGCGCGGACCGTCAGCGTGCCCAGGCGCACCTCGGAGCCGTCGTCGAGCGGGTCGTGGTCGTACTCCGGTTGCGCGTCGCGGTGGATGTGCACGGTCGCGCCCGTGGCGGCGGCGAGCCGGCCGTGCCCGGAGACGTGGTCGGCGTGGTTGTGGGTCTCGAAGATGTGCTCGATCCGTACGCCGAGGTAGCGCGCGATGCGCAGGTACTCGGCGATGTCGAGCTTGGGGTCGACGACCGCCGCGACCCCCGCATCGGCGTCCCCGATGAGGTAGCTCGCACAGCCGAGGTCGTCGTGGGTGAGCTGGCGGAAGATCATGCCGGCCTCCGAGGTTCGAGGGTCGCTGGGGGCATCCTCTCGCACTCGCCCACCTCCGGGCCGGAGATCTACGCCCCGGCCCGTGCGTCGGGGCCGGCGCCCCGCGGGCGCGGAGCACCGGCGCGCGCTGGTTCCCGCGGCTCAGCGACGACGGCCCGCCAGGACCTCCTGGCCGGCGAGGGTGTGGACGGGGACACCGCCTCAGCCGCGCGCCGAGCAGCCCGCGATCCGGTCGAGCAGCACGGCGCGCTCGCCGGCGTTGGCGGTCAGCGTGACGGCGCGCTCGAACTCCGCGCGCGCGTCGGCCGGTCGTCCGAGCCGCTCGAGCAGGTCGCCGCGCACCACCGGGAGGAGGTGATAGTCGCGCAGTGCGGGCTCGTCGGCGAGGGCGTCCACGAGCCGCAGCGCCGGCTCTGGCCCATACGCCATCCCCACGGCCACCGCGCGGTTGAGCTCGACGACCGGCGACGGGGCGATCTGCGCGAGCGCGTCGTACAGGGCGACGATGCTCTCCCAGTCGGTGTCCTCCGGCCGGCGCGCGCGGGCGTGGCAGGCGGCGATCGCCGCCTGCAGCGTGTACGTGCCGGCGGCGCCGCCCGTCGCGTAGGCGCGCTCGAGCGCCGCGAGGCCGCGGCCGACGAGCAGCCAGTCCCAGCGCGAGCGATCCTGGTCGAGCAGGAGTACCGGCCGGCCGTCGGGGCCGATCCGCGCCCGGGCGCGCGACGCCTGCAGCTCCATGAGCGCCGACAGCCCGTGCGCCTCCGGCTCGCCGGGCAGCAGCCGCGCGACGATGCGGCCCAGCCGCAGCGCCTCCTCGAGCAGCTCGGGGCGCATCCAGCGGTCGCCGGCGGTGGCGGTGTAGCCCTCGTTGAAGATGAGGTAGATGGCCTCCAGGACCGCGGCGAGCCGCTCCGGCAGCTCGTCGTGCTCGGGCACCTCGATCGGCACCCGGGCAGCGGTGAGCGTCCGCTTCGCCCGGACGATGCGCTGCTGGACGGTCGCCTCGGGCACGAGGTACGCGCGGGCGATCTCCTTCGTCGTCAGGCCGCCGATCAGCCGCAGGGTGAGCGCGACGCGCGCCTCGACGGACAGCACCGGGTGGCAGGCGGTGAAGAACAGCCGCAGGACGTCGTCATCGAACGGGTCGGCGGCCGCGGCGGCGAGGTCGGGCGCGTCCGCCTCGCCACGCAGCTGCGCGTCGCGGGCGAGCTCCTCGGTCTTGCGGCGATGGACGTCGTGGCGGCGGAGGCGGTCGATCGCGCGGTGCTTCGCCGTCGCCGCCAGCCAGGCGCCCGGGTTGTCCGGGACGCCCGTCCGGGGCCACTGCTCCAGCGCGGCGACGAGGGCCTCCTGGGCGAGGTCCTCGGCGAGGCCGACGTCGCGCACGAGGCGGGCGAGGCCGCCGATGATCCGGGCGGACTCGATCCGCCAGACCGCATCGATCGTGCGCGCGACGTCGGCCCCCGCCATCGTCTAGGCGTTCTCCACCTGCTGCCGCATGGCCTCCTCGCGCTCGCGCAGCTCGGGCGTCATCGCGTCGCCGAAGTCCTCGGCCTCCGCCACCCGGCGGATCTCGACCGTGGCGGTCTCCTCGCCCGTCTCGTCGCCCGCGGGCATGCGCTTGACCCACTCGATCGCCTCTTC
>Ga0180215_1004784_pt1 | contig 11828 bp, 8 predicted proteins | sample eDN3rd37CBELigBY_FD_128871 | JGI IMG/M metagenome (GOLD analysis project Ga0180215, IMG submission 128871) | Enriched backyard soil microbial communities from Emeryville, California, USA - eDNA 3rd pass 37_C BE-Lig BY (version 2) (version 2) | ecosystem: Environmental > Terrestrial > Soil >...
AGCTGTGGCTGTGACCGACCATGAGCTGCACGCCCGCGCGCCGCACCGCGTCAATCATCATGCGGCATTCTTCGAGGGTGATCGCGATCGGCTTCTCGACCAGTACGTGCTTGCCGCGCCCCGCCGCGGCGATGACGTGAGCGGCATGCGTCTGGTGCGGCGTCGCGATATAGACCGCCTCGACCGACGGGTCGGCGCACAGAGCCTCGACCGTGTCGTAAGTCGGCGCGCCGAAATCGGTTTCAAACCGTCGGCGCGCCTCCGGCCGCAGATCGGTGGCGGCGACCAGCGCAATCCGCGGATCGGCCGCGAAGGTCGGCAGCATCAGGGTGAAGGCGCGGCCAAGCCCCGCAATGCCAAAACGGATCGGGCGGCCGGTCATGGCACGCTACCCTAAACGGACACGGTGCGCTCCCTCCCCCTGAAAGGGGAGGGTTGGGGAGGGGTCAAGATCAGCCGGACCGAAGAAATATTGACCACCATCCGCTCGCCTTCTTCGCTGCGCTCAGTCGAGCGACCTCCTCCTGTCAGGGGGAGGTGAGCCTGCTGCACGAATGGTCTCGTTTGCTTCCGGCGTTTCATGTCTGCGCGCTATCGGTCGATCACGAGTTCGGGCGATTTCGCGCGCGATACGCAGATCATGATCTGGCTGTCGCGTTCGGCTTCCGTCAGCACGAGGTCGCGGTGATCGGCTTCGCCGGCGAGCAGCTTGGTGCGGCAGGTGCCGCAGGTGCCGCTCTCGCAGGAACTGGGGACCTCGTAACCCGCCGCACGGATCGCTTCGAGGATCGTGGTGCCCGCAGGCACCTCGATCACGGCGCCGCTCCGTGCGAGCTTGACCGTGAAGGCCGTGTCGTCCGGCCGCCTCGCATCGGCCTCGCTGAAGGCCTCGAAATGGATCGAGGTCGGCGTCCAGTGCCCGGTCGCATCGCGCACCGCTTCCATCAGCCCGCGCGGGCCGCAGCAATAGATGTGCTCGCGGTTCCTGCGCTCCTCCACGATCGGCCACAGGTCGAGCGCTTTCGCCGGATCGCCATTGTCGTAGTGGAAGACCACCTTGCCCCGAAATTCCGGCGCGCTCAGCTGTTCACGAAACGCGGTCATTTCCGGCGTCCGCGCGCAGTAATAAAGCTTGAACTTCTTGGCCGGATCCTCCTTCAGCGCATGGATCATTGCGATGAACGGCGTGATGCCGATGCCGCCGGCGATGAAAATGAAATTGTCGCCGCGCTGCGGCAGCGCGAATGCATTATCCGGCGCCGAGATGAACCATTCGTCGCCTTCCTTGGTGTTGTCGACCAGATAGATCGAGCCGCCGCGGCCGTTGTCTTCTCGCTTGACCGCGATGCAATAGTGCGTGAGATCGGCCGGATCGCTGCACAGCGAATATTTGCGCATCAGTCCGTTGGGAACGCGCAGATTGATATGCGAGCCGGCGGTGAATGGCGGAAGCTCGCCGCCATCGGCGCGGCGCAATTCGAACAGATGAATGCCCTCGGCGATTTTCTCGGCGCGACTGACGCGTACAGCGATCTCGGTTTGCGGACTTGCAGTCATGGCCAGTGTCGTTTCACGTCCCCTTGGTGGCGAATTCTGGTGCGATGCAAAATCATAGCGACATGCCACCTAGACAAGCACGCTGGAAGAATTATAGGATAAAAGCTTAGAGGGCTAATATTTTCTCCGGATCAAGCCGGAGCCGCCCGGGAGGCCGGCCGATGATGACCGCAGAGGAAAACGACCTGTTGTGCCGCGTCGAGGGCGATGCGCCGATGGGCCAGATCATGCGCCGGCACTGGATGCCGGCCTGCCTGATCGAGGAGGTCGCCGAACCCGACGGCGCGCCGCTGAAGATCCGGTTGCTGGGCGAGGACCTCGTGGTGTTCCGCGACAGCGACGGCCGGCTGGGCATCATCGACGAATATTGTCCGCATCGCCGCGTTTCGCTTGCCTTCGGCCGCAATGAGGAATGCGGGCTGCGGTGCCTGTATCACGGCTGGAAGATGGACGTTGACGGCAACGTGGTCGAGATGTCCTCCGAGCCGCCGGAAAGCGGCTTCGTCGAAAAGGTGAAGGTCAAGGCCTATCCGGCGCGCGAGTGGGGCGGCTTCGTGTGGACCTATATGGGTCCCGCGGAGACGATGCCGGACTTCGAGCCGCCGGCTTTCGCGCCCACGCAGAATGCGCAGGTCTCGATCGTGAAGATTCACGTCGGCTGCAACTGGGCGCAGATTCTCGAAGGCCAGATCGACTCGGCGCATTCGTCGAGCCTGCATTCTTCCGACATGAAGCCGGCCAAGGTCGATGCTGCGAAGGCGGCCGACACCCATTGGTTGCGGCCGTCCACGGACAAGGCGCCGAGGCTGCAGGTCGAGCGGACGAGCTTCGGCTTCCACTATGCGGCGATCCGCCGCCCGATCGCCAACGCCAATGTCAACGATTATGTGCGCGTGACGGTTTATGTCGCACCGTTCACCGCGCTGATCCCGCCGAACAACGAATATAATGTGGCGACGCTGCTGGCGCCGGCGGATGACCACAACACGGTGTTTCATTTCATCGCCTGGAGCGACAAGGATACGGCCTGGGCGGACAAGGGTGGCATCGACCAGGAGGCGTGGCGCAAGTTCAATGTGGCGCAGCCCGGCATCGATCTCGACCGCAACTTCAACAATCTGCGGACCCGCGCCAACCAGTACAAGCAGGACCGCAATGCGATGCGGCTCGGCGAGTTCACCGGTATCAAGGGCATCCCCAATCAGGATATCGCGATGTGGGAGACCATGGGCCCGATCGCCGATCGGACCAGAGAGCGGCTCGGCGCGAGCGATCTTGCCGTCGTGGAGTTCCGCAAGCTGATGGTCGATGCGGCGCGGGAGATGCGCGACAACGGCATCGCCATCGGGCGCACCGACCCGCATGTCGCGCATGCAAGAATCCGGTCGTTCGAGGGGATCGTGCCGAAATCGACGAACTGGCGCAGCTTCACCGTGGCGCCGGACCCGCAGCACGACCAGGACCGCAGTCAGGAGAAGGTTGCCTAGCGCCGCCGCGGCGCATCTAATCGCAAGACTCAACGTCTCGATCGAAGAAGACGTGTTCACGCAGAGGGAGGAAGTGCATGAAACAACGGACGCTCGGCCCGCTACTCGGGCTGGTCGCCGCCGGCTGGCTTCTCGGCCTGCAGCCCGCGATGGCTCAGGACAAGTTGAAGCTTGCCGTCGGTCAGCGCGGCAACTGGGATACCTCGATTTCCGAGGTCGGCCAGCGCGCCGGTATCTTCAAGAAGCACGGCCTCGAACTTGAGATCGTCTATACGCAGGGCGCCGGCGAGACCCAGCAGGCTGCGATTTCCGGCAGCGTCGATATCGGCGTCGCCGCTGGCATCATGGGCGTGCTGAGCGCCTATTCAAAAGGCGCCCCGGTCCGCGTGATTGGCGCCGAGACCACTGGAGCCGCCGACCTTTACTGGTATGTGAAATCGGATTCACCGATCAAGTCGCTGAAGGACACTGACGGCAGGACCCTTGCCTATTCGACCAATGGATCCTCGACCCATGGCATCGTCAGCGCCTTCATGAAGCAATACGGCCTGTCCGCAAAGCCGACCGCGACCGGCGGCCCTCCCGGTACGCTGACGCAGGTCATGTCGGGCCAGATCGACGTCGGCTGGGCGGCGCCGCCGTTCGGACTTGACCAGCTCGACCAGAAGCAGATCCGCATTCTCGCGAGCGGCAACGATGCCGACGTGTTCAAGGGCCAGACCGTTCGCCTGCTGATGACCACGGCGCCGGTGCTGCAATCCCGGAAAGACGTCATCGACCGCTATATGAAGGCGTACCGCGAGACGATCGATTTCATGTATACGGACGCCGGCCTGAAGGTCTATGCGGATTGGCTCAAGATTCCGGAGGCCAAGGCGCGGCGCACACGCGACGATTTCTTCCCCAAACAGGCGGTCAATCCCGACAGCATCGTTGGGCTGGACACCATCGTGAAGGACGCCGTCGCCCTGAAATTCACGGCCAGCCAGCTGACCAAGGAACAACTCGCCGAGCTGATCCAGATCCCGCCGCGCTGAGGCTTGCTTGAAGCTTGGCCACCCCTTGTGGGGCGGGTCGATCACTGAGCCAATGGGCCGCGCCGAAAGCGCGGCCCAAGCCGGGCCACGATGCTCCCATGACTCAGCGCATTCGTGACCGATTCCGGGCCGTCAAGGCCCGCAACCGTGCGGTTTCTTGACGCTTTTGCCTGTGTCCCCCGACTTCTGCTAGGTACCTCGCCACGGCCGGCCCGGAGCACAAAGCCGTCTGCCCGGTGCGGTGGTCGGACGCTTCATCGGCCCTGCACGTTTCCAAGCAGAGTTCCGAACGAAACCGCACCGGAATCACAGGTTTGCTCGTGTCCTTCGGATCGAAGTCCGCTCACGTGCAAGCCGCAGATCGAACCGGGCTTCGGATTCGGGGCACTAGTCGGAGTTTGCATGCTTGAAATGCTGCGCTCGATGGCGCGTTTCGTCAGCGAGAAGGTTGGGTGGCACCGGATCGGCTTCGCGCTCAGCGTCATCATCATCGCGGTGGCTGCGGTCGTGCTCTACCGCATGCTGCGCAACATTGACGTCCAGGAGGTCTACAAGGCGCTGCGCGCCACCGACCCGCGCGATTTCTGGCTTGCCGCGCTGTTCGTCGCCTGCGGCTATTTCACCCTGACCTTTTACGACCTGTTCGCCCTGCGCACCATCGGCCGGAAGGACGTGTCCTATCTCACCGCGGCGCTGGCGGGGTTCACGAGCTATTCGGTCGGTCACAATGTCGGCGCCAGCGCCTTCACCGGCGGCGCGGTGCGTTATCGCATCTATTCCGCGCACGGGGTGAGCGCGATCGAGGTCGCGAAAATCTGCTTTGTCGCCGGGCTCACCTTCTGGCTCGGCAACGCCACGGTGCTGGGGCTGGGCATCTTCTATGCGCCGGAAGCTGCGAGCGCGATCAATCACCTGCCGGAATGGTTCAACCGGGTGCTCGCCGGCCTCACCATCCTGGTTCTGGCCGCTTACGTGATCTGGGTCTGGATTCGACCCCGCGCGATCGGGCGCAACGGCTGGCAGGTCGTTCTGCCGGGCGGCCCGCTCACGTTGCTGCAGATCGTGATCGGCATCGTCGACCTCGGCTGCTGTGCGGCCGCCATGTATCTGCTGCTGCCCGACCAGCCGCATATCAACTTCATCATGCTCGCGGTGATCTTCGTGTCCGCCACCTTGCTTGGCTTTGCCAGCCATTCGCCGGGCGGCCTCGGCGTGTTCGACGCGGCGATGCTGGTGGCGCTCTGGCAATTCAATAAGGAAGAATTGCTGGCGAGTTTGCTCCTGTTCCGTCTGTTATATTACATCATCCCGTTCGCGCTCGCGCTCGCGGTGCTGGGCGGACGCGAGATCGTCAAGGGCATGTCTGCCAATCGCGTCCCGCAACTCAGCAATATTGCCTCTGACGTGTTCGTGGCGCCGCCGGCGGGCGAGCCGCAGAAGCCTTCCAATGCCGACGGACAGAAGCAGTGAACGGGACAGCGGCGCAGGCGGGCCGCGAGCGCGCGCCGGCCGATCCCAATGGCTGATCGCCGCGATCGCGATCGCCGCCATCGCCATTCCGGCTTTTCGGGGTGACCTGAGCGCGGCGATCGCCGTTCCGGCCGTGGCGGCGGTAATCGCGGTGGCGTGGTATGTCGGAAGACGAGCGCGAAGCGACGGTGAAACCGGGCAGGCCGCCTCGACCCCGGCCCAGACGAGCCAGGAGCCGTCCACCGATCTGATTGCCGCGCTCCCGGACCCGGCCGTGCTGCTCGATCGCGACGGCCGGGTGCTCGCCATGAATGCCCTGGCGAGTGCGATGGCACCGGCTTTGCGGCGTGGCGAGCCGGCCTCGCTCGCCCTGCGGCTACCCGAAGTGGTCGAAGCGATCCGGCGCGCGGCGCTCGAGGGCAAGGCCGAACGGGTCGAGTTCTCCGAGCGGGCGCCGTCCGAGCGCTGGTTCGAGCTGTACGTGAACCCGCTGCGAAACGATGCCGCGGCCAATGTCCCGACGCGGCTGCTTCTGACATTCCGCGATCTGACCCCGATCCGGCGGGTCGAGGAGATGCGGGTCGACTTCGTCGCCAATGCGAGCCACGAATTGCGCACACCGCTCGCGGCGCTGTCCGGATTCATCGAGACGCTGAAGGGGCCGGCACGCAACGATGCCGCGGCCCGGGAGCGCTTTCTCGATATCATGGAAGCCCAGGCCAGGCGCATGGCGCGGCTGATCGACGATCTCCTGTCACTGTCGCGCATCGAACTGTCAGCGCATGTGCGCCCGCAAACGCCGGTCGAATTGCTGCCGCTCGTGCGGCAGGTGGTCGATGCCTTGCAGACGCTGGCGCGGGACCGCGGGGTCACCGTGACCGTCGACGCGCCGGACCAGCCGCTGATCGTGTCGGGAGACCGCGACGAACTCACGCGCGTCTTTGAGAATCTGGTCGAGAATGCGCTGAAATACGGCGCTGCCGGCAAGCGTGCGGAGATCGCGCTGTCGCGTGCCTTCACCGTCACTGGTGTGGAGGAAGCTGTGGTCGCCGTGCGCGATTACGGTCCAGGTATTGCCGCGGACCACCTGCCGCGGCTCACCGAACGCTTCTACCGGGTCGATGCCACCGCAAGCCGCGAACAGGGCGGGACGGGCCTTGGTCTTGCGCTGGTCAAGCACATCATGAATCGCCATCGCGGCCGCCTGACGATCGAGAGCCGTGCGGGCGAGGGCGCGACCTTTACCGTCCGCCTGCCGCTGTCGCCGACCGCCCGAGCTGAAAAAATCCTATAAGTATCAATACGTTGCGCTGTCATCTGGCCGTCATCCAGGCGTCATAGAAGCTTCGGCAAGTCGCCCCTAGACAGCGGCGTGACCGGACCGGAATCCGCCAGTCTCAGACCGGCCGGCACGCAACGAAGGAGAGAGACCTTGAAACACCACACCTTGGCCGGCGCGTTCGCGCTCATGGCAGCAACCGCGATGGTCGTTGGCGCCGCCGAAGCGCGCGACCAGATCCGCGTGGTCGGCTCGTCCACCGTCTATCCGTTCACGACCGCCGTCGCCGAGCAGCTTGGCAAGACCGGCGGCGTGAAGACTCCGGTCGTTGAGTCGACCGGCACCGGCGGCGGCATGAAGCTGTTCTGCGCGGGCCTCGGCGTCGAGCATCCGGACGCAACCAATGCCTCGCGCCGCATGAAGAAGAGCGAGCTGGAGATGTGTCAGAAGAACGGCGTGAAGGACGTCGTTGAACTGACCGTCGGCTATGATGGCATCAGCCTCGCGCAGTCAAAGGAAGGTCCGGTCCTGAAACTGACGCTGGCGCAACTGTTCCTTGCCATCGCCAAGGACGTTCCAGGCCCGGACGGCAAGTTGATCGCCAATCCGAACAAGACCTGGTCCGACATCGACAAGTCGCTGCCGACCGTCAAGATCGAGGTGCTCGGCCCGCCGCCGACCTCGGGCACGCGCGACGCACTGCACGAACTGCTGCTTGAAAAGGGCGCCGAGGGCGTTCCGGCGCTTGCAGCGCTGAAGAAATCAGACCCGAAGGCGTTCGAGCGGGCCTGGAAGTCGATCCGCGAGGACGGCCCCTATGTGGAAGCCGGCGAGAACGACAACCTGATCGTCCAGAAGCTTCTGGCCAACAGGAACGCGTTCGGCATTTTCGGCTTCTCGTTCCTGGAAGAGAATGCCGCAAGGCTGCGCGGCGTGCCGCTGAACGGCGTGGAGCCGACCTATGACAACATCGCCGCCGACAAGTATCCCGGCTCGCGCCTGCTCTTTGTGTATGTGAAGAAGCAGCATGTCGGCGTCGTTCCCGGCATCGACAAGTTCGTGGCCGAATTCGTGTCCGCCAGGGCGATCGGCGAAGACGGCTATCTCGCGCGCAGGGGCCTCGTGACGCTGCCGAAGGCGGAGGCCGACAAGGTCCGTAATTCGGTCATGGATATGAAGCCGCTGGCGCTCGACAATCTCGGCACCTAGCGCGTGCCGAACATCCGGGCAGTCGCCGCCGCGGCTGCCCGTTCCCTGCAGGGCACGGACCGCATGACATCATCCGGCATGCCCAGGTTCAGACGATGACATCGTTGTATTTCCTCGGCCTCCTGGCGCTTGTTCTTGTCGGCTATCTGCTCGGCCGCTCGCGCGCAGCGGCGGCCGGCCGGTCGGAACCGCTGCATTCGCGGCCGGGCTATCACGGCGCCTTCGTCGTGGTCAGCATCCTGGTCCCGATGCTGCTGATCTTCGCGGTCGCGGCGCCGATTTCCGAGCATATCGTCAATACAAGGGCCATCGGCGCGCTCGACCCCGCGCTGCTCGATAACGATCTCAAGCGCGGCGCCGCCCTGCGCGACATTGTTGCGGTCGCCTCCGGCCGCTATGCCGGCGAGCCGAGTGCCGCGCTCCGGAGTGCCGCCGAGCTGTACGTCACCCTTCGCACCTGGACCGACACGATCATCCTCGCAGCGGGGTGGATTTTCGGCCTTCTCGGCATCGCCTATGCGCTTCGTCTCCTGTCGGCGCGATTCCGCGCCCGCAATCACGTGGAACGCGTCGTCAAATACGTCCTGCTGGCGGCGGCCTGCGTCGCGGTGCTGACCACCATCGGCATCGTGTTCTCCGTGCTGTTCGAGACGCTCCGGTTCTTCCAGAAAGTGTCGCCAATCGACTTCCTCACCGGTCTGCAATGGAGCCCGCAAACCGCAATACGCGCGGACCAGGTGGGATCCTCGGGCGCATTCGGCATCGTGCCACTGGTGGTCGGCACGCTCCTGATCACGCTGGTCGCCATGCTGGTCGCAGGTCCCATCGGCCTGTTCGCGGCGATCTACATGGCGGAATATGCGACGCCGCGGTTCCGCGCCTTTGCCAAGCCGGTCCTGGAAATTTTGGCCGGGATCCCGACGGTGGTGCTCGGCTTTTTCGCCGCGCTCAGTCTCGCGCCATGGGTGCGCGCGGCCGGCGAGACGCTCGGCCTGGACGTCGCCTCGGAAAGCGCGCTCGCCGCCGGCATCGTGATGGGAATGATGATTATTCCCTTCATCTCCTCGTTGTCCGACGACGTCATCAATGCGGTGCCGCAATCGCTGCGGGACGGTTCCTACGCCATGGGGGCGACGCAATCGGAAACCGTCAAGAAGGTGATCCTGCCGGCCGCGCTGCCAGGCATCGTGTCGGCCTTCATGCTGGCGATCAGCCGCGCCGTCGGCGAAACCATGATCGTGGTGATGGCCGCCGGCCTTGCCGCAAACCTCACCTTCAATCCCCTCGACGCGGTCACCACCTTCACGGTGCAGATCAAGACCATTCTGGTCGGCGATCAGGAATTCGACAGCGCCAAGACCCTGTCGGCCTTCGCGCTCGGCTTCGTGCTGTTCTTCTTCACGCTGATGCTCAACGTCATCGCGATGCAGATCGTCAAACGGTATCGGGAGCAATATGACTGACACCATCCTTCCCGGCACGCGCTTGATCGATCTGCAAACCGATGCAGCCCGCGCACGCATCAGGGCGCGCTACCGGGCCGAGGCGCGGTTTCGCCTGTACGGGCTCGCGGCCATCGCGGTGACGACCCTGTTTCTGGTGGTCGTCCTGTCCGACATCGTGATCAAGGGGCTGCCCGCCTTCACCCAGCACGCCCTTATGATCAACGTTACGGTCGATCCGGCGCAGATCGATCCGAAGGGCGCGCGAAACCCCGCGGATATCCGCGGCGGCGATTTCGAAGCGCTGGTTCGCAATGCCCTGCGCGCCGAATTCCCCGACGCCAGGACCCGCAGCGAGCGCCGTCAGCTTGACAGCATCCTCTCCATGGGCGCCGCCGATGAATTGCGCAGCCGCGTGGTGGCCGATCCGGCGCTGGTCGGACAGACGATTGCGGTGCCGGTGCTGCTGTCGTCGGATGCCGACCTGTATTTCAAGGGGATCGGCACCGACATCGTCCGCATATCGGGGCTTGGCACGGCAACGCCGAGCGGCGTTTCCGGCGACATCGAGATCACCTCGACCGCGGGCGACTTCGCCAATGCGCTGGCGCTGGTCAAGCAAGCGTTGACCGCCCGTGCGCGCTCCGAGCGCAGCGAGGCCGAGCGGCTGCAGGCCCTGTCCGGCCGTGCCGCGGCACGCAGGACAGAACTCGATGCCGCGCTCGCATCGGCGCGCGCCGCCAATGACGAGGCGAGGGTCGCCGCGCTGGAGCACCAGGTCGCGGCGACGGCCGAAGAGACAGCGACGCTCGGCGCCCGCGCCAGGGAATTGTTCGACAGCGTTGCCGCACGCGAGGCCCGCTACAAGAACGATGCCGGACCTGAGAGCCTCAACGAGCGGATGCCGAGCCTCCTGGTCTCCCTCAATGGCGGGGTCGTGAGGGTCACGCAGGTCGGCGCCGATCGGGTCAGGGGCGAGGTCTATCTGCCGCTCGATTCGGCGAGTCCCGCAGCGCCCAATAGCTGGCAGGTCGTGACCTATGCCACGCCCGAGGGCAGCCGGCGCCTGAACGATCGTGTCGTCACATGGCTGGAGCGGCTCAAGGAAAAGGGTGAGGTGCAGCGGCAATTCAACTGGCGCTTCTTTACCGCCGGTGACAGCCGCGAGCCCGAGCTTGCCGGCATCCGCGGCGCGCTGGTCGGCTCGGCGCTGACCCTCCTCGTGACGCTCGTGCTCTGCCTGCCGATCGGCGTCGCCGGCGCGATCTATCTGGAGGAATTCGCGCCGAAGAACCGCATCACCGAAATCATCGAAATCAACATCAACAATCTCGCCGCGGTGCCGTCGATCGTGTTCGGCCTGTTGGGCCTTGCGGTGTTTCTCAATTTCTTCGGGCTGCCGCGATCGGCGCCGCTGGTCGGCGGCCTCGTGCTGGCTTTGCTGGTGCTGCCGACCATCATCATCGCCTCCCGCGCCGCGCTCAAGGCGGTGCCGCCCTCGATCAAGGAAGCGGCGCTTGGCGTCGGCGCCTCGCACCAGCAGGCGATCTTCCACCACGTCTTGCCGCTCGCCATGCCGGGCATCATGACCGGCACGATCATCGGCATGGCGCATGCGCTCGGCGAGACCGCGCCGCTGCTGATGATCGGCATGGTCGCCTTCATCGTCGAGACGCCGTTGAGCGTGACCGACGCTTCGACTGTGTTGCCGGTGCAGATTTTCCTGTGGTCCGATCTGCCCGAAATCGGCTTCCAGGCGCGGACCGCGGCGGCGATCATGGTTCTGCTGGCTTTCCTGTTTCTGATGAACGGGACCGCGATCATCCTGCGCAAACGCTTCGAGCGGCGCTGGTAATTTTTGGAGTGGGAGATGCTGCGTATGGACGCAATGGTGCAACCCGCCGCCCCGGACGGTGCCGAGACGTTATCCGTGCCGGGCAAGGCCAAGGTCGTCGCGCGCAACGTCAACGTCCATTACGGCGACAAGCACGCCTTGAAAAACGTAAGCGTCGAGATTCCGGAGCGGTCGGTGATGGCCTTTATCGGTCCGTCCGGCTGCGGGAAGTCGACCTTCCTGCGCTGCATCAATCGCATGAACGACACCATCCCGGCGGCGCGCGTGAGCGGCAGGATCGAGATCGACGGCCTCGATATCTATGACAAGGCGCTCGATGTCGTGCAGCTGCGGGCGCGCGTGGGGATGGTGTTCCAGAAGCCGAACCCGTTTCCGAAATCGATTTACGAAAACGTCGCCTATGGTCCGCGCATTCATGGCATCGCGCGATCGAAATCCGAACTGGACGAGATCGTCACCTCCAGCCTGCAGCGCGCCGGGCTTTGGGAGGAG
>Ga0180215_1004785_pt1 | contig 11828 bp, 12 predicted proteins | sample eDN3rd37CBELigBY_FD_128871 | JGI IMG/M metagenome (GOLD analysis project Ga0180215, IMG submission 128871) | Enriched backyard soil microbial communities from Emeryville, California, USA - eDNA 3rd pass 37_C BE-Lig BY (version 2) (version 2) | ecosystem: Environmental > Terrestrial > Soil >...
GACGGCCCTGTTAATAAGAATGTAAAGCTTGAAGGTGACATTGTCGATAAAGTGGCTTATGGGGAAGAGGAGATTGCCAAATTGATCAAAGTCGACTGGGAAGCTGTAAATGCAAAACGAGCAGAGTGGACAGAACGGGCCAATAAAGAAATCGAAGTAGCCCATTAAAAGAGAGGGGAAACGAATGAGTTACTTAAGCCTGGAAAACGTGGTCAAGACATTTAATAAAACAGAAGTGGTTAAAAAGCTCAGCCTTGGCATCCAAAAAGGGGAACTGGTCTCCTTTTTGGGACCTTCGGGCTGCGGAAAAACGACAACACTGAATATGATCGCCGGATTTCTGGAGGTGGATGGCGGGAAGATTGAGGTGGACGGCAAACCCGTTCACCTGCTTCCTCCCAATAAAAGAGAAATGGGCATGGTGTTCCAAAATTATGCTTTGTTTCCGCACATGACGGTTTTTGATAATGTCGCCTATGGACTTAAGCTGCGTAAAGTGCCAAAAAATGAAATAAACAAAAGGGTTCTGGAAGCATTGGAAATGGTACGTCTGGCTGGCTATGAAAAACGCTATCCAAAGGAATTATCCGGGGGACAGCAGCAGCGTGTTTCATTGGCAAGGGCCCTGGTCATTAAACCGAAGGTGCTTCTCCTTGATGAACCACTCAGCAATCTTGATGCAAAGCTGCGCCAGGAAATGCGTGAAGAAATAGTGGATATCCAAAAGCAGGTGGGGATTACAACGATATTTGTCACACATGACCAGGAGGAAGCATTGGCCATATCGGACCGAATCGCGGTCATGTATGAGGGCCGGATTGAACAGGTAGATGATCCGGCATCTATATATAACCATCCAAAGACTGATTTCGTGTCTCAGTTCATAGGGGAAGTCAACCACATTCAGGGGAAAGTCCTGGAAACCTATGAAAATAAGAAATGCAAAATGCACTTTTTTGGGAATGAACAGATCGTTTCAGTTCCATCTGTAAAGAATTCCGAAGTTCACTTTTTCATACGGCCGGAAAAAATCCAAATCGCCTTAGCACAATCAAATGATAGAAATGAGGCTTTTCAAACCAAGGTGGAAAGGAAAATGTTCCTCGGAGCCAAGACACGGTACATTCTGAAGGTACATGACCGGCATCTGATTGCAGATATTTCCAATACTGTTTTAAATCCCACCGAAATTAAAGAAGGAAACAGTGTCTACACGTATTGGAACCCTGAAGACCTGCTGCCTTCCAGAATGGCGAGGTGACTCACATGCAAGCCGGAATCGGAACGGAACATGACTTATTGCTTCAGCAAAAGAAAAAGAATTTGAATAAAAAACGGCTTGATACGTGGCTGCTTTTACTTCCGACGCTGGGGATCTTCATTTTCTTCTTTTTGCTGCCATTGTTTTTCTTATTTATTACAAGCTTTAAAAATTTTGATGCAAGCACCGGAGTGGGAAATGAGTGGACACTTCAGAACTACATCAAGTTCATGTCAGATCCTTTTTACCTTGGAGTGGTCTGGCGCACTGTGAAAATTGCTCTTTTAACGACTTTGATTACCATCATCATTTCTTATCCCGTAGCTTTTCAGATTTCCAGAGCAAAAGGAAGAACCAGGAATTATTTAACCCTTCTTGTGCTTTCCCCGCTTCTGATCAGCATGGTTATACGCTGCTACGGCTGGGTGATTCTTTTATCCAACAATGGTGTTGTTAATAATACTCTATTAAAGCTGGGCTGGATTGATCAGCCTTTAACCCTCTTATATACCGAACTGAGTGTGGTCATCGGGATGGTGCATGTTCTTTTCCCGTACATGGTGCTGAGCATCATGGGATCTCTTGAAAAAATAGACCCTTCTGTCATCAGAGCCTCGCAGAATCTTGGGGCCAGCTCCTTCAGAACTTTCTTTTCCATTTTGCTGCCGTTAACCTTGCCAGGCGTTTTCGCCGGTTCTGTTATGGTGTTCAGCTTAAGTGTCAGCTCATTTGTTACACCGGCTATTCTTGGCGGCCCGCAGGTGAAGGTTATGTCCTATTTAACGTATGAACAGGTAGCTGTCATGCTGAACTGGCCGTATGGAGGCGCAATTGGCTTCCTGCTAATCCTGATTGCCACCATTACCATCATCGCATACAGCAAAATCCTTGCCAGGTCTGAGAAAGGAGTGGCCATACAATGAGCAGGAAGCTGCCCAAGTATTTCTTTAACTTTGCTTGTTTACTGGTGTATATTTTCCTTCTGGCGCCAATCTTGGTTGTATTGCTTTCTTCCTTAACAACTACCGAATACATTGTATTCCCTCCAGAAGGCCTGACCCTCAGATGGTACACAGAATTAATTGAACATCCGGAATTTATGCAGTCCTTTACACTGAGCATTATTGTGGCGTTCGGAACCGCCATTATTTCCACCGCCATTGGCACTTTGGCTTCACTTGCGGTCGTCCGGCGCCAATTTAAAGGGAAGACAGCGATTGTTCAATTAGTGGGTTCGCCTCTCTTGATTCCATCTGTTGTGTTTGGTGTGGCTCTCTTGCAGTTTTACTCATGGATTGGCTTAGCTGCGAGCCCGCTTGCATTGATTTTGGGTCACATCATCTTAACGGTTCCATTTGTGATGCGCCTGGTTGTTGCAAGCCTTGTAGGCTTTGACCGTTCTATCGAACAAGCGGCCCTGAACCTTGGTGCAGGACCGATGAAAGTCTTCTTTCAAATCACACTGCCAATCATTAAATCAGGCGTGATAGCAGGCGCCATTTTTGCCTTTATTACTTCATTTGATGATTTAACAGTTGCTTTATTCATTGTCAGCACCGACGTTGTGACACTGCCAGTGCGGATCTACACATACATGCAATATCAATATGATCCGATTATTACATCCGTATCAAGCATTATGATTCTATTCACTGTTGTATTAATGCTTGTAATTGAAAGAGTGCTTGGTGTAGGGAAAGTGTTTTCCTCGAAAAATTAGATAGGAGAGGTCTTTATGCACATTGAGAAACATCCCGTTCTAAGCAGGCAGCTTCTCAAGCCTGTAACCATTTATTTCAATGATCAGCCATATCAGGCCTATACGCAGCAATCGGTCGCTGCCGCCTTAATGGCAAATGGAATTAAAAAATTGGGTGTCAGCAGAAAGCTGGTCCAATCCAGAGGATTATTCTGCTCGCGCGGGAGATGCTGCAGCTGCTATATGACGATTGATGGTGAGGATCATGTACGGAGCTGCATGACAGAAGTTGAAGAAGGCATGCGAATATACCCGAATATGGATGACCCCGAGGTAAGGAGGGAGTTTGATGAAGACTGATGTACTGATCATTGGAGGCGGTCCTGCAGGTCTATCAGCAGCAATTGAGACGGCATCAAGGGGACTGGATGTAACAATAGTTGACGAAGCTTCCAAACTCGGCGGGCAGCTTAACCAGCAGACTCAAGAGATGCGTCCGCTTCCTTCTGTATATGAACCCATGCGTGGCTTTGAATTGGCAAATAAACTAATCGAGCAGATTAAGGATTTTAATGTGAGGCCGCTCCTGAAACACCGTGTGGTTGGATTTTACGCAGATGGAAGTGCCGGAATTACCGATGAAGAAAATGTATTCCCTATAAAAGCAAAAAAGATTATTGTGGCTTCCGGAGCGGCTGAAAAGGCTGTGGCATTTCCAAAATGGACAATGCCGGGGATTATGACAATCGGTGCTGCACAGATATTGATCAATCGTGATTTTGTGTTGCCTGGGAGAGAAGCTGTTATTGTGGGCTCAAGTGATTTTGCCATGGAAACGGCAATGCAGCTAATGGCTGTCGGCACTCGGGTGAAAGCGATCATAGAAAAACAAAGTGAAGCTTCAGCAAAAGAGCAGGAAAAAGTAAGTGAACTGTTACGGAATGGAATTCCTTTTTATTTTAATAGTTTTATAAAAGAAGCAAGAGGAAATGGGCAGGTGGAACAGATTGATATTGAGATGCCAGACGAAGTCATTACCCTGAATGTGGACCTCATTTGCATGGATGGAGGCAGGATGCCCATACTGGATGTTTTTTACCAGCTGGGGTGTTCCTTTGGCTTTCAAGAGGAGCTGGGCGGCTGGGTCCCGCAATATAGTAATACATTCCAAACCGACAGGGAGGATGTATTCATAGCTGGGAATGCGGCTGGCATTAGCACTCAGGGTGCGTTGCTTTTAACAGGAATGATTGCCGGCATCAGTGTAAGTGAAGAACTGCAAACAATCAGCCCGGCAGAGGCAAATGAGATGAGAGAGGCACTTTGGAAAGAACTCGGATTATTGGAGTACAAAGAAGTGTACAGCGGAAGAGTTAAACATCTCGAGAACTTTACAAGCCCGGTACTGAAAGATCAATTTATCTCCTAGATAGGAAAAGAGAGAAGAAGGTGAATTAGTTGGATAAAACGACGATCATCTGCAGATGTGAAGAAATCAGCTGTGAGGAAGTGGAAGAGGTTATCAGCAATGGAGGAAGGACCTTTGATGATGTTAAGAGGATTACCCGCTGCGGAATGGGTCCTTGCCAGGCTAAAATCTGCACCAGCATGGTGGCAGAAATTATTCACCAGCAGACTGGGCTGTCACCTTCAGAGATTCCCCTGCCGAGGATGAGAATGCCGCTTTCCCCTATTAAGCTTGAAACACTGGGAACGAACAGTACATCCTTTAGTGCCGTCAAGTCTGTTCTGGATGAGGTGGAAATTGAAGAAGGGAAGGTGAGGTAATTGGAAACAAATTATGAAACGATTGTTATTGGAGGGGGTGTAGTGGGCAGCGGAATTGCTTACCACCTTTCTGAGCGATACAAAGAAGGCGTGCTTGTGCTTGATAAAAAATACCCCATGTCAGGCACCTCCGGATCCACCCAGGCCTGGGTATGGGTACATAATAAAACTCCTTCCTGGTATGCGGAATTTAGTATGTACAGTGCGGAACTCTATCCTTATCTGTCTAAAAAGATTGGAGACGTAGAATACAAACGGACAGGCGGACTTTCGCCTTTTTTCAATGAAAGTGATCGTGAAAAAGCACAGAAGCTCGCGGAATCTTATCGAAAAATCGGCATCAAAATCAAAGTCTTATCCAGGGAAGAAGTTCTCGAAAAAGAACCCTATATGAATCCGGAAGTAGCCGGGGCTACCTACAGCTCTATTGATGGCAATGTCAATCCATTCCGCCTTATTGATATGTATATGAGAGCAGCTAAAAGAAATGGCGTCCGCTATTCTGCTTATAATAAGGTAACTGAGATTAAAAAGCAGGATGGAACATATTTAGTAGTCTCAGATAAGGGTGCGTTTAAATGTAAAAACCTTATTCTGGCTGGCGGAACCTGGTCGAGAGAAATCGGTGACATGCTTGGAGTTAAGATTCCTGTTAATCAATTAAGGGGGCAGATCCTGGTGTCTGAACCATTGAAGCCTTTCTTAAATTTTACAATCAGCGGATTAAGGCAGGCAAACAATGGGGAAGTTCTGATGGGCTATTCAATGGAAGAAGCAGGCTTTAATCGGGCAACAACGCTTGATGTGATTCAGGAAACAGCCAATATGGCAGTCCGATATGTACCCGGATTAAGAAAAGCTAAAATTGTCCGCGCCTTTTCCGGAATTCGGGCAATGCCTGAAGACGGCTTTCCGATTCTTGGTAAAGTACCAGGCCATGAAAGCCTTTATGTAGCCGCCACCCATAGCGGAGTAACACTATCTCCTTTAATTGGTACTCTTATAACAGAGTTAATCACAGAAGGGGAAACTTCGATTCCGATCGAAAGGTATTCTTTAAGCAGATTTGGTTAAAGAAAATAGTATTAAGTTATAATATTATAACTTTTTTAATAAGGTTGTCAGGAAAAACATTATGTAAACAAGATTGGAGGAAATAGGATGCCGCATTTGTATATAAGAGGAATTTCAGTGGATCAGACGAAGGAAATCAGTACCCAGCTGGTGAAAGACCTGGCTCGGCTTTGTGAGTGTGGAGAAGATAACTTTACATTGGAAGTTTTGAATTCAACTTTTGTGTTTGATAAAAATGAAGTTCCAGCATATCCATTTATAGAAGTTAAGTGGTTTGACAGGGGCAAAGCAATTCAAAACCAATTTGCCGGGATTATTTCGAAATATGTTCGGTCGCTTGGAGTGCCGGAGGTAGAAGTTGCATTTTCAGCCTTTTTAGAGGCGGATTATTATTTGAATGGGAAGAGTTTTGCGGAAGAGTAAGCAATGAAGCAAAAATTATAATGTTATATTTTTATAACTTTGATTCCTGAAGTGTTACCGGAAGGGGAAACTTGTTCATGAATAAAGTCTACCAATTTATTGAGGAAAACTCAGATATGTATATCGAATGGCTGATTGAAGCATGCAATCAGCCTAGTGTTTCGGCTCAAAATAGAGGGATGCTCAAGATGAAAGAACTTGTAAAAACTTTTTTGCAAAGAGTGGATGCAAGTGTAGAAGAAATTGAAACTGATGGTTTTCCTATTATTTATGCACATCTTGATAGTGAAAAGGAAAAGACATTAACTTTCTACAATCACTATGATGTGCAGCCTGAGGTCCCTGTTGAACAGTGGCTCAGTGATCCCTTCAAGGCAGATATAAGAAATGGCCAAATTTTTGCACGTGGTGTTGCGGATAACAAGGGTAATCTTATAGCTAGAATTTGCGCAGTACATGCATACCAGCAGGTGTATGGCAAACTGCCGATAAATATCAAGTTTATATTTGAGGGAGAGGAAGAAGTAGGAAGCCCTCATTTGGAATACTTTGCAAACCAATTCCCTGATAAGTTAGAAACTGATGGCATTATCTGGGAAGGGGGGACTCGAGGGGTAAAGGATCGGAGACCACACGTCGGTTTAGGGGTTAAGGGAATTTGCTATGTTGAGCTAATATGCAAAGGAGCCAAATTTGATCTTCATTCCTCTGAGGCTGCAATAATAGAGAACCCTGCATGGAGATTAATATGGGCGCTAAACTCACTAAAAGATGAACAGGAAAACATTTTAATTGAGGGCTTTTATGACGATGTGATTTCACTTAGTGAAAAAGATAGAATCTTTATTCAATCGATGGATTTTAATGAGGAAGAAATAAAAAAACTATATGGCATAAAAAGCTTTCTAAAAAATGTTACTGGAAATGAATTAAAAGAAACTCTAACCGCTGAACCAACCTGTACTATTTGCGGTATAAATTCGGGATATACAGGTGAAGGCACCAAAACAGTCCTGCCATCGACTGCAATGGTCAAACTTGATTTTCGCCTAGTACCAAACCAGACACCTGAAAAAATAGCAGATCTACTAAGGAAGCATTTAGATAAGAGCGGGTTTCATGATATAGAGATAAGGCAATCTCATGGGATTCATCCGTTTAACACTGATCCATCTAACCGTTTCGTTGAAGTTGTGCTTGAAAGTGTAGATCAAGTTTATGTTGAACCGCCAGTTATTCTCCGAAACTTAGCAGGTTCAAGCCCTATGTATAAAATGCTGAAAAATACCGGCATTCCTGCGGTGCAAATTGGTGTAGCCAATTTGCAGTCAAACTACCACGCTCCAAATGAAAATATTTTTATCGATGACTATATTCAAGGCATTAAAGTGACTGCAGCAGTGATGAAGAATTTCAGTCAATAGTCAATTATCTGAAATATATAAAAGTAGTAACAGGGGGAAGATGTAAATGAAAAAAACATTAAATTATCTAATTGTTTTTTTGCTTATTTCAGTAATAGTTGTTTCTGGCTGCAGCAGTAACACTGAATCCACTGGCGGTAATGATAATGGAAAAGAAGGCAGTGAGAAAACAAGCCTGGTAATTGCGCAAAGTGCTGATATTACTACTCTAGATCCCCAGAATTCATTAAGTACCAATGGAGATCGTGTTTTCAGAAATATGTTCAGCAGATTGTTTAGTCGTGATAGTAAAATGGAGATTCAACCGGAACTTGTTGAAAAATATGAAAATATCGATGATGTTACCTGGCAATTTAAATTAAAAGAAGGTGTAACTTTCCATAATGGAGACCCATTAACAGCCGAAGATGTTAAGTTTAGCCTTGAAAGAGTAATGAATGATGAATCTTTAAAGGAGTATCCTTATTTCACTCAAATTAAGGAAGTAAATTCCATTGACGAATTAACTGTTGAAATTGTGACAGATGGACCTATGCCAACGTTATTAAGATTATTGGCAAAAAGTGGTGCGGATGTAATTCCCAAAAAGTACTTCGAGGAGATGGGACTTGAGGAATTTCAAAAGAATCCAATTGGTTCAGGACCATACAAATATGTGGATTGGAAACGGGATGATAGAGTCGTTCTCGAAGCGTATAATGATTATTTTGGTGATAAACCAAAATGGAAAGAAGTTGTAGTCAGAGCCATACCTGAGAGCTCTACCCGTGTAGGAGAATTGCTGACTGGAGGCGTAGATATTGCAACCGACATTCCACCTAATGAGTGGGATCGGGTGAATGGAGAGAGCGGGATATCACTTATAAATGGGGATACAACACGTGTCATGCTTTTAATGCTTCGCCATACAGAGGGTACTGTTACCGCAGACCCCAAAGTTCGGGAAGCCATTGATCTTGCTATTAATGAGCAGGCTATTGTTGATTCTGTTTTAAAGGGAACTGCTGTACCAGTTCAATCCCGAGTTCCAGAAGGTGTATTAGGATCAAATCCAGATTTATATGATTCATATGCTTATGATTTAGAAAAAGCGAAAAAACTGTTAGCAGAAGCAGGATATAAAGATGGGCTGGAACTAACATTTACAGCACCTAAGGGCAGGTATCCGCTGGATGGTGAAGTAGCACAATTGGTTGCGAGCATGCTTGGAGAAGCAGGGATTAAAGTGAATTTACAGCTGCTTGAGTCTAGCGCCTTCCTGGATGTATATAACTCCAAATCTAATAAAGAATTAATCATGATAGGATTGGCGGATGGCCTCCTCGATGCATCTTATTCATTAGTTCATTACACAAAAGAACGTGCAGCCGGGCAAACAGATTATTATAACGAAGAAGTTGAGAAGCTTTTCCACGATGCAGGCCGTAATCTTAATGAAGATGAGAGGGTAAAACAATATCAAAAAATACAAGAGATTGTAGCTGAAGAAAGACCTCACATTTTTCTTTTCCAGCAAGGAGCCAATTATGGGGTTAGTGATAATGTACAATTTGAACCGAGGTTGGATGAAGTCATAAACTTCTCAGATATCACTTTAAAATAATACTATTTGCGGGGCTGGAAAGTTGAAAGGTCCAGTCCCGCTTCATAATATAGGAGGTCTGGCCTTGAAAAAGTATCTTTTACGAAGATTTCTGCAAATTATACCAGTCCTATTTATAATCACATTTGTTGTATTTGTATTGGTATATTTGGCAGGTGACCCAGTCTCTTTAATGCTGCCTGAAGATGCGTCTGAAGCAGATAGAGAGGCTTTGAGAGAAGCCTTAGGTTTAAATGAGCCTTTTGTATATCAGTATTTCCATTTTATTGGAGATTTGATCACAGGAAATTTTGGGACATCTTTCAGATATAATCAGGAGGCATTGCCCCTGGTTTTAGAGAGGCTTCCAGCAACATTTGAATTAGCTGCAGCTTCGATGCTGGTAGCTATTATTATCGCAATACCCTTAGGAATATATTCAGCAAAAAAGAGAAATAGCTTCATTGACTTGTTTATTACAGGTGGATCTGTGCTGGGAAAAGCCATGCCGAATTTCTGGCTTGGAATCATGCTGATATTATTATTGGCCGTAAATTATCAGCTATTCCCCGTTTCCGGCAGAGGATCGGTTATGCATATGGTTTTACCTGCGATAACCCTGGGAACAGGCATCGCTGCAGAAATGACAAGGTTAATTAGATCAAGTATGTTAGAAATTTTAAATCAAGATTATATTCGTACAGCTAAAAGTAAAGGTGCAAGTGAAATGAGCGTAGTCTTTAAGCATGCCTTCCGGAATTCCTTAATCCCCGTAGTAACCATAATGGGGCTGCAAGTGTCACATCTTGTCAGTGGAGCACTAATAACTGAAACTGTCTTTTCATGGCCAGGGTTAGGTCTGCTTTTGGTTCAAGCAGTTAATGGAAGAGATATGGCTGTCGTCCAAGCTGCCGTTTTTGTGATTGCCATATTGGTTATTGTTGTCAACCTGCTTACTGATATCGTTTATCGTGTTTTGGACCCAAGAATTAATTATTCATAGGAGGTGTATCTCATGGAAGCAGAAGTAAAAATGAGTTCCGAAACTACCATAAGCACCGCCCAGAGAAGAAAACCATGGGTAAGATGGATAAAGCTGCTGCTTCAAAGCAAAACAGGAACTGTGGGGTTCTTAATTGTTTCTTTAGTTATATTTGTTGCTATATTCGCTGATGTTTTGGCTCCGCATGATCCAGCATCGAATAATTTGGGTGATATGTTAAAGCCCCCTGTGTGGCTAGATGGCGGTTCACAAAATTATATTCTAGGAACAGATAATTTAGGGAGAGATATATTGAGCCGTATTATTTATGGCTCGCGTGTTTCCTTGCTTGTTGGGGTTTTTTCTGTTATTTTAGCCGGCTTCATAGGTATAATTATCGGACTAATATCAGGATATTATGGTGGAGTTATAGATAACTTATTAATGAGAATTGTAGATTCATTCTTGGCGATTCCCAGCATTCTTTTCATCCTTGTCGTTCTTGCCGTCTTTGATCCTAGTATTTTGGTTCTGATTATTGTAATTGGGTTAACTAATTGGGTTACATATGCCAGAGTTGTCAGGGGAGAGGTCTTAAGTATTAAAGAAAGGGAGTTTGTAAAGGCTTCAAAATCAATAGGTACAAATAGTTTAACCATTATGCTGCAGCATATCCTTCCTAACATCCTTTCTTCATTTATTGTGATATCAACTTTAAGCGTTGCTACGACTATAGTTTTAGAAGCATCGCTAAGTTTTCTTGGATTGGGGATTCAGCCTCCAGATGTTTCCTGGGGCGGAATGTTAACAGATGGAAGAAACTATCTAGCAACTAATTGGTGGCTTGCTACTTTTCCTGGCATTGCCATAACAATCACAGTCCTTGGGATTATCTTTTTGGGGGACTGGCTGCGAGATGTACTTGATCCACGAACACAGGTGAAAAAATAGGAGGGATGATCTCTTGGGTGAAACTGATACGTTATTAGAAGTGAAGGATTTGAAAACTCACTTTTTTACAGAGGACAGTGTAATTCCCTCGGTAAATGGAGTTTCTTTTACCGTAAAGAAAGGGGAAACAATTGGCATAGTAGGTGAATCTGGGTGCGGAAAAAGTGTTACTTCACTGTCAATTCTTCAATTGGTAAGTAAGCCAGGGAGAATTGTAGGAGGACAAATATTATTAAATGGAACTGACTTAACGAAAAATTCAAATAAACAGATGAGGAAAATCAGAGGAAATAAAATATCGATGATTTTTCAAGAACCTCTGACGTCCCTAAACCCTGTCTTTTCGATTGGCAGGCAAATATCAGAATCAATTAGACTTCATCAAAAGATTGATAGAAGAAAAGCGAAAGAACTGGCAATTGATATGCTCTCAAAGGTGGGTATATCAAATGGAGATAATTTATACAACTCTTTTCCTCATCAATTGAGTGGGGGTATGAGACAGAGGGTAATGATTGCAATGGCTTTATCGTGCAGACCTCAATTATTGATTGCCGATGAACCAACTACTGCTTTAGATGTTACGATTCAGGCACAAATCCTTAAACTCATGAAAAATCTAAGGGAAGAATATAATACCTCTA
>Ga0180215_1004786_pt1 | contig 11827 bp, 12 predicted proteins | sample eDN3rd37CBELigBY_FD_128871 | JGI IMG/M metagenome (GOLD analysis project Ga0180215, IMG submission 128871) | Enriched backyard soil microbial communities from Emeryville, California, USA - eDNA 3rd pass 37_C BE-Lig BY (version 2) (version 2) | ecosystem: Environmental > Terrestrial > Soil >...
GACAAGGCCCAGGAGTGGATGGCTGGCCAGGTCACTCAGTTCGGCAACAGCATCGTGGGCGTGTACGCCGCGAACGACGGCACAGCCGGTGGTGCGATTGCGGCCATGAAGGCAGGCGGCGTCAACCCGCTGCCTCCCGTGACCGGGCAGGATGCCGAGCTTCCGGCCATCCAGCGCATCGTCAGCGGTGACCAGTTCATGACCATCTACAAGGCACTGCGCCTGGAGGCCGAGACCGCTGCCCAGCTGGCCGTCGACCTGCTGCAGGGCAAGACCCTGAGCGGTGAGAGCGCAGACACGGATGGCGTGCCCACCACCCTGCTCAAGCCCGTCGTGGTCACGATCGACAACATCATGGAGACCGTGGTGGCAGACGGCTTCTACACGGTGGCAGACATCTGCACGGCGGAGTACGCAGACGCCTGTGCCGCCGCAGGAATCCAGTAGTCGCCGGTGCAGCCGGTCGGGAAGTGCCTCTCGGTACTCCCGATCGGCTGTACTTTTGCGCTATCCATAGCTAGGCGCACAACGACAGCACTCGAGGAAGAGGCACACTATGACAGTCGCACCCCCGGCCGTTCCGGATGACGACGACCTGATCATCTCCCTACGCGGCATCAGCAAGGGATTCGGCGCCGTGCAGGCACTCAGCGACGTTTCTCTCGACATCTACCGCGGAGAGGTTGTCGCGATCGTCGGAGACAACGGCGCAGGAAAGTCGACCCTGGTGAAGATTCTGGCCGGAGCGCATCCGGCAGACTCCGGCGTGATCATGCATCGCGGCGAACGGGTGACGATCACCAACCCGAGCGACTCGCGCGATCTGGGTATCGCCACGGTGTTCCAGGACCTCGCGCTCTGCGACAACCTCGACGTCGTCTCCAACCTGTTCCTGGGGCGCGAGCTGGGAACCTTCGCTCTCGACGAGGTCGAGATGGAACAGCGCTCGTGGACCTTGCTGCGGCAGCTGTCGGCGAAGATCCCCTCGGTGCGCACCGCGGTCGCCGCGCTCTCGGGAGGGCAACGGCAGACCGTTGCGATCGCCAGGTCGCTCATCGGGGAGCCGGAGATCGTCATCCTCGACGAGCCGACGGCGGCTCTCGGCGTCGCCCAGACCGCAGAGGTGCTCAACCTCATCGAGCGATTGCGCGAACGCGGGCTCGGAGTTGTGCTGATCAGCCACAACATGGCCGACGTTCAGGCCGTCGCAGACCGGGTGGTCGTGCTGCGACTGGGCCGCAACAACGGCGACTTCCGCATTCCAGACGTCAGTTACGAAGAGATCATCGCCGCGATCACCGGGGCGACAGACAACGAGGTCACCCGCAGGGCATCCGCCCACCAGCAGGAAAGGGCGAATTCATGAGCACCATCACCAGCCCCACCCCACCGAGCACCCAGCTGCCGCGCCAGAGCCTGGGCGAACTGTGGGAGAGCTTCCGCGCCAACGTCCGCGGCGGTGACCTGGGTGCGATCCCCGTGGTCGTCGGGCTGGCCATCATTTGGACGGTGTTCCAGATTCTCAACCCCAACTTCCTCTCCGCGGCGAACCTGGTCAACCTCGCCCTGCAGTGCGCCGCCATCGGCACCATCGCCCTCGGCGTGGTGCTGGTGCTGCTGCTCGCCCAGATCGACCTGTCGATCGGCTCGATAGCCGGGCTCGCGGCCGCCATCCTCGCGGTCACCTTCACCCAATTCGCCTGGCCGCTGCCCCTGTCGATCGTCGCAGCGCTCGCGGCGGGAGCCGTGCTCGGCTGGTTCTACTCATTCCTGTACACGCGCTTCGGAGTGCCCAGTTTCGTGATCACACTCGCGGGGCTCCTCGGGGTGCTCGGCCTGCAGCTGTGGGTGCTCGGCAGGCTCGGCTCGATCAACATCCCGTTCGACTCGTGGGTAGTGCAGTTCGCCCAGCAGATGTTCCTTCCCAACTGGGCGGCATACGCCCTCTCGGTGCTGGCCGCGGGCGGGTACATGCTCTCGCGTTACCTGAGCACGCGCCGCCGAGAGAAGGCCGGACTCCTGGCGCCGTCGAAGCTCGGCATCCTCATCCGCGGAGGTCTGCTGCTGGCGGTGCTGCTGCTCGGGTCGTGGTACCTCGGCACCAACCGGGGCGTCGGCCTGATGTTCCTGCTCTTCATCGTGTTGGTCGTCGTGCTCAACTACGCACTGACGCGAACAAGCTGGGGCCGATCGATCTACGCCGTGGGAGGCAACGTCGAGGCCGCGCGTCGCGCAGGCATCCGGGTGAACCACATCTACATCTCTGTGTTCATCATCAGCACGACGCTTGCCGCACTGGGCGGCCTGCTCGCCGCATCCCGGCTTGCTGCGGCCAACCAGAGCACGGGTGGCGGCGATGTGAACCTGACCGCCATCGCGGCAGCGGTCATCGGTGGCACGAGCCTCTTCGGTGGGCGCGGAAGCGCCTGGTCTGCCCTGTTGGGCATCGTCGTCATCCAGTCGATCGCCAGCGGGTTGACCCTGCTCAGCCTCGACTCATCTGTGCGCTACATGGTCACGGGGGCGGTGCTGCTGCTCGCAGTGATCATCGACTCCCTCTCCCGTCGGTCGCGAGCACTTCACGGCCGCGCCTAGCAGGGCCGCACCCGCGGCTCCACACAGAACGCCCCGGGATACCCGATCCCGGGGCGTTCACCGTGGTGGTTGTTACGGGCAGGTGACCGTCTGGCCACCGCCGAGGTCCCAGGTGCCCGAGCCAAGGGCCTCACACATCTCGGCCTGGATCTGGCCGAGACCAGCCGACGCGGCGATGATGCCCGCGACGATGGTGGCGATCACGATGGCAGTGATGAGAGTGGTGATGATTCCGACGATGATGCCGGCCACTGCCGGTCCATTGCTGAAGCCGGCCTTCTTCGACTTGTTGAGGGCCACGATGCTGATGATCAGGCCGACAATGTTCATGATGATGGCCAGAACGAGCCCAACAATTCCGAGCGTGGCGCCCGGGTTCTGGGCTACGGGTGCCGGAGCGGGGGCCTGGGGAGCAGGGGTGGCATCTGTCATCGGTGTCTCCTCGTTGAGAGGCGCGTCTGGCACGCGCGGGCACGCCCCCGATTCGATGGAGCGCGAGCCCACCATAGCGGAATCCGAGCTTCTCCCAATGCAGTTAGCGCCAACGCCACACCCCGGGCGAAGATGGATGTTATGAGAATCGGAATCCTGACCAGCGGCGGAGACGCCCCCGGCCTCAACGCCGTCATCCGTGGTGCGGTGCTTAAGGGACACCAACTGTACCGGCAGGAGTTCGTCGGATTCCGCGCGGGCTGGCGAGGCGTTGTGGAAGAAGACATCGTTCCGCTCGGCCGACACGAAGTGAAGGGCATCAGCAAGCAGGGGGGCACCATCCTCGGCACCTCGCGCACGAACCCGTTCGAGGGAAGAGGTGGGCCCGACCGCATCCGCGACGTGATGAAGCGCAACGACATCGGGGCGATCATCGCCATCGGCGGTGAGGGAACCCTCGCTGCAGCCAAACGCCTCTCCGACGAGGGGCTTGAGATCGTCGGCGTTCCCAAGACCATCGACAACGACATCTCGGCCACCGACTACACCTTCGGTTTCGACACCGCGGTGCAGATCGCCACAGACTCGATGGACCGGCTACGCACCACGGGCGACTCGCACGGGCGCTGCATGATCGCCGAGGTGATGGGTCGCCACGTCGGCTGGATCGCCCTGCACTCCGGCATGGCATCCGGGGCCCACGTCATCCTCATTCCGGAGCAGAAGACGTCGATGGACGAGATCATCGCGTGGGTCACGAGCGCTCACGACCGCGGCCGTGCACCGCTCGTCGTGGTCTCGGAGGGCTTCACGCTCGACACCATGGACGATCCGCACCACGAGCGAGGGCTGGATGCCTTCGGCCGGCCTCGTCTGGGTGGCATCGGCGAGAAGCTGGCGCCCATGATCGAGGAGCGCACGGGTATTGAGACGCGGGCGACCACCCTCGGTCACATCCAGCGCGGCGGAACCCCGACATCCTATGACCGCGTGCTCGCGACACGCCTCGGCATGGCGGTGCTCGACCTGGCGCGGAACAAACAGTGGGGCCAGATGGTCGCGCTGCGAGGTACCGACATCATCCCGGTGCCGTTCGCCGCAGCCCTCGGCCAGTTGAAAACTGTTCCGCAGGAGCGTTACGACGAGGCCGCCATCCTCTTCGGCTGATCGTGCTGTGCCCCTGCGTACAGTGGTGGTGTGCGTGCATGGATGGTGACAAGGGATGCTGAGGGTGCTTCCTCAGCGCTCGTCTCGATTGATGACGATCAGCTCGGCGACGGCGATGTGGTGATCGACGTCACATATTCGAGCATCAACTACAAGGACGGCCTCGCGCTTGCCGGTCGGCCGGGCGTCATCCGCACGCACCCGCTCATCCCGGGTATCGACCTGGTCGGAACTGTGGCGTCTGCCAGCGAGGACTCCTGGCAGCCGGGTGACCGGGTCATCGTCAACGGGTGGGGCATCGGCGAGACCCACAACGGCGGGCTCGCGGAGCGGGCACGCGTCAAATCGGAGTGGCTCGTCGGGCTGCCGGATGGCATCACTCCGAAGCAGGCAGCCGCCATCGGCACCGCGGGGTTCACGGCGATGCTCTCGGTTCTCGCGCTCGAGCGCGCCGATTCTCTGGATGGCGACATTCTCGTCACTGGGGCGGCGGGAGGTGTCGGCTCGATCGCGACAGCGGTGCTCGGCCGCTTGGGCCACCGCGTGGTGGCGTCGACAGGCAGGCCGCAATTGCGCGACTACCTCGAGCACCTGGGGGCGGCGGAGGTCATCGACCGTGCATCACTTGCGGGTGCCGGCAAGCCTCTGCAGAGCGAGCGCTGGGCCGGTGTGGTCGACACGGTTGGCGGGCAGACCCTCGCCAATGCGCTCGCGCAGGCGCGCTACGGCAGCACAGTGGCCGCGTGCGGCCTGGCCGGCGGCAGCGATCTTCCCACCACCGTGATGCCGTTCATTCTGCGCGGCGTCACCCTCGCCGGAATCAACTCGGTGTTCGCGCCCCGGGAGCTGCGGGAACTCGCTTGGCGACGGCTCGCATCCGACCTCGACCCCGCGCTTCTCGACGAGCTCACCACCACGATCGTGCTGGCGGACGCGCGTCGCGCTGCTGACGAGATCCTGGCCGGGCACATCCGCGGGCGCACCGTCGTCGATGTGCGCGCTTAGCGCCCAGCCTCGTCGAACAGCTCCCTGAGCTCGGCCGACACGTGCTCGGGGCGGATGCCCCTGCCCACAACGCGCGCGGTGACGCGACGGGCGATCGGGAGCAGCAGGCGGAGCATGAACCGGATGCGCCACGGCAGCGGTGTGGGTAGGTTCACTCCCGGCCCCGGCCTGGCGATGCGCTTGTGCAATTGCAGCTGGATCGCCTGCATGACTCGCACCGGTGGCAGCCTCCTGCGCTGCACTCGCATCAGCTCGTAGCTGCCCAGAGTGCCGTTCCGAAGCGGCGCGGCCACACGGTTGGCGGTCGCAACGGCATCCTGAATCGCGAAGTTCACCCCCACGCCGAACGCCGGCGACATGGCGTGCGCCGCGTCGCCGATGCACAGCAGTCCCGGCCGGTACCAGCGCGGAGCGCGGTTCACCTGCACCGAAAGCAGCTTGACCTGGGGCCAGTCAGTGAGCGAATCGACCGCCTCGGCCAGCACGGGAGCCGTCTGGGCGATGCGCGCCCGAAGAGCCGGAAGGCCCTCCTCCACCACAGCGTCGTAGCCACCCTTGGGAATGAGCATTCCCGCCTGATAGTAGGTGTCTCGCGGGATGGTCAGCACCATCGAGCGCTGGTCGAGATACGCGAGGGTCGGCCGCTCCCTGCGAGTGATCGGCAGGCGGAACCACAACAGGTCGATATCGATGCCGAAGTGCTTGACCGAGAGTCCGGCCGCCTCGCGCACAGCTGAACCACGGCCATCCGCCGCGATGGTGAGCGTTGCCGTCACCGTCAACTCGCCGTCGGTTGTGCTCGCCCTGACCCCCGCAACCCTGCCGCCAGAGGTGACCAGCCCCGTCGCCTCCGCGCCCGTGATGAGCCGAAACGTCGGGAGCTTCTGCGCCTCTGCTGCGATGAAGTCCAGGAAGTCCCACTGCGGCATGAGCACCAGAAAACGTGTGCCGCCGCGAAGCGTGGTGAAGTCGACGGGGTTGATGCGGTTGCCGCTGAGCACGACATCCAGCCCCTTCAGTTCGTCGTGCGGCAGCGAGAGAAACGCCTGGGCCAGACCCAGCTCACCCAGCAGGTCGATGGTGGACGGGTGGATGGTGTCACCGCGAAAGTCGCGCAAGAAGTCGTCGTGCTTCTCGAGTACGACCACCTCGATGCCCGCGCGCGCCAGCAGCAGCCCGGCCATGAGCCCTGCGGGCCCTCCCCCCGCGATGCAACACGTGGTGTCGATCGCGCGGGAATCCATGATGCCTACTCTTCTGAGGCCTGCGCTGCGAACTCGGCGAGGCCCTCTACGAGCGACTCGGTGGTTCTCGACTCCGCGATCACGTCGACAGACAACCCTGCGGCCCTCGCGTCGAAGGCCGTGCGTGGCCCGATACAGGCGACGATGGTCGATTCGGGGAGGGGAGCGAGCTGCGCCTGAATCTGCCGAGCCACTGAACCGGAGCTGACCAGGATGGCCCGGATGCGCCCATCCGCCACCTCGGCTGCGACGCGTTCAGAGATGGGAACACCCACCGTGCGGTACGCCGTGACGAACTCCACGTCGAGACCAACCTCGGCAAGGTCGGCAAGCAGGTGGGGTTCCGAGAGGTTCGACTGGGGAACCAGCACCCGGCCGGCCGTCTCAGACTCCGGCCACTCCTTCAGCAGCCCGCGCATCGACTTGTCGGCCTCTGGCGCGAACTCGACACGGTAACCGGCCAGAGTGAGGGCAGTGTTCGCGGTCTCACCGACCGCGGCGATCTTGGTCTTGTCTGGAATCCGGATGCGCTGGCTCACCAGAACATCGACGACGGCAGCACTCGTGACGGCCAGCCAGTCGAACTCGCCGGCCTCCAGTCTGCGCAGTGCAGCCGTGAGGGCAGACACGTCTTCAGGGCTGGCAAAGTTCACCATCGGCGCGACGACAGGCAGCGCACCGTACGAGCGGAGGGTCACGGCGACACCCTCGCCATACGCGCCACCACGCGGCACCAGAACCCGCCAACGGGCGAGTGGCTTTGCGGCGCGAAGCGGAGTCATGACTTCCATACTGCCCCGCAGGGCGGTGCGAGTGAAATCGCAGAGATTATCGAGGTTTAATCGTCACCAAAAATTGCCCAGGCGATCAGCCCGCCGACCACCACGACGGCCGCCGTGGCACCGATGATCCATGGCACAGGGTTGTCTTCGTACGAGTGGCGCACCCGCTCGGCCAGGATGCCGGCCTGCTTGGGAAGGTTCAGCTTGTCTTCGATCTCATTGAGTGTGTCGTCGAGCTCTGCGCGCTTGGCGTCGACGACGCCCTTGATGTCGGCGCCGCCCAGGTCTGACGTGGTCATGGCGTACCTACTTTCCGATTCCGCGTATAACGTTCAGGTCTTTCTTGAGGCTCTCGAATGATTCGGTCGGCACGGGCGGCATGCTCTCTTGGAGCTTGCGGTAACCTGCCAGGCCGAAGATCGCCGCAATGATGAGCAGCACGAGTGCGACGAGCAGGGCAGCCAGCCACCCCGGCATCACAAGCGCGAGAGCCAGCACGGCGGCGGTCAACAGCACTCCGACCGCGAAGAGCACGACGACAGCGGCCGCCGCGAGCATCCCTGCACCGATCCCCAAGCCCTTGAGCTTGTCGATCACCTCACGCTTGAGCTGCTCGATCTCCGCTGCGATCAGTTCACTGACCAGACCGGGCAGGTCTGAGAGCAGGGTGAACAGCGAGCGCTTGGCACGCAGTGGTTCCGACATCGTGCCTACTTGGAAGACGAAGAGCCCGACGAAGAGCCCTTGGTTCCGGATGCGGACGAACCGGAACCAGACGACTTCGTGCGTGAACCGCTACCCGACGATGAAGACTTCGTCGACCCGCTCCCCGACTGCGTGCTCTTCTTCTGAACAGATCGCACCTGCGACACGACCTTCTTGGCGTTGTCGCTGATGAAGTCGACGACCTCTGGTGCCTTGTCCTTGGCGAAGTCCTCCACCCGGTCAACCTGCTCCTGCACGCGGGGGTCCTGCCAGAACCGGGTTGCAGCCCGCTTGATCTGCTCGTAGCGCTCGCGACCAGCGCGTGCGCCCAGCACATATCCGACAGCCAGGCCCGTAAGGATGAGGATCTTGCCTCGCATCAGCTACTCCGTTCCCCTCGATTCGGCCGAGCGTCCACCCGGCGGAGCCTTAAGCGTAGTGTGGTTGCCCCTCACGTGACAGGGAGCGAACACTCAGACTCCGACGGTCAGTGCAGATACTCAAGAATGTCGAGACCCACCGTTCGCATCGCGTCGAGCACACGCAGTCGTGCCGGAAGGGCCGCGTCGTCGAATTGCACGATCACCGAGTACGCGACGCCCGCGCGTGGACCGCGAACTATGCCGACCTCGGCGCGCACCCCGGCATCCGTTCCCGTCTTGTTCACCAGCTGGATGCCGTGATCGAGCCCGCGGTGGGCCAGCGGGTCAAGACCGAACGCGCTTGCGACCATCGACAGGTCGGTGTTGAGCGACAACCAGCCGAGCACGCGCTGGCTCGTCGCGGGGTCGACCACCTGCCCGCGCGCAAGCGCACCCAGCAGCCAGGCGAGCTCTGCCGTGGAGCCCACAGACAGCTGCGGGGCGTCGTCTGGCCCGCGCTCGTTGCGCACGATGTCAAGAAGCGCGGTGCGGCTCAGGCCCAGCGACTCGGTGCGGGCGCGCACCGCATCCAGCCCGATCAGGCGCAGCAGCACGTTGGTCGCCAGGTTGTCGCTCGTCGCCCCGATGAGCGCCGCCAGGTCGCTCACGGGCAGGGACGGTGCCTGCAGGTGCCTCCAGATGCCCGAGTCTGCAACGTCGTCGCCAGGAGTCTTGTCGAGGATGCCGTACCCGGCGAAATCGCGCGCAGTGATGCGCGCAGACGCCTCGATCAGCAGCAGCACCTTGCCCAGGCTCGCCGTCGGCAGCACCACCCGGTCGTCGATCGACACCAGCGCGAGGTGCGTCGACAGGTCGGTGATGTTCGCAGACACCTTCATGCCCTCGTACGCGAGCTCGCCCAACGCCCGGAACCCAGCGGCAAAGCTCTCAGCACCCGCGTCGCCGCGGTGTCGTCCCACCCGCGGTGCACGGTTGCGCTCGCGCTTGAACTGATGCTGCAGAGGGGTCACCAGATGGTCACACGCTCCTCGGGGTCGAGCCACAGCTCGTCACCTGGCTGCACATCGAACGCCTCATAGAACGCATCGATGTTGCGCACGATCTGGTTGCAGCGGAACTCGTTCGGCGAGTGCGGGTCGATCGCAAGCAGGCGGATGACCTCCTGGTCTCTGGCTTTGAGCTGCCAGGCCTGCGCCCACGAGAGAAAGAACCGCTGCGCCCCGGTCAGGTCGTCAATGACCGGCGGCTCGGCACCATCGAGCGACAACAGGTACGCCTTCCACGCGATGCCCAGCCCGCCGAGATCGCCGATGTTCTCGCCGATCGTGAGAGCGCCGTTCACGAAATTGTCTAGCACCTGCCGCGGCGCGAGCGCGTTGTACTGCTCGACGAGCGAGGAGGTCAGTTTCTCGAAGGCTTCGCGGTCATCCGCTGTCCACCAGTCGGTGAGACGACCGTCCCCGTCGTACTTCGAGCCCTGGTCGTCGAAGCCGTGACCGATCTCGTGCCCGATCACGGCGCCGATCGCGCCAAAGTTCGCCGCGGCGTCGCGGTTCTCGTCGAAGAACGGGAACTGCAGGATTGCGGCGGGGAACACGATCTCGTTGAACCCGGGGTTGTAGTAGGCGTTGATGGTCTGCGGCGTCATGAACCACTCGTCGCGGTCGAGCGGCTTGCCGATCTTGCCGAGCTCGCGCTGAAAGTCGAACTCGTTCGTTGCACGCACGTTCGCGATCAGGTCGCCCGGGTCGATCTGAAGAGCCGAATAGTCACGCCACTTGACCGGGTACCCGATCTTGGGGGTGAACTTCTCGAGCTTCTCGAGGGCGCGAGCCCGGGTGGCGTCGGTCATCCACTCCAGCTCTGAGATCGACTGACGGTAAGCCTCTACGAGGTTCTCGACCAGCACATCCATGCTCGCCTTGGCGCTCGGTGAGAAGTGGCGTTCCACGTAGCTGCGGCCCACCGCCTCACCCATGGCGCCCTCCACCAGGGAGACTCCGCGCTTCCAGCGCTCCCGCAACTGCGGGGTGCCGGTGAGCGTCTTGCCGTAGAAGTCGAAATTCGCGTCGACGAAGTCACTCGACAGGTATGGCGCGTACGAACGGATGACCTGCCAGCGCAGCCAGTCCTTCCAATTGTCGAGGTACTCGTCAGTCAGCAGTGTTCTGGCCCCGTCGACGAAGCTGGGCTGGCGAACCACGAGCTCCTGGAAGGCCCCAGCGGGCGGGTTCAGCCCAGCGAGCCAGCCACCCAGGTCTGGAGCGTTCGCGGCAGACACGTCGGCCCACGCCCTCAGGTTGTAGGTTGCCTCGCTGTCACGCGAGCGAACGTTGTCCCAGTGGTGGCCTGCAATTCGCTGCTCGAGGTCGAAAACGCGCGAGGCGGCAACGGATGCCTCCGGCAACTCGGCGAGCGCGAACATCCGCTCCAAAAACTCCCGGTACTTGTCGCGCACCTCCTGGAACCTCTCCTCACGGAAGTACGACTCGTCGGGCAGGCCAATGCCGCCCTGCTCGAGAAATACCAGGTAGCGCTCGGGGTTGCCCGGGTCGTTGTCGACGAAGAGCTGGAACAGCCCTGTGGTACCGTCGCGCTCAAGCTTGCCCAGGGTGGTGAGCAGGTCGTCGATGGTGCTGATGCCGTCTACCTGCGCCAGCAGCGGCTGCAGCGGTTCTCCCCCGCGCCCCTCGATCTGTTCCGTCGCCATGAAGCTCGCGTACAGGTCGCCGAACTTGCGCTCCTGGGAGCCCTCAGGGGCATCCTGTGCCTCCTCGATGATCTCGCGAACGGCCTTCTCCGCCTCCTCGGCGAGAACGTAGAACGAGCCGTAGCGGGCCTTGTCAGACGGGATCTCTGTGCGGTCGATCCACCGTCCGTTGACGTGGCGGAAGAGGTCATCCTGGGGGCGGATGCTCGGGTCGAGTTCCTCGGTCTGGATTCCGGAGTTCTGGATGGGATCGGGGCTCATACCCCCAGCCTATGCTCACCCCCTGCACCACTTGCTTTCGCTGGGAAGGTGAGGGGCGCCGTGTAGGCCTTCGCGGGCGCCGGGAACCCCCACAGAGCGCCCCTCAGATAAAATCGGAGCATCTCCAGACAACTCGACCGCGACATCCTGAACCTCGCCGTGCCGGCGCTGGGCGCCCTCGTGGCGGAACCGCTGTTCCTGCTCACAGACACCGCGCTCGTCGGTCACCTGGGCGAGGTGCCGCTCGCCGGGCTCAGCATCGGCAGCATCGTGCTGCAGACCGCCATCGGGCTGCTCATCTTCCTCGCCTACGCCACCACTCCGGCCGTCGCACGGCGGCTGGGTGCGGGAGATCGCACGGGCGCTATCCGGGCGGGCATTGACGGGGTGTGGCTCGCCGTAGCGATCGGGGTGCTGCTGGTGGCCGTCGGGCTGCCGACCGCCAGCGGGCTGGTCGACGTGTTCGGCGCCCCCACCGCTGTCTCAGACGCAGCACACACCTACCTCTCCATTTCGCTGTGGGGCATCCCCGGCATGCTGATC
>Ga0180215_1004787_pt1 | contig 11827 bp, 8 predicted proteins | sample eDN3rd37CBELigBY_FD_128871 | JGI IMG/M metagenome (GOLD analysis project Ga0180215, IMG submission 128871) | Enriched backyard soil microbial communities from Emeryville, California, USA - eDNA 3rd pass 37_C BE-Lig BY (version 2) (version 2) | ecosystem: Environmental > Terrestrial > Soil >...
ACCTATGGTAAATTCAGATTTTTAACATTGTTGGAACATGAACTTAGGGAAGAACTGGAAGCATTTGCTCTTGGACAAAAAAGTCCTTCTGAATATGGTCCAAGAGTGAAGAATACTCCTAAAGTTTCGTGGTTGCGTATTACTGCTAAAAATAAAATGCAAAATGCAGAAGAAATTAATATGGATTTTACAGGAGCATCTATACAGACCATACATTTTGAAAATAACCTTGAGAAGCTTAGAAAAAATATTGACGTTACAGAGAATTTCCTGTTGAATTATTGCGACTCACCAATAGAATCATTGGCAGGGAATGCAATTTACTTTAAAGGTATTGATTTTGAGAAGATAAAAAGTTATCTTCTTGCAATGGATTTTAATTCAAGATCACGTGTATTTAATCAGATAGAAACATTCTGTGATTGGTATGAGCAGGTGCAAAATGATCTGCATTTCTCGGGATGGAATGTAATAGTAGCTGGTGCAGGGAATGTAAGAGAACCTGCTGAAAACAAATGGTTCCTAGATCCTTATTATGTCGGAAAGGTTCACCGTTCAGCTAAAGTTATGAATTATTCTAATGATATGGTAAATATAGGAGTACTAAGAGGTCCTTATGATGTATTTGCTGACATTAATAATAAAGATTTCCATGATAATAAAAAGCCAAAAATTAGAGGCATTACAAATCAAAAAATAAAAGAAGTAAGAGAAAGCTATGGTTTAGGAGATGTGCCTCAGCTAATCATATATCGCATTGACAAGGACTCGAAAGCAAGAACCAATAATAATGGTGGAAGTTCAGATAGAAGAGATTTGAACTTTAAAGAAGATATAATCGGTATTTATATGAATATACCGGGTGACTCTGCTCAAAAGCCGCATGCAAAGGCACTCAGAGTGAGAATTGATGTTTCAAATAACAATGACAATGAGGAATAGTATGGGGGAAACAAAATGCAGATAGAAATTGCGAAAATGGAGAGAATGGCTGAGCGTGGAAGTTCTCTCCTTAGATTAATACAGAACAGTCATACTCCTTTATTGGATCTTTTAATAAGAGAATCTATTCAAAATAGTACAGATGCGGCGAAAAACTCAAGTTCGCCTGTCCGTTATGATATCTCAGTAAAAAAAATTAATAGAGATGCTGTAACTTATTTTGAAGGCATTTCAGGAAAGCTTGAAGAAAAATTTTCAGAAGGCATCCAAAAATCTATTGTAATAAGAGACTCCAACACAACTGGACTTACAGGTCCGTTGCATCACTCGTATATTAAAAATAATAGTTATGGAAACCTTCTGAAATTAGTATATGAAATAAGCATGCCGCAGGAGAAAAAAGAAGCAGGAGGCTCTTGGGGTTTGGGAAAAACAGTATACTTTCGATTGGGTATAGGATTAGTTCTATATTACTCCCGAATCAAACAAGATGACGGAACTTATCAGTCTAGGCTTGCAGCCTGCATGGTGGAAGATGAGTCAAAGCAAGATACCATTTTACCATATCAGCCTAATGTGCCGCGAAGAGGTATTGCTTGGTGGGGACAAATGCATCCGGATGGTTCCACAATGCCTGTTACAAATGAAGCAGAAATAAGTAAAATCTTATCCGATTTTAATATTATTCAATATAGAGGAGTAGAAACCGGAACAACGGTAATTATTCCTTTTATTAATCCTGATAAGTTAATACCATTAAGTGAGAGTGAAAGTGAAAATGAAAATTGGTGGCATAAAGATATAGAATTATATTTAGATATTGCGATACAAAGATGGTATGCTCCGCGAATTGACAATAAATATTACCCATATGGCAACTATTTGAATCCATCTGTTAACGGTAAAATAATAAATAAGGACAACATGGAACCGATATTTTCCATATTTAGAACTCTTTATATCGCTGCTACAAAAGGTATCCAAATAGTTCCTGAAACAGAAAGAAAAAATATAACAGTTAAAGATATTGAGCTTCATAGAAGCCTTGCCAAAACTAAAGCTGGATCTGCGGCATTCTTAAAAGTAGATAAAGAAAAACTTCAAATGGTGATACCGCATAATAAAAAGTCGCCATTCGACTATCTGGATATATCTCATTCACCAGAATCCAGTAATCCCCCAATTGTTGCATATTTAAGAAGACCGGCTATGGTTGTAAACTTTGAAACAGAGGGAAAATGGGCCAATGGGGTAGACAAAACAAATCCTGACGAATACATTATTGCATTATTTGTTCCGGATTCAGAAAATACTTTAACAGGAGTGAATGAAGATATCAGTTTAGATGAATATTTGCGGCGAGGAGAAAAGGCAGATCACACATCATGGGCTGATATTACTATAGAGGACAGAAAGCATACTATAGTGGAAAGAATACAAAAAAGAGTCGCACAGTCAATTCGTGAAGCTTTTAATTCGGATGCTGAAAGAGCAAATGTTTCAAAGAGCCATGCATTAAGCAAATCACTGGCAAAGTTCTTTCTCCCTCCTGAAGGTTTTGGAAAATCTCCAAGTATTCCGCCCAGAGGGGGAGGAGGATCTAGTATGTCCAAGAAAAAAACTGGGAAATTAGAAATTTCAGATATAACTATAGACAATAGTGGAACTATGAACATGAACTTTGAAATCATTCTCCCCAAAGGTATTGAACAGCTTATAGTTGAGGTCCTAATTGACTCTGAAGGAAATTCCAAGATAAGCGGAGAAGAGTGGGAAAGCAACGACGTAATCGGTACACCATTTCCTGTAGAAGTAAAAGGGGTTAATCTGTTATCCTTTAACAAAAACAAGCCAGACTCAGCATTATTTAACATTGATATCTTGACTACTCAACGCTATAAAGTAAAGAACAAATTTATAATTAAGATTAACGCACAAACAGGAGAATTGAAAGGAAACATTCTTCTCCATAACAGTGACCCTATGATTCATGCCTATATGCAGGAAGAGCTGGTCGGCTTCAAGGGGGGCAATAAATGAGTTCGGCAATAATGTTTCATAAAGTATTAGATGACCAATTGTTTCAAAAGATCGGATACATGCCTCAGCCTCTTAAAGGTTGTTATATAAATGAGTTTTTTGAAGAAAATGAGCTGTCAATAGAACCATTAGAAGGACAGGAAAAAGTATATCAACTTACTGATCCAAAAGTTCATTGGGATCCGGAGATTCATAATTTAATATTAAGTCAGGAAATTGTAATCGCAAATCCCGTGTTTTTGTTCAATGCCGGCGGCCTAGCAACAACTGACTCAGTTATCGGAGTAGCATTCAGATGGTATTCTAAGGACTCAGCCCAATATAATGTAATACAGGTTGGAGAAATATCCTACTTTGATGTTTCAAATAAAGTAATAAATATCAATGTGGAGATTTCAGAAGGGAATTTAAGAGGAAAAGTAACTTTTGATATTGTTCTTTATCTTGCCAAACAGGGATTATTAATGAAAAATGCTGTTGCAGGCACTGTATTGGGAGTTTTGGAGAATAAACAAATAATATTTGACGGGGAATCTTCTATGTTTCCTATTGTGGAAATTAATGATCCCAATAAACCTCTTTGGTGGGTTAATTGTGACATTGATGAACCGTTATATGATCAATTTACAGAAGATAATGTCGCTATTGTCATTAATACGGGACATAAAAACTCGAGATATCTAAAAATAGAAAAAGGTATTGGGTCTTCCCCGATTCTAATGGAAATTATAGCCACTGGCCTCCAAATTATTATTGAAAAAGTCAAAGAATCGGGGGATTGGCAACAAATTTTGTCTAATAAATCTGAACCAGGTAGCATTGGCCAAGCTATTTATTATTTCGTCAATACCTTCAATTGGGACGTTACATCTCCTGAAAATTTAGCAAAATCAATTAGAGAAGATTTCGACAAACGGTTTTAAGTGAGGAGTATGGAAAATGTGGAAAACACTATCAAAAACAGATGCCCGGAAAGAATTTCTGACATGGGAACCTGAAAAAGCTCCGGAACCTAACTGTGAAGATAAATATATGGATTTAAGAAAAAGATTAATTGAAGCTAGTAATCTGACTACGCAATTCCTTGATAAAAATGAAAGTGATTCAAGAAAGAGCGATTATCTATATGATTTAAAGTTTGGTCTTGAGATGTATAATATATTAATGAATGAATATAAATTCACGCCGAGGTTAGCGGCGAATGATCAAATTTGGATATATTTATCAATGAAGGTTGTGCCCGACTTAGTATATAAGAGATGGGGACTATCAGAGTCGCGGTATTATAAGCAGAGCAGGAGAATATGGCTGAAGACAATCTGGTGGTACATCCATTTGTCCTGGACAAACAGCATTGATGAAACCTATCAAATATTAAGAGGTTTTACCACAGATGAAATTGTTCAACTGGTGGAAAGGTCTGGACCGAATGGCTATAGAATTGATGTTACTAGGGAAATAATGTGCCAATTTAGCCAAGTACAAATGAATAAACAATCCAGAAATCTGTTTAGAAGAATTATGAAATTAAATACTGCAAGAATCAAAATTGTAGAACCTGCCCTTACAAAAGGCGGTACAAAATATTATGTTGAGGAGTTAATAAAGTATTTTGATGAAAGCCCAAGAAATAATTAAAGAAAATAACCTGTTACCAAAAGTGGTAGATTTGTTTTCGGGGTGCGGTGGTCTCTCTTTTGGATTCAATTTAGCAGGTTTTGATATTGAAACAGGTATTGAAATTGATCAGCAAGCCTGCAATACTGTCTCATTAAATCTGCATTGGAAGCAGGGAAAAGACAAAGAACATTTATGCAGGGATATAGTAGAAGTAAAAGCATCTGAACTACAAATCCGGAATCGACCATTAATCACTATAGGGGGTCCTCCTTGTCAAGCTTATTCGAGAATCGGGAAATCCAAGCTGAAATCTTTGGGGGAACATAGATTTGGTTTAAATGACAAAAGAGCATTTCTTTATAAAGAATTCATTCGTATAGGGACAGATTTGAATTCTGATGCTATTATTATGGAAAATGTGCCTGAGTCTGTTAATTTTCTCGGCATGAATATACCCCAGATAGTTTGTGAAGAACTCGAAAATAAAGGTTATAACGCGGTTTGGACCATACTGAATTCAGCCGACTTTGGAGTGCCTCAGACTCGAGAAAGGCTATTTGTAATTGCTGTTAAGGAAAATTTTGGAGAGATAAGTGTTTTACCTCAACCTACACACATCGATCCATCAATTACTGGAATTGATAAAATAAACAACAAATTTAAAAAGTTTGAAAAATATACTAATTTTCGATTGCCGTTAATTGCAGATCCTAAAGCTCCAAGGTGGATAACTGTCAAAGATGCTTTATCAGATCTTCCTGCATTATTTCCAGATTCAAATGCAAAGTACAAATTGCATAAAATGCAGACAAGAATGTCATATCAGACACCTCCCGTTAATGAATACCAAAAATTGATGAGAGGATTAAACTCTGATAATTATATGGATATGACGGATGCTAATTGCTTCAGAAAAACAGTGAGAGATTTTAGGATCTTTGAAAAAATGAAGCCTGGCGATGATTATGTTAAAGCTCATGAAATTGCTCTAGAATTATTTAGAGATGCTTGCGAGTATTACAATATCAGCAGAAATGACGAAGAAGCTTATGAAAGGTTGAAAAAAAAGTATGTGCCACCTTATGATACTAGCAAATTCCATTCAAAATGGAAAAGGCTGGATTCGGATAAACCTTCCCATACATTGGTCGCACATCTTGGAACAGATACATATAGCCATATACATCCGTTTGAACCACGCGGCATTTCGGTCAGGGAAGCAGCAAGACTTCAATCATTTCCGGATTCATTTACTTTTAATGTTCCAATGAGCAGTGCCTTTACTCAAATTGGAAATGCTGTTCCTCCTTTATTGGCCAAAGGTGTTGCATTAGCAGTATTAAAGATTTTAAAATAAACACGGAAATTGAGTGATTTCTATGGACTTATCTGAACAAATCAGAAAAAAATTTGCCAATATATCTATTGAAAATGCCTCCAGACTTGATGGCTTTGAAGAAGAATCTACTTCATGGGCTATCAGATTCAAGGACGCGTATGCTGTAGGATTTGAAGTAGATGAAGGCATAAAAATAAATGAAACTTTTGCGAACGTTGCGTTCTACACTTCCAAGTATAAAATTGGAGAGAGTGAGAAACATTTATTGCTTTTATCGAGTAGTGAAGAAAGTTTGAGAAATGAATTTGCCGGGATATGTGCACTTTTTTTGGAAATGGGAGAAGAAAGCAAAAAGAGAGCAGAATTGATGGCAAATCCGATTAAGTGGTGGCAAAACTGGAAGAATCTTATCGGAAACAGGAATGTCGAAAAGACTGTTCACGGACTGTTGGGAGAATTGCTGGTATTATATTATTTAAAGAAAGAGACGCTGTCTGAATTAAAAGCTGAAAATTGGACAGGTCCTAACGGAAAATCTTTTGATATTCAGACAGGCAATATGAACTTTGAAGTGAAGTCCTCGTTAATTAAATACAATAATATCGTTACAATTTCCGGCCAATATCAGATAAGACCAAACAGTGAACTTTCTTTAATGTTTGTAAAATTGGAGGAGCCGGGAACGGAATCAGCCGGTTCAGATGTACTGAGCATTGAAACATTGATTCAAAAACTGGCTGATCTCGGACTGGACTATAACATTTTAAACAATAATGTTTCAAAATTGGGCTATAAAGAAAATTCTCAGGACAGAAAAAGAAGATTTAGAGTTTTGGAAATGAGAAAGTATCCGATAAATAATGATTTTCCTTATATAAGTCAGGAATCTTTAACAAATGTAAATAAAAGAGAGCATATTCTTCAAATTTCTTATAAAGTTGATTTAACTGGTCTAGAATACGAACAGATAGGATTAAATTTTATCTGATATTATTGAAATTTAACCGTCACCTAAAACAGGTGCGGTTTTTAAATTCAACATTTCAATGAAAAAAAGGTGTTATTTATGGCGTACACAGGATCTCAAAAGAAAAGCGAAGCAGGAATATGTCAGCAATCAAAGCGGTTTCCAAGATAGAAGATAAAGTATGCAGCGCTTTATGGAACAAGGGGATAAAGTTTAGAAGGAACTAGAAGAAATTATTAGGAAAGCCGGACATATCTATTAAAAAGTATAAAATAGTTATATTTATTGACTCCTACTTTTGGCATCGATGTCCCCTGCATGCCAATATACCAAATCCAATACTGATTATTGGGAGGCAAACCTAAACAGGAATAAATATGATAGATGCATAGGTACCAGATGATTACAAAAATAACGGATGGAATATTTTAAGAATTTGGGAACATGAACTTAAAGAAAGTTTTGATTGTACTATCGAGATGGTAGGATTTTTCATTAATAATTGTAAAAAAACGGAGTGAATGAACTAGATGGAATTTAAAAAAGGGGAACTATTCTGCGGTCCCGGAGGATTGGCTCTTGCTGCAATGCAAACAGAAATTTTCGGGAAAAATGGGGAAGTTTATAAAATAGTACATCAATGGGCAAATGACTTCGATGAATGGGCATGTGAAACATTCAGGCATAATATCTGTCCGGACAGGCCGGAAACTGTTATTAACTGTGATGTTAGGGAAATAGACATCGAACGCCTTGAACCTATAGACGGATTTTCTTTTGGTTTCCCATGTAATGATTTTAGTGTTGTTGGAAAACAAAAAGGAATTGAAGGAAATTATGGTCCCCTTTACTCCTACGGAGTTAAAGTATTGAACATCCATAAACCGAAATGGTTTGTTGCTGAAAACGTAAGTGGCCTCCAAAGCGCTAATGGAGGAAATACATTTAAAAAAATTTTAAAAGAATTAGAGAATGCTGGTTACACACTTACAACACATATATACAAATTTCATGAGTATGGTGTACCTCAAAAGAGAGAAAGAATAATAATTGTTGGAATTCGAAATGATCTGGGTCTGAAATTTAGAGTACCAAAGCCGACACATGGTCCGGCCAATGGAAGCGCGTATGTAACAGCAAAAGAAGCATTAGAAAATATTCCTCTAAGTGCAGCGAATAACGAGATGACAAAGCATAATGAAAAGGTAATTAGAATGCTAAAACACATCCCTCCAGGAGAAAATGCCTGGTATAAAAATATACCTGAGGAACTTAAATTAAATGTAAAAAAAGTCAGACTTTCTCAAATTTATAGGAGGCTTCATCAGGATCATCCGTCATACACAGTTACAGGAAGCGGCGGCGGCGGTACACATATGTATCATTTTAAAGAGCCACGTGCATTAACAAACAGAGAACGCGCAAGACTGCAAACATTCCCAGATAATTATTTATTTATGGGACCAAAAGAAAAAGTAAGAAAGCAAATTGGAATGGCTGTACCTGTTGAAGGTGCAAAAGTGATTTTTGAAGCATTATTAAAGACATTTGCAGGTGTAGAATACCCTTTTGCTGATGCAAAGTGGGAAGATATTTACTTCTAAATTATTTAAAAGCTAAAATACCCTTAGCAAAAGCTAAGGGATTTTTATTTTATACTGAAAAATCTGCAAAGTACATTCCGTTTTGTAAAACTGTTAACGTAACGTCACATCTCCCATAATTGTTCAAATCGCTTTTCTTTATCAGGTCGGTTTCCTTAAGTCCTAATCTTTTTCTGATATAGTGTCCTAATGTGTTTTTATGAGGAAATGAACATAATTGTTTAGGGTATAAAATATCGTCTACTGGCTGACTGCCTTCAAGAAGGGCATCCATTAACACCCCATCGTCCCAAATTAATTCAATCGGATCATTTTGTCTTTGCTGTTTACCACCATTTGCATTAATTGGATAGGACTGTTTTGGAGGAAATAAATTAGGATAATTGCGTATATAAGAAGTTCTGATTGGTATATAACTATCTCCTGGTTTTGTGTTGCCTTTGGGGCTGTTTCCCCAATTTAAACCGCTCTTTGTTGGAACCTCCTCCGTAGATGGTTTATATAGAGCCATTTTGCAACTGATATTTGGAAAATCTCTGTGTGTTCTATTTTTATGATAATTAAAATTCAATTGAGAGTCATCGCAAGCAAAAGAATTTGAGAGTATTTGTGATAAATAGTCGTTTAGCTCGTCAAAACTGTCCCTTGTTATTTCAGCCAAGCTTTCTCTATAAGGAGTGTTTAATCCCTTTGTTGTAAAGTTGGCAGAGCCGATAAGAGCGTAAGTGATATTTTTATTTTTTCTCCATATATAACAGTTTGAATTAACAGGAACCTTTGAATATAGAATTTTATGAGAGGATGCTTTGTGAAGTTTTAAAAAAGAACTATGAAGTATATCAATATTGGAATCAGCTGAAAACAAACCGTAAATAATTGCGGTTTTTATGGGCAAGGATGACAATCTTTTAATTGGGCTTGGGCCAATATAGCCTGATATAATGATTAATTCATCGCATTCTATATAATTATGCGTGTTAAAAATATTCTCATTTAATTTATTGGTATATAGCATTGTTTCCACTCCTGTCATCATAGTTATTTTATATTTATTTTAATATAATTTTGAAGACAAAGCTATTTCTGGACATAAAATAATTAGAAATATATATAAAACATAAATAAGTTATTTTACAATCGAATAATGTTATAATTTATCAAGATAATTGATAATTTCATTTTTTATATTCAGATAATAGAATATACGTTCGATAATATTTTAAAGGGGGTATATACTTTGGAACCTGTAAAAAACAATCTTAATGTTTTAGACTTGTTCTGCGGGTGCGGAGGATTGTCACAGGGTTTTATTGATGCTGGGTATAATGTTGTAATGGGGATTGATTTCGATGATGCGGCCTTGGAAACGTATAAATACAATCATCAAGATTCTGATGCAGCCAAAATAGATCTTTCTAATGATAAGGGTATAGACGAAATTGAAGAGAGACTGAAAGGAAAAAAGATAGACGTTATTATCGGCGGACCGCCATGTCAGGGGTTTTCTTTAACAGGGTCAAGGGATATTAATGATACGCGTAATACATTATATTTGGCTGTTGTAAAAGCGGTTAAAAGATTTATGCCTAAAGCCTTTCTGATTGAAAATGTACCTGGAATCGCAACATTATATAACGGTACAATAAAACAGCAAATTATCAATACTTTCGAAGATATGGGATATAGTGTAACTGTATCGGAAAAGCCTCTTTTGGCAGCAGATTACGGAGTGCCTCAAAAGAGAAGAAGAATGTTTTTTATAGGATTTCAAAAAGAATACGGGTATTTTGAATTTCCTGCTTCTACTCATAACCCGAATAATTATGTAACCTGTGAAGATGCCCTGAGTGATCTCCCGGGCAGAGAAGAAGAGCTAGGTGAAGAAATTGATGAATATACAATGCCTTCTCAAACTTCTTATCAGGAACTTATGAGGAGGAATAGTTCAAAACTCTATAATCATGTAGCTACAAAACATACAGACTATGTAAAATGGGTAATCAGCCAGGTTCCTGAAGGCGGAAATTATAAGGATCTGCCTCCAGGTGTAGGGGAAAGCAGGAAGTTTAATGAGGCCTGGACAAGATATCACAGCAAACAGCCTTCAAGAACAATAGATACCGGCCACAGAAATCACTTTCACTATAAATATAATAGAGTTCCAACTATAAGGGAAAATGCCAGACTCCAATCCTTTAGAGATGATTTCATTTTTCTTGGGAATAAAACACAACAAAACAGACAAGTCGGGAATGCTGTTCCTCCATTATTATCTTATAATTTAGCAAGGGCAATGTACAAGCAACTTATTGATGATGATGCAAACCGTGTATTGGAGAAAAATATAGAAGTACAGCTTGAACTCTTATTTAATTGAAAGGTGATTTTATGAGGAAGATGAATACACTTGAATTATTTGTTGGCTGCGGAGGCCTGTTGGATGGTTTTGAACAGACAAAAAAATATTCCACAGTTGCGAGTGTAGAATGGAAAAAATATGCCTGTAACACATTAATTAACAGATTAAAAAATAGATATGAATATGATGATGCAGAAAAAAGAGTTATTCATTTTGATATTCAAAGAACAGATGAATTGATTTACGGTTGGAAAGATGATCCTGAATATGGTGATGGAGAAGGTTTAAATATAATTATAGGAAATAATGCAATAGATATTATTGTTGGCGGTCCGCCATGCCAGGCATACTCTTTAGCAGGAAGAATACAAGATAAAAATGGTATGAAAAATGATTATAGAAATTATTTGTTTGAAAGTTATCTTGAAGTTGTAAAAGTGTATAATCCTAAAATCTTTGTTTTTGAAAATGTTGAAGGAATGCTTTCGGCTATGCCGGATGGCCAAAGTATTACTGATAAAATCAAAAGAGGATTTAATGAACTCGGTTTTGATATCATTGATAATATAAGAGGACAAGCATTATTGGATTTATCAGAGTTTGGTGTACCCCAAAAAAGGAAGAGAGTAATTCTAGTCGGACTTAACAGAAAATATTTTGGGGATGAAAAAGAAAACCAGGAAACTCTTCAGTACTTTTATAATGAAATTTTGGGAAGTTATAAATCAGAAAAAAAATGTACAGTTTTTGATGCAATCGGAGAACTTCCCAAATTATATCCTGTAGATGAATATAGAGTAGACGGGAAGAGGTATTCACATTTCCCTTATGACACATCTATAAATTGGCATGTACCTAGATATCATAACAGAAGAGATATAGAGATTTTTAAAGCTTTAGCTGAAGATATAGCTTCAGAAAGGATGAGATATACCAGCAGTGAAGCTCTTAAAGAG
>Ga0180215_1004788_pt1 | contig 11827 bp, 6 predicted proteins | sample eDN3rd37CBELigBY_FD_128871 | JGI IMG/M metagenome (GOLD analysis project Ga0180215, IMG submission 128871) | Enriched backyard soil microbial communities from Emeryville, California, USA - eDNA 3rd pass 37_C BE-Lig BY (version 2) (version 2) | ecosystem: Environmental > Terrestrial > Soil >...
CTACAGTGAGGAGAACGAGCATACGTCGTTCATCCAGGGCGGCGGCCACGGTGGTTCGCATCCGCACCTGGTGCACGAATTCATATCCGCCATCGTCGAAGACCGTCCCGCGGCAGTCGATGCGCCCACGGCGGCTAACTGGACGATGACCGGCATCTGCGCGCATGAATCCGCTATGCTGGGCGGCGAGCGTGTCCACATTCCGGACGTAACGTCCTATGCTACACCGGCTGTACGACCTGCCACATCAGGACAGGCGAGTGACCGTACTGTCAGCGCCTGATAGCAAGCCAGGGTTCAGCAAACGGAAACATTCAAGGTAATGCCATGCGAATCGGGATCAGTACGTGGGTATGGACTTCCCCGGCAACGACTGCTGTCCTCGAACGACTCATTCCGCACATCGCGGCGATGGGGTACGATGCGGTCGAGATTCCCGTCGAGGGAGAAGATCAGTTCGATGTAGACCGGGTGCGAGACCTGATCGAAGCGCACGGATTGGCTGTCTACGTGTGTGCTGTGATCGGACCCGGGCGTGATCTACTTCTTCCGGACGAGTATGAGAACGGCATGGCATATCTTCGGATGTGTATCGACGTGGCCCGGCGGCTGGGGGCGCCCACAGTCGCCGGGCCGCTGTACTCGGCTGTCGGGCGTTGCTGGCAGGCTACGCCTGCCGAGCGCGCTAACGACGTGGAGCGTCTCGCCGGACGGCTTCGCGTGCTCGGCGACTACGCCGTCGAACGCGGGGTGGCGCTCGGTCTCGAACCGCTCAACCGGTTCGAGACGAGCTTCCTGAATACGGTGCAACAGGCTCTCGAACTAGTGAATCGTATTGATCATCCTGCAGTTGGGTTGAGCCTGGATCTTTTCCATATGGGCATCGAGGAGAAGAGTCCCGCCGATGCACTACGGACGGCGGGCCATTACCTCAAGAATGTGCAGGTAGCCGAGAACGATCGGGGGACACCGGGAACAGGACACCTGCCCTGGACTGATGTCGCCCGGGCGCTCGAAGATATCGGGTACACCGGGCCGGTCATCATTGAGACGTTTTCCAATACCGTCGAAGCCATCGCTCGTGCGGCGGCTATCTGGCGGCCTCTCGCGCCGGACTCGGATACGCTCGCGAAAGACGGCCTGCGCTTCCTTCGAGGATTGTTTGCCGAAGAACCCTTACTTGACCAAACCATACGCATACCATGAAATGCATACGTGATGCTCGGATTGCGTTCCTGCATCATGCCTTTATGTTCTGCAAGCCTTCGTTCGCACGGCATGTCGCGGGTATCGTCGCGCTGATACTCTGTAGCCTCCCCGGACTTGCGGTCGGGCAAGAGCCGACCGGTGTATTACCCCGGCCCGCGGCGGAGGGACGGCCTATTCAGGTGCTCTTCCTCGGGCATCCGAGCGAACACCACAACTCGGCGGCGTACTTCCCGATGCTTGCGGCTCCGCTGGCCCTGGATGGGATTCAACTCACCTATGAAGATGATCCCGCCCTGGCGCTCACGCCCGAACGGCTGCAGCACTATGATGCCCTGCTTATCTACGCCAACCACGAGCGGATCACCCCTGCTCAGGAAAAGGCGCTGCTCGATTTCGTGGCCAGTGGGAAGGGATTCGTTCCCATTCACTCCGCCTCATACTGCTTCCTCAACTCGGATGCGTACGTCGATCTCGTCGGGGCGCAGTTTGCGACACACGGCGCCGGCGAGTTCACGGCGGAGATCGTCCGCGCCGACCATCCGGCCCTCGAAGGTGTAACGTCGTTCACGACGTGGGATGAGACGTACGTGCATACCCGGCATAATCCCGATCGCATCGTTCTGATGGAGCGAGTGGATGAGAACGGGCGGGAGCCCTACACCTGGGTACGGACGCACGGGAACGGGCGCATCTTCTATACGGCCTTCGGCCACGACGAGCGTACGTGGAGCAATCCCGGCTTTCAGAAACTGGTCAGGCAGGGTATCCTCTGGGCCGTAGGCGATGAGGTCCGGGCATCGTGGGAGCGCCTCGACATGCCTGAGCTTACCTACGTTGATGCCAAGTTGCCCAATTACGAGCGGCGCGATCCTCCCCCAAAGTATCAGTATCCGCTCAGCGCCGAAGAGTCTCAGAAACTTATCAGCGTGCCTGCTGAATTCCAGCTAGAACTCTTCGCGGCGGAGCCGGACATCGTCAACCCCGTTACGATGGCGTTCGACGAACGCGGACGCCTCTGGATCGTGGAGACGGTAGATTACCCCAACGAAGTCCGGTCCGGTGAGCAGGGCGACGACCGGATCAAGATCCTCGAAGATACCGATGGGGATGGCCGCGCCGACAAGTTCACGGTCTTTGCAGAAGGCCTCAACATCCCGACGAGCCTCACGTTCGCCAACGGAGGCGTCATCGTTGCCCAGGCGCCTGATTTCCTGTTCTTGAAGGATACCGATGGCGATGATCGGGCAGACGTACGAGAGGTATTGATGACGGGATGGGGTACGTTCGATACCCACGCGGGCCCTTCGAACCTGCAATATGGGCCGGATAACTACATCTGGGGAAGCGTCGGCTACTCCGGGTTCAAAGGAACCGTCGACGGGCAGGCGCTGGAGTTCTCTCAGGGGTTCTTCCGCTTTCGGCCGGACGGCACCGGGTTCGAGTACCTGACCCGCACCAGTAACAACACGTGGGGACTCGGATTCTCGGAAACGTTCGACGTGTTCGGCTCTACCGCGAACAACGCGCCGAGCTGGTATATGGCGATCCCGAACCAGAAGTTCAGCGGCCTCAAGGGGATCACGCGTCCTATCGGATCGGGTGGAATTGCGGACTTCTATGCCATGCACCCGATCACACCCAACATCCGGCAGGTGGATGTGTTCGGCGGCTATACCGCTGCAGCGGGACATTACCTGTATACCGCCCGAGCCTTTCCGCAGGAGTACTGGAACCGCGCCGTCCTCATCAACGAGCCCACGGGTAAGCTGATCGGGCTGGGCTTCCTGGAGAAGGACGGCGCAGGGTTCGTCACGAAGGACGGCTGGACGCTGCTCGCCAGCGCCGATGAGTGGGTTGCTCCCGTCCACGCGCAGGTCGGTCCGGACGGAGCCGTGTGGGTGCTGGACTGGTATGACTTCATCGTCCAGCACAATCCCACGCCGGAAGGCTTCGAAACCGGTGAGGGCAATGCGTATGTGACGGACCTTCGGGATAAGGAGCGAGGACGGATCTACCGCATTGTCTACAAGAATGCCCCGCGATCCGCGCCGCTCTCGCTGAGTAAAGAGGATCCCGATGGGCTGGTAGAAGCGCTGAAGAACGATAATATGCTCTGGCGCCTGACCGCCCAGCGGCTTCTGGTAGAGCGAGGCGAAACGGATGTGGTACCCGCGCTGATTGCGCTGGTTGAGGACAACTCGGTGGATGCTCTCGGCTTGAACGGTGCAGCATTCCATGCCCTCTGGACGTTGAAAGGCCTGGGCGTTCTCGATAATGCGAATGGGGCAGCGTATCAGGCCGCGGTTCGTGCGCTGCGCCATCCGGCAGCGGGCGTCCGCAAAGCGGCAGTTCAGGTGCTGCCTCGAACGGAGTCTACGCGAGAGGCACTCCTCGAAGCCGGGCTGCTTTCGGATTCCGATCTCCATACCCGCCTGGCTGCGGTGCTCGCCCTCTCCGAAATGCCTGCTTCGCAGGAGGTTGGGAGACGACTTTACGAGATGAGCGGCGATCGGGAGGTCTATGCGGATCGATGGCTCAGCCGGGCGGTCTATGTCGCAGCCGCAGCACATGCGGACGGCTTCCTGGAGGCCTACCGGGCCGATCCAGGGGCGATGGACGTCAATGCCTTGTCGGCGTCGCTCCGCCTATCGGAAGAACGCCCGTCCTGGGAAACGTTAGGGCAAGAGGAACTTGCCGGTCTGCCCACCATGACCCTTCCGGGCCGGTGGGAAGAACAGGGGTTGGAAGATCTGGATGGCTACGTCTGGTACATGACCATCGTTGAAGGCTCTACGTCCGGCGCAACGCTCCACCTGGGTGCTATCGACGACAATGACGAGACGTGGGTGAACGGTGTGCAAGTCGGGGCCACGAGAGGCTACGATAAGATGCGCACGTACGAGGTACCCGGTTCCGTATGGCGCCGCGGACCGAACGTGATCGCCGTGCGGGTTCACGATACGAGTGGTGGAGGCGGCTTCCACGGAGAGCCCGACTCCATGCGCGTGGTAGAGACCGGTGGAAACACCATTTCGCTGGCCGGTTCGTGGCATTACCGGGTCGAGCGAAATACGCGGCAGTTGGAAGCTGGCTATTCGCAGCCGGGAGAGTTGGCAGCCCACTTCGCCTACCACTACGGGGGATATAGCAATGCCGGAGAGCAAACGGCAGTCGAACAGCAAAAGCCCGACCAGGTCATAGAGATACGAGCAGTCCGGCAGCAACTCGCCTTTGATGTGAAGGAAGTATCCGTCCGCCCGGGCACGCTCGTCGAGTTCGTCTTCACGAACGATGACTTGATGCAGCATAACCTCGTGCTCGGACGGCAGGGATCGCTCGAACGTATCGGTGAGGCTGCCGACGACCTGGCGACGAGGCCTTCGGGGGCCACGCAGCAATATATCCCGGCCATCCAGGAGGTCATTACTGCCACCCCCCTCGTGGATCCGGGCCAGACCGTACGGCTCCTCTTCAGAGCACCTCAGGATCCGGGCGACTACCCCTACGTATGCACGTTCCCCGGACACTGGCGCGTGATGAATGGCATCCTGAAAGTCAGCTCGGAGGATCAGTCAGGGACGGAATAAGAAACCATGTGATACAAAAAGTCCGCAGCCGGCAATAGAACACGTCGGCTGCGGACTTTTTGTATCTAGAGGACAAACTCATCGAAGCCACATGGGGGCGCGGGCCATGCCCATCAGCCCGGCAAGCTCCTGACCGTAGCCGTCCAGCCTGACCCAGGTAAGGTAAAGAGACCGGGATAGCAGAGTAAGAGGGAGGTAGCAATGCCCTTTCAGGCTCTATCGAGCGACAAGGGCATACGGTCTACATGACCAGCAGGATCTGCCAGGTACCCTGTCAAACTCCGAGATGAGAGGGGCCATCGTCGAGGCGATTCCACCTGAACGGCACTACGCTCTCAGCATATCGCCCTATCCTGACTTTTCTGTCGGAAAAAACAAACACGCCCCGGTCGTCGGAGAGACCGGGGCGTGTTTGTTAAAGAGCGTCTGTTAAGTGACTGCTGAGCACTTACTGTGCAGCGGTCGCAAGGAACTCGATCAGGTCGCGCATCTCGCGACGGGTAAGCACGGTGCCCATCGGAGGCATGCTGGAGGGTGCGCTATTACGCTCCGCAATCTCCGATTTCGCGATATTCCGGGCCTCACCCGAGACGGTCAGAAGCGTCAGTTGGGTTTCCGCTTCTTCACGGAGCGTTCCGCTGATGGTCTGACCGTCGCGGAGCGTCACGGAAACCGTTCCATACCCCGGTGAGATCTGTGCGCTGGGGTCAGCCAGTGATTCCACCAGATGCTCGCGGGTAGTGCGGGCGCCGATGTTGGTCAGGTCCGGTCCCACCTCTCCGCCACGTCCACCCACGGCATGGCAGCGGATACATTGAGCCCCGGGGTGCTGGTAGAAGATCCGGCCTCCACGCCGGGCGTCGCCTCCTCTCAATACTTCACGATAGGAAGCGATCAGATCGCCTTCAGGCTTGGAGGCCTGATACTGGGCGACTTTGGCTTTTACCGGTTCCGCCTGGCTTTTCTCAGCGGCTTCAAGGACGTCTAGCTGAATCTCGGGCTGGATATCTCCAGCAATGAGTTGATCCATCAACCCGCTCAGCACTTCCTGAGAGCGAGGACCTTGTAGCGTACCGAGGGTAGCCAGTGCGGTCTGTCGCTCCGGAATGGTGCCGCGCGTCAGTACCAGAGAGAGCATGTCGGCTAACGTAGCCTCTGGCATATCCAGCGATGGGATCAGTTCCAGTGCGGCCATGCGGACCGTGCCATCACGGTCGACCAGTGCCGCGCGTATGGCGCCTTCCAGCCGTGTGTCTCCCATCCTGTTGAGTGCCTGCAGCGCTGCGATGCGTACGTCGGGCGAAGCATCCCGCTCGACGAGGGCGAGCAAGGGCTCGGCAGCAGCCTCATAGTGGAGGCGGCCTGCCGTTTCTGCCGCCGCTGTTTTGATGGTAGCGGAGCCACCCGTCAGCAGAGGCTCGATGATGGTTGCGATGGCCTGACGCGCACCGGCGGGGTCACGTTCGACCTTTCCACGCCACCGGCCGTCTACGCGGTCGAGAACCGAGGGCTTCGGCCAGACGCCAAGCGAGGCCAGAGCCTCGGCACGCAACTGCTCTGGTGCGCCCGTGCGCGCGGCATAGTCGGCCACTACCTGAGCGTTTTCAGGTGTTCCAAGGCGCAGGTTGGCGTTGATAGCCCGCCGGATCAGGGCCTCATTTGTGAACTGGGTATCCTTGAGGAGGTCTGCCAGAGCAGGAATGGCCTCTTCAATGGAGTTGTCGTCGTTGATGGCGCGAGCGGCTTCGGTGACGATGTATTCGTCCTCGTCCTCCAGGAACCGGGCAACGCCGGGGTGCTCCATACGCCGGAGCGCTACCACCGCCGCGATACGAACGGCGCGGGAGGGGTGCTCGGCCAGCGCGACGATGGGTTCGGCCTTTCCGATGCGGGCCAGCGCTAGCGAGCCTGCGTGGCGCAGGTACGCGTCCTCATCGTTGTTCGCCTGCAGCATGTCGATGATTGGCTGGATAGCAGGTTCATGGCCGATTCGGCCCAGTGCCTGGGCAGCGAAGAAGCGCGGGCGGGCTTCTGCATCCTTGAGCAGCGGAATGAGAGCATCAGCTGAGGGAGCATATGCTGCATCTCCGAGCACTTTGGCCGTCTGAGCGCGGATTTCAGGATCGGCGTCCGAGAGGAAGGCGACCAGAGGCTCGGCAAATTTCTGGTCTTTCCGGGCAAGCTGTCCGAGCCCCCAGATACCGTGGATACGGCCAAGTTGATGGTCCTGCTGCTGAACGGCGGCCAGCAGCGCGGTTGCACCTGCCTCACCGCGGTTCACAAGGGCGAACTGTGCCTTCATGCGAACACGCTGATCGGTGTGGTGAAGTAGATCCTGGAGGTCCGTCTCATTGCGATTGCTAAAGTCCTCGGCCAGCAGGCGCTGCGTCTCGGCACGTATGGCAGCAAAGGAGGAATCCGTGTCATCCAGCTTCCAGATACGGCCCCGGTCTTTGGCGCCCCAGCCTTCGACCCAATCGGCAAAGTAGAGCGCGCCATCCGGACCGAATGCAAGCCCTGTTGCTAGCGGGCCCCGTACGACGTCCTTTTCCTCAACCAGTTCGAAGGTTGCGCCCTTCGGCTTGAGTGTAAAGGCACTGATACGCGTGCGCGTCGATCCGACGAACTCGGCGACGAAGAAGTGATTCTTCCACCGCTCGCTCAGTGCCGTACCGGGGTTGTAGACCATGCCGGCAGGTCCTGCATTGTAGGCCGCGACGGGAGGCGTGATGAAGGCCGCTTGTCCTTCGAAGCGGGGCTTATAAAGCCCCTCGTCCATCCAGACCTTATATGTGTTATTGTCGGGGTCGATGTATTTCCCGAACTGCCAGTTGATGCGCCAGCCAGTATCCGAACCGTCCGTGAGATATACGATGCGCTCGTGTTCACCCGCGTGGTCGCCGTCGTTGTCCACGCCGATGAGGTTGCCATAGTCGTCGAACGTGAACTCGTGGACGTTGCGGTTGCCGAATGAGAACACTTCGAAATCGCTTCCGTCAGGGTTGGCACGGAAGATGGCGCCCCGGTGCGGGTTCTCCCAGCGCTTGCCATTGGCATCGACGATGTTAGAGCCGATGTCTCCGATGTTCCAGTAGATCTTTCCGTCCGGTCCCATCATCTGTCCGGACATGCCGTGCGCGCCGAACCCGATGTGCGTCTGGAATCCGTGAACAAGCGACTTCATCACGTCGGCCACGCCGTCGCCATCCTTGTCGACGATGCGCCAGAGGTCGGGCGCTACGCCAAGGTAGACGGTATCGCCATCTACCATAAGGCCGCCGGCAACATCGGAAACTTCCGTATTGAAGCCTTCGACGAACAGACGGGATTCATTGGCAAACCCATCTCCGTCGGTATCTTCGAGGCGGTAAATCTGCTCCTTCTCGACCAGGAGGTCCCGCCAGTCGCGAGAGCCGTCGCCGTTCATGTCCTCGAGGAACGTGTTTTCGGCACTGCGTTCCGGCGCAAGTTCTCGCTTCAAAAAAGCGCGGCGGTCTTCTACCGTCTCGAACCCGATGACCTCGATCATCCAGTTCTGATGACCACGGATGTCGAATTCGGAGTTACGGATGCGATTACTACGGATATAATAGAGTCTTCCCTGGTTGTCGATGTCGATAGCGACCGGGTCCTGAACGAGCTGTTCGGGCGCCCAGAGTTGCAGGTTCAGGCCATCTGCTAGTTCGATGGGAAGTTCGTTCATTACCTGCTGGGCACTCTGCCGGGCCTCCTCAGGAGAGAGTGTCAACACAGCCTGGTTGTGTGGAGGGATTCGGATGCCTTCATCGTCATCGCGAGAACATCCGGCCAGGCCGATCACAGCAGCGATCAGCAAGATCGGTCCTGAAAACGGTAAGTACTTCGGAAGCATGTTGCAGTTGGGATGGAGTGTTGCAGAACGTAGTTGCGGACGTATGGACGATTTTCCCTCCGGCTCTGAGGTCCCTATAGCCTCAACGCTAACATCGGGTATTCAGCCCAACACAGTATTTTAATAAAAGTTGGCGACAATACAAGCCGTGCATTGCATCAAATCCGAACTTGAAGAGGCATTGCGTGTTATCTCAGAATTGAGTATCTGTCCAACCACCTGGAGCGATTCCGTACAGGAGCACAAGCAGTTACATGGCGAAACGAGTACGATTGAGTGACATCGCAGAGCGTTTGAACCTGTCGGTTGTCAGTGTTTCCAAAGCCCTGCGGAATCACCCGGATATCTCCACAGAGACTCGGGACCTCATCCGAAAAACGGCTCGAGAGATGGGGTATCTGCCTAATCATCTGGCGCGTTCGCTTTCTTCGAAACGGTCCAATACGCTGGGTGTCGTCATTCCGAGAATTGCCCATTCCTTTTTTGCGGCGGTGCTGGAGGGTATCTATGAACGGGCACGTGAGTACGACCAGCGTATCGTTCTGACGATCTCACACGAGAGTGCGCAGATGGAGCAGCAGAACATCGAAATGCTTCTCGGTATGCATGTCGACGGTCTGCTGGTTTCGGTTTCACAGGAGCCGGATGCCGATCATGCCATCTACCACCGCATCAAGGATCTCGGAGTACCTCTGGTTTTTTTCGACCGGAGTGTAGAGGGGCTTGGCTTCAGCAGTGTCACGGTAGACGACTACCAGGGTGCATTCAACGCGGTTGAATATGCAATCAGGGAAGGCTACCGGAAGTTCGCTCACATCGCCGGATATGCGCATACGAACATCGGGCGCGATCGGCGCCGGGGGTATGAAGACGCGCTGCGGAAGTACAACATTCCCGTCTACGATAAGTGGATCCTCGAAGGTGGCTTTGGTGAGAAGGATGGTGCCGGAGCACTTCAGAAAATTCTGAGCCAGGAGGAATTGCCAGAGGTGATTTTTTCGGCGTCCTTCGCAGCGGGGTTGGGTGTTTATGCGGCCATGCGTGAGGCCGATCCTGACCTTATCAATCGAATCCGGCTCATCACCTTTGGCGATAGTGAGTTCAATCGCTTCTTTCCGTACAATCACATTTTCGTACACCAGCCGGGGCGTGAAATGGGGCGTCAGTCGGTATCGCTGCTTCTGGACGAGATCAATAATCCCACTACTTCCTCGCCGGTACACATCATCCTGGATACGCCTATTGTCACTCCGGCCTTGCCCCTGGATACGAAGGTCCGGTGGCGTTCCGTGCCCGTGGCTTCAAACGGGGCCATGGAGATTGTTGACTGATTGGTTCTGGCTGTCAGGTGGAGGGGTGCCATATCGGCATCCATCCCATCGTGGAAGTGCATCTCCGGTTGCAGGCTCCTCTATATTTTGGAGATAAACATGGCACAGACCGAAACTCAGCCACGTGATATGCCTCCAGTTGCACGTAGCGGCTCTTTCACGCTGGGTAGCGACCTTGTCGTGTACCGCCTGGGGTTTGGAGCGATGCAGTTGCCCGGACCGGGTGTATGGGGGCCGCCCAGAGATCATGCAGAGGCGCTACGCGTGTTGCGGCGGGTCGTCGATCTGGGTATCAACTTTATTGATACCGCGGACTCGTATGGACCGTACGTATCGGAAGAGCTTATCGCTGAGGCGCTTCATCCATACCCGTCACATCTGGTCATCGCCACAAAAGGCGGCCTGGTACGCCCTGGCCCAGGTCTATGGCAGTCTAACGGCCGGCCCGAGCATTTGCGGCAAGCCTGCGAGGGGAGTTTGAAGCGATTGAAGCTGGAGTGCATCGACCTGTATCAGCTTCATCGTATCGATCCAGAGGTGCCCGTCGAAGATCAGATCGGGACTCTGCTTGATTTACAGCGTGCAGGGAAGATTCGGTACATCGGTTTGTCCGAGGTAAGCATTCCGGATATCGTACGCGTGCGAGAGATGACGGACATCGTATCCGTCCAGAATCGATACAATCTGGTCGATAGGCGCTCGGAAGAGGTGCTCGACTATTGCGAGCGAGAGGGAATCGGATTCATCCCCTGGCGCCCGCTTGCTATAGGGAACCTTGCCGACGAGGGTGGCCTGCTGGTACAGGTGGCAAAGCGACTGAATGCCACACCGGTGCAGGTGGCCCTGGCCTGGCTGCTCAAACGCTCACCGGTTATGTTGCCTATTCCCGGTACCTCCAGGGTCGGGCACCTGGAAGAGAACGTCGAGGCGGCAGGGCTCGAACTGACGGAGGAGGAATACGAAGGGCTCCTTGCGCTAACGGGTAAACCGTAGTCTGAGCAGGCACCACGTAAAGAAATCCTGAAGAACCGAGCCGAGGTCGAAACTTTTTGCCAGTATTCGGGATACATGCATACTCTCCGGCACAGCCTGTTGGAGTTCTGCTTCCGTAGCTCAGTTGGTAGAGCAGCTGACTCTTAATCAGCGGGTCCAAGGTTCGAGTCCTTGCGGAAGCACTGAAAAACGGCCTCTGCGATATCGCAGAGGCCGTTTTTTGTCTACTGTAAGCCCGGCCCACATTATAGCGTCTCCCGGAAGCCGAACATCGCATACTCCAGAGCACGCGCCTGATCGATGGACATGATGGCGTTGTGGCGCTGGTAGCATGCTGTCGTCGTCTCCTGCTTTGATACCACGGCCGGCGGGATGCCTGTAAGGAAGCCCGTCCGCATGATGCTGAGATCGAGCAGGAATGAATCGGACAATCCTGCATCGCCACACTTCCGTATCCGATGGGCAAGTCGCTTTGGGAAAAGGAACTCAGGACCGACTGCCAGGAGCGCGAACCAGCCGAGTAGCGACCGCAGGTAGTGTCGGTGCTACCTAGATACGGAGTAGGGCAGGCTGAGGTCGCCGGAGAGTATGTTGTAGACCTCATATACGCCGAGCATCGGGCGGGACTCGTCTGACGTATTCAGCTCCATGTAGGCCGTTACGGCGTCGAAATTAAAATCCGTTCTGTTGTTTACCCGAAACGCAGGTACGAGCACCCGCAGTGTTTTTCCGCGGAGCACAACCGCGTGCCCGGGCGAATCCATGTACATGGGCAGGCCGGGGTTCGTGGGAGGGAGCACCACGCTGGTGTCTTCCTTTCTGAACTCCTGCACAGC
>Ga0180215_1004790_pt1 | contig 11823 bp, 10 predicted proteins | sample eDN3rd37CBELigBY_FD_128871 | JGI IMG/M metagenome (GOLD analysis project Ga0180215, IMG submission 128871) | Enriched backyard soil microbial communities from Emeryville, California, USA - eDNA 3rd pass 37_C BE-Lig BY (version 2) (version 2) | ecosystem: Environmental > Terrestrial > Soil >...
CTTCGCGGAGTGTATTGGCTAGGCCGTTCGTCCCCGCGAAAGCGGGGACCCAGTCCTTTCCTTGCTGGATTCCCGCTTTCGCGGGAATGAGCGGAGATTGAAGCGATGTCTGACACCCGCCCCTCGAACATCCCCTCCGTTGTCGATCGCACGCGTCCGGTCGCCGCCGGCGGCTCGGCGATCGCCGCGCATTTTCTCGGCGACCAAACCGCCTTCGTGCTGGCGGAGGACGCTGCGCTCCTGGTCGGGCCTGACGGCAGTTCGCAACGCATCGCGCTGCATGAGGGCGGCATCCTCTCGTCGGCCGGAGACGGCACGCGCATGGTCACGGGCGGCGACGACGGCAAGGTGATGGAAATCGATCGCGCCGGCGCGGTGCGAACCATCTTTGCGGACTCGGCGAAAAAATGGATCGACCATGTGGCGCTCGGTCCGGATGGCGCGATCGCATGGTCGTCCGGCAAGATCGCACGCACCGCCAACCGGACGGGCGAAGTGAAATCGCTCGAGCTGCCCTCGACCGCCGGGGGGCTTGTCTTCATGCCGAAAGGCTTCCGGCTCGCGATCGCCCATTACAACGGCGCCTCCCTTTGGTTTCCGAATGCGCAGGCCAGGCCAGAGTCGCTTGAATGGAAGGGCTCGCATCTCGGCGTCACCGTAAGCCCGGACGGCCGCTTCGTGGTCACCACCATGCAGGAGCCGATGCTGCATGGCTGGCGGCTCGCCGATGGCAAGCACATGCGCATGTCCGGCTACGCCACGCGCGTGCGCTCGATGGACTGGACTGCCGATGCCGCCTTCCTTGCCACCAGCGGTTCGGACCAGCTCATCCTGTGGCCGTTCTCCGGCAAGGACGGGCCGATGGGCAAACAGCCGACGATCCTTGCGCCGCATGCGAAGCGGCTGGCAGTCGTCGCATGCCATCCGAAGCAGCCGGTGGTCGCCGCCGGCTACGAGGACGGTCTCGTCCTCTTGGTGCGGCTCGACGACGGTGCCGAGGTGCTTGCGCATCCGCCTGATCTCGATACGCCCGTCACCGCACTCGCCTGGAGCGGCGATGGTTTGCGACTTGCCTTTGCCTGCGAGGATCGCGCGGCGGGCATTCTGGACTTGGCTTGAACGGCGGTAAGCCGGCCAGTCGGGCTCCCGCCCGGCTTCACTTTGTCCCGATGCCGATGTTGATGGGATTGGTGAGCTTCGCAACGGCGTCGCCAGCGGCTCGTTCCCGTACCATCCGGTCGAGTGTCTGCTCGATCGTCCCTCTCTCCTTGGTCGTGATGTTCAGGTTGCCGAGGACCGCCTCGCAAATCGGATTGCTCGAGATGAGCCAGTTCCAGAGATGCTGTCCCGTCGGAAATTCCAGCGTCTCGGCGATGGTTTCGACTTCGATGGCCCTCAGTCCGGCGGCGCCGAATTCCTTGCGTAGTTTCGCCGGGTCCTGCAACTGGAAGGGCAGCGGCGGCGGGTCCATCGGCGGACCGCTGAAATCGGGTCGGACCGATTGGATGCCGCCGACAAAAAAGCGGAAGAACTCGATCTCGTGCGGGTCGCCATAGACATTCATCAATACGCGGCCGCCCGATTTGACGACGCGCGCCATCTCGCGGATGCCTTTGGGCATGTCGGGAAACAGCATGACGCCGAATTGCGATCCGACCACATCGAAGGTGTCGTCATCGAGCGTGAGCGCGTGGCCGTCCATGACGCGGGTCTCGATGTCGATCCCCTCCTGCCGCGCCCGCTTGCTGAGCAGTGAGAGCATTTCGCCGGATTGATCGGTCGCGAGCACCCGCGCGCCAAGCCGCGCCGCCGGTATGCTGAGAGCGCCGCTGCCGGCCGCAACGTCGAGGAACCTCATACCGGCACGGAGTCCGGCGCGCGAAAGCCCTTCATGGGCCAGCCAGATATGCGTGGGCGTGACGTTTCTGTCGTAGCCCGGTGCGATCCGGTCCCAAGACCGGCAGCTTTCCTCGCTTTGCTGCGTGTTGAGCGTGCTTTGCCGGATGTTCATGACGTTCTCCTTCTTGGTCAGGAGCCGCTAGGTTAGCCGCATACGCAAGGGCAACTTTTGCCGCAAATCCGCGTTTCTTTGCAGCGGTCCCGCTCTCTATCGAGGAGCGAGCAAATGGACGCATTGTCCGAGGCGCTGACCGCGGTGCGTATGACCGGCGCCATCTTCTTCGATGCGATATGCACCGCTCCATGGGGTTTCGCGGTTCCGCCGATGGAGCAGGCTGCCCCGAAGCTGTCTCCCGGAACGGAGCGCCTCGTCGGCTACCACCTGGTCGCAGAGGGCCGTGCGATTGTCCGGCTCTACGATGGGACGGAGATCCCGATCGCCGCCGGTGACGTCGTTATTTTTCCTCATGGCGATCCACACACAGTCGCGAACGGTGCGCCGAAAACGCTGATCGACAGCGGTAAGTCGATCCGCAGCTCCCTTGCAGGCGAACTCAGCACGCTTCGGATCGGCGGAGGAGGCGAAGCGACCCGGTTTGTGTGCGGCTATTTCGGCTGTGAGCGTCATGCAGCGAAGCTGTTCCTTGCTGGACTGCCTGCGATGGTGAGCATCAATGTCCGCAGCGATGCGGCCGGGGCGTGGCTGGAAAGCTCGATTCGACACTTGCTTTCTGAGGCCGCTTCGGGACGTCCGGGACGAATGGTCCTGCTTTCGAAGATGGCCGAAGCTTTGTTCATCGAGACGCTGCGCCGATACATGGAGCAGTTGCCGCCAGAGCAGATCGGCTGGCTAGCCGGCGCGCGCGATCCGATCGTCGGCACTGCGCTTGCGCTGCTGCATCGTAAACCGTGTCATCCCTGGAGCGTCGCCGGGCTGGCAACCGAGGCCGGGACGTCGCGCTCCGTCCTGACAGAACGGTTTACGCAGCTTATCGGCGAGCCGCCGCTGACTTATCTCGCGCGCTGGCGGTTACAACTCGCTGCGAGAAGGCTGCAGACGACGCGCCGGGCGATCCTGCAGGTTGCCTCCGAGGTCGGTTACGAATCCGAGGCTGCATTCAACCGCGCCTTCAAGCGGGAATTCGGGCTGCCACCCGCCAAATATCGCAAGTCTCTCACAGGAAACGGGCGCGGCACCATCTGGTGACAAAGACTTGTCGTCCTGCGAAGGCGACCTTGGATATGATAGATTGGGCCGACGCGAATTGAATCGGACCAATGTACCATGCAGACATTTCGCCGTTTGGCGTGCGCCTTGCTCTTGACAGGTTGTCTGGCATGGCCTGCCTTTGCCCTACCGAAGACCGTTATCATCCTGCGTCACGGCGAGAAGGAGAATGACTTCGCGCTGTGCAAGATCGGCGTTGACCGTTCGCTGGCGCTCGCCGCGCAATATCTCGGACAGGGCGCGACGCAGTCGCTGTTCGCATCAGGCGAGAGGCCGGCGGCATTTTTCGCGATCACCCTTCATACGCTTGAGCTTGCATCGCCGGCCGCCACGACCTGGGAACTGCCGGTCACGACCTTCTCGGTGGTGCCGCTGCCAAAGATCGATCTTACGCCGCAACTCAATCTGCGCACGCAGCAGGCGGTCGGCGCACTGATGGACGATCCGCGTTATGACGGCAAGACGGTCGTGATGGTGTGGGAACATCACCACATCGCCGACCGGTCGCTGGAGCTGAAATTTCCCGACCAGAAGGTGACGCTGCGCCAGCTTCTCAATCTCGACAAACTGCCGGATGTGCCGGAGACCTGGCCGGGCCGCACTTACGATTATTTCTGGATCGTGGAGTTTGGAACCGACGGCTTGCGCGTGCCTGTGAGCTTCAAAATGGTGCGACAGCAATTTACCGGGCCGTTTGCCAACGTGCCGTCCAATGAATGGGGCAAGCGCGAGAAGCTGCCGCTTGGCAACAAGTGTTTGCCGTAAAGGATTGCCGTCCCCGCGAAGGCGGTGACCTATGCCAGAGCAGTGGTTATGGGTCCCCCCCTTCGCAGGGACGACCGTAATCTTGCGCCTTGCCCGGCTCGCATCTTCGCTGCTCGGCCACTCTTCCCCGCTTGCGGCAGAGGGATAGTGACGTTCACGGGACAAGCACGTTCTTGAACTGCCAGGGATCGCTCGTGTCGATGTCCTCCGGGAAGAGCCCCGGGCGTCCCTCGAGCGGCGTCCAGTCGGTATAGTAGCCTTTCACCGGACCGAGGTAAGGCAACTGGATTTCGAGGCAGCGCTTGTAATCCATCTCGTCCGCTTCGACGATGCCAGCCTCCGGATTTTCGAGCGCCCAAACCATGCCGGCGAGCACCGCCGATGTCACCTGCAGGCCGGTCGCGCTCTGGTAAGGAGCCAGTGCACGCGTCTCCTCCAGGGAAAGCTGCGAACCGAACCAGTAGGCATTCTTGGCGTGGCCGTAGAGCAGCACGCCGAGTTCATCGACGCCGTCGATCAGTTCGTCCTCGTCGAGCACATGCAGCTTGTCCTGAGTCTTGCCGCTGCCAAACAGTTCGTGCCACGACAGCACCGCGTCGTCGCACGGATGATAGGCATAGTGGCAGGTCGGCCGGTACACCGCCTTGCCGTCTTCGAACACCGTGAAATAGTCGGCGATCGAAATCGACTCGTTGTGCGTAATGAGAAAGCCGTATTGCGGTCCGGGTGTGGGGCACCAGGTGCGGACACGGGTATCGGCGCCCGGTCGCATCAGATAGATCGCGGGGGCCCGCGGATCGGCAAACTCCCGCGCGGATTCGGGCTTCCACTTTTCATGCGTGCCCCAGCCGAGTTCAGATGGCTGCAGGCCTTCCGAAATGAAGCCTTCCACTGACCAAGTGTTGAGAAACACGTTTCGCGGCTTCGGCGACTTGGTGCGCTGGGTGTCGCGTTCGGCGATGTGAATGCCCTTAACGCCGGCATGGCGCATCAGACTGGCCCATTCCTCGCGCGTCGTCGGATCCGGGACATTGAGGTTGAGGTCGCGTGCGAGATTGAGCGTCGCCTGTTTGACGAAGAAGGACACCATGCCGGGATTGGCCCCGCAGGTGGACACTGCCGTCGGCCCTCCCGGATTCTTCCGCTTCGCGGCAAGCGTCATCTCGCGCAGGGCGTAGTTCGAGCGCTCGGCCGGTCCCTTGGTCTTGTCGAAATAGAAGCCGAGCCAGGGCTCATTGACGGTATCGATATAAAGCGCGCCCAGCGAACGGCACAGCTCCATGATGTCGACCGAACCGGTATCGACCGAGAGATTGACGCAGAACCCGCGGCCGCCGCCATTGGTCAGCAGAGGCGTCAGCAGGTCCTTGTAGTTCTCGCGGGTCACGTGCTTCTGGATCAGCGGGATGCCGCGCTCGTCCAGAATCCACTTGTTGAGCGGATCGGGATCGATGACCGCCAGGCGCGACTTGTCATACTTGAAGTGCCGTTCGATCAGTGGCAGCGTGCCGCGCCCGATCGAGCCGAAGCCGATCATCACAATGGGACCGTCGATCTTGCCGTGTATGGGCCAGTCGGTCATCGCGGGTCACTCCGGTCAGTCTTGGAAAGAATTGGGCGAGTAGCGCGACCTCTGCGATACCCGCCCAGGCTTTGCGGCGCAAACTTATGCTGCGCGCGGTGTGGGACTGTTGACGGGCCCGTTCGATACCGCCGCAACCACGACGCCCGGTCCGGACAGGCCGTCACGAGACTTGGCCGCGCGGCGGCCAGTCGGGCCGATCAGGCCGCTCGCCCCCTCGAGCGCGCCGGCCTGCAGTTCGAGCGCAAGCAGCCGGTCCTGCTGGTAGGGGCCCGGCATCCACAGCGAACTTGTCTTCTCCGCCGAGAAACCGAACCGGCCGTAATAGGGTGCGTCACCCACGAGCAGGATCGCGCCATGTCCGCGCATGCGCGCGGCGGCGATCGCCTGCTTCATCAGCCTGCCGCCGATACCCGCGCCCTGATGCTCGGGTAAAACCGCCAGCGGCCCGAGCAAAAGCGCGGCGTGGCCGGGACCGGCCGAAACATCCCACAGGCGCACGGTACCGATCACGGCACCGCCGTCGGTTGCGACGAAAGACAGTCCGGTCGACGGCAGGCGATCCTCGCGCAGGCGCTGCGAGGTCTTGGCGAAGCGGACGTCGCCATAGGCACGGTCGAGCAAGAACTCGCGCGCCGCCGCATCGGCTTTCCGCTCCTGGCGAATGACAATCATGGCCATTTCCTTCCGTGTCCCGCCTTTCGCGGGACGTCTTCAGTCCTGACGAGTGAAGGGAAGGGGAGCCGGCTTGGCGCCGACTCCCGGCGTTATCAGATCTGACCTGGTTGTTGAGCGATCCGGTGTTGCCGGATCGCGGAGCGATCAGATGTGGCCCGATCGCGGAGCGATCAAATGTGGATCGTCTTCAGCGGCGGGAAGCCGTTGAAGGCCACCGACGAGTAGGTCGACGTGTAGGCGCCGGTGCCCTCGATCAGCAGCTTGTCACCGATCTCGAGGGAGACCGGCAGCAGGTATGGCTGCTTCTCGTACAGGACGTCTGCCGAGTCGCAGGTCGGGCCTGCGAGAATGCACGGCGCCATCTCGCCACCGTCCCGCGGCGTCCTGATCGGATACCGGATCGCCTCGTCCATCGTCTCGGCGAGACCGCCGAATTTGCCGATGTCGAGATAGACCCAGCGCACCTCGTCCTCCTCGCTCTTCTTGGAGACGAGGACGACTTCGGTCTCGATCACGCCGGCATTGCCGACCATGCCGCGGCCCGGCTCAATGATCGTCTCCGGGATGCGGTTGCCGAAATGCTTGCGGAGCGCCTTGAAGATCGCCGAGCCGTAGGAGCGGACCGTCGGCACGTTCTTCAGGTACTTGGTCGGGAAGCCGCCGCCGAGATTGACCATCGACAGGTTGATCCCGCGCTCGCCGCACTCCTTGAACACCGCCGCCGCCTGCGCCAGCGCGCGGTCCCAGGCATGCTGGTTGCGCTGCTGCGAACCGACATGGAACGAGACGCCATAGGCCTCAAGGCCCTGACGGTGCGCGTGCTCAAGCACGTCAGCGGCCATGGCCGGCTCGCAGCCGAACTTGCGAGACAGCGGCCATTCGGCGCCGGCTCCGTCGCACAGGATGCGGCAGAACACCTTCGCCCCGGCGGCCGCGCGGGCGACCTTCTCGACCTCGGCCTTGCAGTCGACCGCGAACAGGCGCACGCCGAGCGCAAAGGCGCGCGCGATGTCGCGCTCCTTCTTGATGGTGTTGCCATAGGAGATGCGATCGGCCGGCGCGCCGGCCGCGAGCACCATCTCGATCTCGGCGACCGATGCGGTGTCGAAGCAGGAGCCCAGCGAGGCCAGCAGCGACAGCACTTCCGGCGCCGGATTCGCCTTCACGGCATAGAACACGCGGCTGTCCGGCAGCGCCTTGGCGAAGCTGTTGAAATTGTCGCGCACCACGTCGAGATCGACGACCAGCACGGGCCCGTCTTCAACGCGGTTGCGAAGGAATTCGCGGATGCGGTCGGTCATGGTCTTCCCCAAAACGGCCGGTGGATGCGTGCAATTGCATCCTGGTGTGCGCCAGATGATGAAAGCCGCGCTGTCGTGGGATGGAGGTCACGACGAGCGGGAATTCAAAACCCGACTAAGTGCTGCCGTGGATTGGTGGGGAGACCCCGCCGCACACCTGGCAATGAAGGACAAGCCTCTTCGGTACCCAGACCAGCTTTTGGACAGCCGGCAGTAGCCAAAAAAGCCCGTTCCGTCGTTGCTTTAAGTCGCGTCCTCAGCGGAGAACTGAGTTCGCCGGTTTCGCCTCCGGCTGCCGGTCAGATTTCTTGGAGAGACTCTCCACAGAGAGCTTTGGTCTCCCCAGGCGGCTGGCGGGCCTCTTGTCCCGCTACCCACCGACCGACACGCGACCACAGGCACGTGCGAAATTGGGCAGGTGTCGAAATAGTAGATTCAGCCTGAGTGTCAAGCGGTATGCGTGCGCGTCGCGGGAAAAGTTTGGAGATTGCGAAGTCGTTAACATCCAAGGCGCTGCGGCATCCGGCACGGCATGCGAAGCGTGACGCAACCGCGGCGCTCCGGTGGCGCGACGCCTCACGCTTTGCCGTATTCGGTTGTTTGGGATCGATCTGGCGGATCGGCCGGCCTCGGATTGCGCGACCCGGAGCGTGCCTTCATTCGGGCCGGCGAGCAGGCGGCCGGGACAGCGTTCGTCGTCCGCTCAACGGGAGAACGGTTCGACCTTCTGCGCAAAGCGCAGGAATCTGAACATAATGTAGGCGCCGATCATGAGGAATATCGCGTCCAGGATCCTACGGATGAGATCGTCGAAGCCAAACAGATTGGCAATCGCCCAGCTTCCGGCAAAGGCCGCACCGAACACCTCGGCTCCGATCAGGATCGCCGCGCTGACCACGGTCATGACGTTGATCCACGCGATACGGCGGCCTCCGGCGGGGGGCGAGGACTTGGTGGTGGCTTCGGCGTTCATGGATCGGTCCGGTTTGAATGGCGGCGCAATGTCGGCCAAACGCGGCTCTCGATCAAGGCTGGAATTGGGGCGGGGAAGACCCCATGTCGAACCGAGTTCACCCGCCGGGTTCCTGAAAAAGCCGAGATATTTCTACGCATGACTGTTCCATCCGCAGCCGCTCGCGCGTCCGGCCAGCCCGAAAACCCGCTGCTCGCGCCCTGGATCGGCCGGTTCGAGGTTCCCCGCTTTGGCGAGATCGATCCGGCGCATTTCGTCCCGGCCTTCGAGCGGGCGATGGCTGAGCATAATGCCGAGATCGCCGCGATCATCGGAAATCCGCAGCCGCCGACCTTCGAAAACACCATCGCCGCGCTGGAAGATTCCGGCCGGGCGCTCGCGCGGGTCTCGGACGTGTTCTATGTGCTGGCCGGCGCTCACACCAACGATGCGATCGAGGCGGTCGAGCGCGAAATGTCGCCACGGCTGGCCGCCCATCACAACGCGATCGCACTGAACGGCGACCTGTACCGCCGGGTCGATCAGGTGATGCGTGAGGCCAAGAGCGCTAACCTCACCGACGAACAGGCGCGGGTGCTGGAGCGCTATCACACCGATTTCCGGCGCGGCGGCGCGCATCTCGACCCCGCGGCCAAGGAGCGCCTTGCCGCGATCGGCGAGCGGCTGGCCTCGCTCGGCACCGCTTTCAGCCAGAATGTGCTGGCGGACGAACGCGACACCTTCATCGAACTCGAGACCGAGGACGATCTCGCCGGCCTGCCGGATTACGTCCGTGCGGCCGCGCGCGAGGCGGCTGAGGAACGCGGACTTGCCGGACGGCATGTGATCACGCTGTCGCGGTCGAGCGTTGAGCCCTTCCTGCAATATTCATCGCGCCGCGACCTGCGCGAGAAGGCGTTCCGCGCCTGGATGGCTCGCGGCGACAAGAGCGGGCCGACCGACAACAAGGCGATCATCGCCGAGATGGTGGCGCTGCGGGCTGAGCGCGCCCGGCTGCTCGGTTACCCGACCTATGCCGATTACCGCCTGGACGATTCGATGGCGAAGACCCCGCGCGCGGTGCGCGATCTCCTTGGCGAGGTCTGGCCGCGCGCGCTGCAACGCGCGCTCGCCGACCGTGACGCCCTGCAGGCGCTGGCGCAGGCCGAGGGCGGTAATTTCAGGATCGCGCCCTGGGACTGGCGCTACTATGCCGAGAAGCTGCGCAAGCAGCGCCATGACGTCGATGAGGCGGCGATCAAGGAATATCTGCAGCTGGACCGGATCATCGAGGCGGCATTCGACACCGCTACCAGGCTGTTCGGGCTGCATTTCAAGGAAGTGAAGGGCATCACGGCCTGGCATCCCGATGTCCGCACCTGGGAGGTGACCGATTCGGCGGGCAGGGATGTCGCGCTGTTCTTCGGCGACTATTTCGCGCGGCCGTCCAAGCACAGCGGCGCCTGGATGACCTCGCTGCGCGATCAGGAGAGGCTCGCCGGCGACATCCGCCCGCTGATCGTCAATGTCATGAACTTCAACAAGGGCGCCGACGGCAGGCCGGCGCTTCTGAGCTACGACGATGCGCGCACGCTGTTCCACGAATTCGGCCACGCGCTGCACGGCATGCTGTCGGACGTGACCTATCCCTACATCTCCGGCACCAATGTCGACACCGACTTCGTGGAGTTGCCCTCGCAGCTCTACGAGCACTGGTTTGAGCGGCCGGAGGTGCTGCGGCGGTTCGCGGTGCATTACCGGACCGGCGAGCCGATCCCCGAGGAGCTGTTGCGCAAGGTTCTGGACGCGCGCACCTTCAACCAGGCCTGTACCACGCTGGAATATGTGTCGTCGGCGCTGGTCGATCTCGAGTTTCACTCGCTGCAATCGGCCGACGCCCTCGACGTTTCGGAATTCGAGCGCGACACGCTCGAGAGGATCGGAATGCCGCAGGAGATCGTGATGCGGCACCGCCCGCCGCATTTCCAGCACGTGTTTTCCGGATCGAGCTATTCGGCGGCCTATTACAGCTACATGTGGTCGGAGGTGCTGGATGCGGACGCTTTCCGCGCCTTCGAGGAAGCCGGCGACATCTTCGATCCGGCGACCGCCGCGAAATTGCGCGACAACATCTATGCGGCCGGCGGCCGCCGCGCGTCGGACGAGGCTTATATTGCGTTCCGCGGCAAGCTGCCGAGTGTGGACGCGCTGCTGGCGCGACGCGGGCTGGTGGACGCGGCCCCGGCAGGAGAGGCCTAGCCGCGCAATATCAGAAGGGAGCAACGACCATGCATGTAATACCCTACATTTTCTTCGACGGCCGTTGCGAAGAAGCACTCAATTTCTACAAGGAGGCAATCGGCGTCGCGCCGGGCATGATGATGCGGTTTGGCGAAAGTCCGGATCAGGAGGGCATGAAGGCCGCCAAGGATAAGATCATGCATGCCGAATTCAGACTTGGGGAAAGCACGGTCTTCTGCTCCGACGGATGGGCGCAGGGAAATCCAAAATTCGAAGGCTTTGCGCTCGCGATCGCAGCCGACAATAAGGCCGATTGCGAAAAGAAATTCAACGCGCTTGCCGCAGGCGGCGAGGTCACTCAGCCGCTGATCGAGACCTTCTTTGCGCAAAGCTTCGGCATGCTGAAGGACAAGTTCGGCGTTCAATGGATGCTCACGGTCGCCAAGCAGCCGGCCTGACGTTTCGGCTGATTTGATGGGCTTGATGACATGGCCGGGCTTGTCCCGGCCATCCGCGTCTTTTAGTGCTTGTCTCCCGCAAGACGAGATGCCGGCGACAGGCGCGGGCATGACGGATATCGAATGACAAGCACCCACACCTTCGGTCATCGCCGCGGCGTCGCCGCAGCTCCCCACCACGCTGCCGTTGAGGCCGGCCGGCTGATCCTCGCCGATGGCGGCAACGCGATCGAGGCGATGGTCGCGATGGCGGCCTCGATCGCCGCTGTCTATCCGCATATGAACCATGTCGGCGGCGATGGATTCTGGCTGGTGCGCGAGCCGAATGGACGCGTGCGCGCTCTGATGGCGCCGGGGCCCGCCGGTGCGCGGGCCACCATCGGGCTCTATCGCGAACGCGGCTATGACGCGATCCCGGCGCGCGGGCCGCTTGCGGCGCTCACCGTGCCTGGCGCGATCGGCGGCTGGATGCTGGCGCTCGAGGCCGCCAAAGCGCTCGGCGGCAAAATGCCGCTCGACCTCCTGCTCGCATCCGCGATCAAACAGGCCCGCGAGGGATATGTCGTCAGCCGCAGCCAGCACGCGCTGACCCGTGACAAGCTGCCCGAGATGGACGAGGCGGTCGGCTTTGCGCAGACCTTCCTTGCCGATGGCAAGGTGCCGGCGGAAGGCGCGGTGATGAAACAGACCGCATTCGCCGCAACGCTCGACCATCTTGC
>Ga0180215_1004791_pt1 | contig 11821 bp, 12 predicted proteins | sample eDN3rd37CBELigBY_FD_128871 | JGI IMG/M metagenome (GOLD analysis project Ga0180215, IMG submission 128871) | Enriched backyard soil microbial communities from Emeryville, California, USA - eDNA 3rd pass 37_C BE-Lig BY (version 2) (version 2) | ecosystem: Environmental > Terrestrial > Soil >...
CGCGCAGCCCTACCAGAACTTCGCGCGGGTGATCGACGCCGAGATCAAGCGCGCTGACGAGGCCCTCGCCAAGGGGACCAAGCCGGCGGATCTATACCGCACGCTCGCCAGCAACTAAGCGACGCCTGCAGTTCGTAGGCAAGAGGCCGCGGCTCCGAGGAGCTGCGGCCTTTTTTTGTCCAAGGCGATGGGCCGAGGGCCGCGGCGCGGGCAGCGACGGCACCGAAGACCGGCAAGCTTTGCATGTAACGGTGGACGGAGGGCCTGCGACGGGGGCAGCGACGGCTCCAGGGACCGGCAAGCCTTGCAGGAAGCGGTGGACGGAGGGCTGCGGCGGCAAGGGCCCCCAGCCCCTCACCCTTCGGCATCGTGAGAGGCCCAGGCTTTCGCAGAGCGGGCAGCCATCCTCCCCTGGGCTGCTGCAGGGGTGCCGACCGGGGGAGCTGCGCATGGGTCCCCCCTTCCCTTGCGCGCCCCCGCTGGATCGAAGAAGGCCGCGGCTCTGGGGAGCGGCGGCCTCTTCACATCATCACTTCAACTGCTGGAGCGCCCGGGCCGAAAGCGCCCGAGGCGGGCTCTCAGCGGCTGCGGTTTCGATCGACCTCGAAGAGCCGGACGTAGCGGGTCTCGGCCCAATCCTCGATGCGGTCCTCCCGGATGTTCCGGGTCCGATCGGCGCCGATCCGGGCGAGCCAAAGGTCCTCGCCGTTGGGGTCCACCGACCAGACCTGCAAGGTCGAGGGGACGGCGGTGGCAGATCCGGCCTTCAGCGCCACCAGGACCGCCTCCTCCAGCACTCGATCCGGCGCTCCGGTCCACTTGATGTACGCCACCACGTGGGGGCTGCCCGTGTCGACCCGCACCTCGAGGATCCGATCCTTGAGCGCGGTGCCTGCGAGGGCATCCTCGATCGCCTTCTTGGCCTCCGCCGCGACGCCCTGCTCGCCTCCCTCTGCCTCGACCTTGTCGAGGATCGCCTGGAGGGCCGGCTCGCTCAGCTTGAAGTTCCTCCGCGCGATCTCGCGCAGGCGCCTGGCCTCCGGCATGGCTTGTACCCGCTCATCTTGCAGCGCGTCACGGGTCTCGAGGTAGATCTTGAAGTCGTCGCGGCTGATCGACGAGGCGGCGGCGTAGCTCGGTGAGACGCTGACGAAGATCGCGCCGCCGAGGATGAGAGCTAGAAGTTTTGCCTTCAAATTGAATCCTCCTTCTGAAGCGCGGAAGTCTAGCTAGCGTCCGCTCGGATGGTCAATGCAGGAAAACCCAATCTTTCCTCTTTGATCACCCCTTCGGCCGACCCCGTTTTCGGGTGATACGGGGCTCCGGCGTGCCGGAGCCATGGGGCCTCGGTCCACTTCGACGCCTCGATCCTATAGACGGCGGGACCGGCGAGACATTCAACCCGCCTCCGCCCGGGTCCCCTGGGCGGGTTCAGGAGGAAGCGGCCTGCTGGGCGCGCTCCGCCATCATCTCCTCCACGGTGATCGAACGGTTCCGCCCCGTCGCCTTGCAGTGGTAGAGGCAGAGGTCTGCGAGCTCGAAGAGCTCCTTGGGGTCGCCGCCAGCCTCGGGATCATAGGTGGCGATCCCCAGGCTCAGGGTGCAGCGCAGCGGCCCCAACTCCGTGTGGAAGGTCTGGGCCTCGACCGCCTGCCGGATTCGCTCCGCGATCTGCTTGCCCCCCTTCGCGTCCGTGTCCGGGAGCAGGAGCGCAAACTCCTCGCCGCCGTAGCGGGCCACCACGTCCGTATCCCTGGCGCCGCCCAGGAGCCTGGCGATCTCCCGCAGCACCAGATCGCCGGTGGAGTGCCCGTAGGTGTCGTTCACCGACTTGAAGTGATCGATGTCGGTGATGATCAGGGTCAGGCGGTTGCGGCTGCGCCGGGCCCGCTCGCACTCCTTCTGGAAGTTGGACTGGAAGGTCCGGTGGTTGAAGAGGCCGGTAAGGCCGTCCGTCGTCGCCATCCGCTCGTTCTTGTCGAAGAGCCGGGCCCGCTGGAGCGACTGCCCCACCTGCACCGCGCAGCGCTCCAGGGAGCGGGTGATGTCGTCGCCCAGGTGTTCCGCCCGCTTGGCTCCGCAGACCAGGGTGCCGATCACCTCGTTCTCCGGGCCGCCGCTCTTCAACGGGATGATCCGAAGGATCCGCAGCGACTTCAGCGGGGCGTCCTGGTGGAAGGGGCGCGCGGGGGAGAGGAAGCGCAGCTCGTCCAGGGTGATCAGCTTCCCATCCCGCACCGCGTTGGAGACGTGCCGGGGGTTGTTGGGGAAGACCTCCCCCGCCTCGACCTCCGCCTTGATGCCCTCGGACCAGACCCGCTCGATCCGATGCAGCCGCTCGCCCGACTGCGGATCGAGGGAGGTGGTGGTCAGGGCGACGAAGTTGATCGGCTGGGGTGCGGTGAGCTTGCGGACCACCTCGATCGCCGCGTCGAAGACCTCCCGCTCCTCCTTGAGCCGGTTGAGCTCATCGATCGAGGCGAAGACCCGATCGGTCTCCTCCCGCGCCAACTTGATCGCCGACATCACCCGCTCGGTGTCGATGGCCCGCATCACCTCGCGAGAGGTGGCGATCAGGGCCAGCTCGTCCTCCTCGGTGAACTCCCGCGCCTCGAGGCGATCCGCCACGATCACCCCCTGCAGCCTCCCCTCGTCCCCCTCCTCGTCCAGCTCCCGCCTGTCGATCAGGGGGACCAGGAGCACGCTCTGGATCCGGGGGGCCCGCACGTACCAGTTCACGTTCCGGAGCTCGCCGCAGAGGCGCATCGGCGCCTTTCGCGCCATGGCGGCGCCGAGGAGGCCCTCCTTGCAGTGGATCGCGTCGAGGCGCAGCTCCGCCACGTCGGCCCGCGCTTCGTGGAGGCGCAGGTGGAGCTGGTCCTCCTCCAGGAGGAAGACCGCCACCGAGTGGGTCCCCAGGGCGTGTTCGATCACCTCGAGGGCGTTCTCCACCGCACGCGAGACCTCGGCGACGGCCGCCTTCATCCAGGCCTCGTCCCCCACCTCGCCCACCCGATCCCGGAGCCGGAGCCGGGTCAACCTGGCGTCCTTGGCCTGCTCGGAGGTGATGGCCGCCAGCTCGTTCCGCTTCTGCATGCGCGCGGTCTCGATCTCCGAGCGAAGCACCAGGCGGGTGAGCCAGGCGAAGATGAGAAGGAAGGCGGCGTGGAGGACCAGGGTCGGGGTGTGGGCGGCGAGGGCGCCCTTCCCGGCGTAGATCAGCACGTCGAGGAGGATGGCGAAGGCCGTGATGCCCACCGCCATCTGCCAGGTGAAGGACGCAGCCAGGAAGGCGACCAGCAGGTAGATCAGCGGATAGAGGTCGCTCTCGAAGCCCGCAGGCTGGATCACCAGGTAGCCCGCCACCACCAGGAGGCCGCCGAACTCCGCGTCCTCCTTCCAGGCGGCCCTTCGATTCCCCCCCGCCTCGCGGCGGTTCAGCCGGCGCCAGCTCGTGAGCCCCACCGCAGCGGCGTGGGCCAGCAGGAGGAGCATGTAGCGCCAGGAGAGCGCGTGGAGCGAGTCTATCGGCCAGAAGATCAGGCAGGAGAGGGAGACCGCCCCGACGAGGAGCGGCCAGTCGCGACGGAGGAGGTGGAGCGCGCCTCGGATGCCAGGGCGCAGGCGCAGCGCCAGGCCCTGCCGGCTCTGCAGCCGCTGGGTGCTAAGGAGCGTGGGCTTCATGCCCATCCTCCAGGTGGAAGACGACGTCGTCGGGGCGCACCAACCCCAGCTCCTCCCGGGCAACCCGCTCCCACGCGGCGGGATCGTCGGCGAGGCTGCGGAGCTCCAGCCGCAGCTTCTCGTTGGCCAGGCGCAGCTCTCGGATCTCTCCCTCGATCCGGTCCACGTCGTCCAAGAGCGACCAGCTGTGGCGCAATCCATGCGGATCGACCGCGAGGCCGACCGCCGCAAAGACGATGAAGGCCACGACGGCGAGGACTCTGCGGCGTGACATGCTCGATCCCTTTCGGAGCCTGTCTGCACCGTAGGTCGAGGCGCGTCATCAGCGCAAGCCGCGGCCTGTGAAGATCAGCGTTCGGCCACTTCCCGGGCCCTGCCGAGGAGGGCCTCGGTGTCGGCGAGGCCGGAGATCGAGGCAGCGGGGCGCCCCTCCCGATCGAGGAAGAGCGCAGCGGGGAGCTCGGGGACCTTGCCGAAGGGGCTCTCGCCCCTGGCCACCTGGCCGCCGCCGATGACCACCGGATAGGGAGGCCGGAGCGCGCGGACATAGGGCGTCACCGTCTGCCTGCCGTCCACGTCGAGGGCCACCCCCACCACGTCGATCCCCTCGGCCCCTCCCTTCCGCGCTGCCTCCGCGACGAAGGGCTCCATCGCCTGGCACGGGAGGCACCAGGTGGAGAAGAAGAAGACGATGACCACGCTCCCCCGGCGGGAGTCGAAGGAGAACGGCGCCCCGGTCTCTGCAGACGGGAGGGTGAGGCGGATCGGATCCTGCAGCGGCCGGCCCCTGCAGGAAGCGAGGAGCACGAGCAGCAACAGGAAACCCAGGCGCCGCTTCGAGTGGGTCTCCGGGGGCCTCATGATCAGATGGCGGACGCCCGTGACGTCTTCGTGCAGTCGGCGCACTTGCCGTAGAGCTCCATCTTGTGGTCGACCACGGTGAAGCCGTGACGCTGGGCGACCTCGAGCTGGAGGGCCTCGATCTTCTCCTCCTCGAACTCGACGATGGTCCCGCAGCTCGTGCAGATCAGATGATCGTGGTGGTCGCTCGCCATCTCGAAGCGGGTCTGGCCGTCACCGAAGTGGCGGGCGTGGGCCACCCCGGATTCGGTGAGGAGCTTCATGGTGCGGTAGACGGTCGCGGACGAGATCTTCGGATCGCGCTTGCGGACCTTCGCCAGCACCTCCTCCACGTTCAGATGCCCCTGCGCGCGAAAGAAGGTGTCGAGGATCAGGCTGCGCTGCTTGGTGGACTTCAGGCCGCGATCCGCCATGTAGCGGGCGAGGACGCGCTTGGGATGCTCCGGATCGTCCACCTGGGTCTCGTGGATCCGATGGGCTACCTTCTTTCGAGCTTCCCGCGACATTGCGACCTCCTTCCATGGGCGTGGATCTGCGGGCATCCACCCGTGGGATGCGCCGCCGCCGGCGGTGAGCCGGGTGTCAGCTTCCCGATCCTCCGGAACGTGGATGAGCTCGCCTCGCGATGAAGCAGGCGATCTCCTTGCAGGACTACGGCATACTTCCCGGACCCCCTATTTGCAAACGATTCTCACTTGGGAGATTCCACCCGCGAGCGACGCGGGCTCCTTGACACCGCCGGCCTTCGGCCCGATCTTGCGCGACTCATGAAACCCAACCGGCCACGCTCCAAGTCGAAGTCCTCCAAGCGCGCCGCGCCGGGATCCCCGCCCCTGCTCCGGCGCCCCCGCGACGAGGTGGAGTCCCGGATCCTCGCCGCGAAGGCGAAAGAGGAAGAGGCGGCCAAGGCCGCGGCGTCCCCAGAAGACGCGAGGCCCGCGCCGCGTCCCGGCCGCAACCCGGCTGCGCCGCAGCTCGGCCGCTTCGTCGCGGGCCCCGTGACCAAGCGGCCGCTCCGCGAGCTGGAGCGGGAGGCGCTCCGCGCGCTGATCCTGGAGGTCCGCGCCAACCCGCGCGCGCTCCTGGGACGGCTCGACGCGACCTTCGCCCGCCCCGACAACCGGCCCATCGACGAGGGCCTCCTGCGAAGGCTGCTGGATCAGCACGGCCTCGGCGACGAGTTCGCGCGGGTCGAGCGCGAGAACCTGCGCACCCTCCTCCGACAGCAGCGCGGCTTCGAACCCCCGATCCGTCGGCTCCTCGGGCTGAGCGCCCAGGAGCTCAGGCGGCGGATCCAGGCATATGGACTGGGGGACGAGATCCTCGAGCTGAAGGAGCGGACCCGGGAGGAGGCCCGCGCGGACGCGCCGCTCTTGAACCTCCTGCAGCTCGCCACCTCCCGCGCGGATCAGCTCCGCGACGCAGGGGTCCTGCAGGAGCTGGACGCCCGCAACCTCCCCGCCCTGGAAGAGGCGATGGGGGCGGCACGCCCGGCGTCCAAAGGCGAGCCGGGGGTCCTCCTCGAGCTGAGCCGCCGGGCCCTGGCCATCGATCCTTCGCTCTGGAGGAAGGTGGTGGTCCACTACCGCCTGGACGCGGTGGCGGCGCGGCTCCTGGGCCTGCCGCCTCCAGAGCCTCCGAGGAGGTCACCTCCACCAGGGGCCACGCGAGGCCGTGAGGGAGGCGTTGACCCCGGCCCACGGCGGGGGCAATCGCCGGCACCCGACGCCGCGCGGGGCCGCGGCGGGGCTGGCGACCCAGGTCCACGGCGGGGGCCAGCCCCCGGACGGCCTCTCCCTCGCGGAGGACGATCCCGGTAGGTGCGCGGGGGTCGTCTTCTGGTGGAGCCGGCCTCGCCGCCCCCTGCTGCCGGCGGATTCCATCCCAGAGAGGCCTCCCCTTGGTGCTGCCCTCTCCCGCTGGCTGCGCCGGCCGCCATGCGGCTTGAATCGCAAGCGAGTCTCGATTAGATAGGCCTCGCCATGCCCATCTACGAATATCAATGCGAAGCATGCGGGGGCCTCTCCGAGGTCTTTCAGAAGGTCTCGGATCCCGCCCCTGACGTCTGCCCTTCCTGCAACAAGCCGCAGGCGCTCACTAAGGTGGTGAGCCGCACCAGCTTCCAGCTCAAGGGTGGTGGCTGGTACGCCGATCTCTACAGCTCGACGCCCAAGAGCGCGAGCGCTGGATCCCGGCCCGAGTCGGGAGGGTCGACCGCCTCCCCGAGCGCGGCCTCCACGCCTGCGCCCGCAGCAGGCGGGACCACCGGCGGCTCGGCCAGCTGACGACGGCGGCTCAGCGGGCTCGCTTGGATCGCCTGGGCCTCGTTCGTAAGAGGGTGAGATCGAGGGAGGCACCAGGTCTGTGGTCCTGAGTCTCTGGCGAGACGAGGAGCGGCCTCTTCGCCCTCCATCCTCTCCTGTCGGGCCCCAGACCGCAGCCTCCCGTGAAATCGTCGCAACCTTCGGAAATTGTTGAGGGCTTGGGTTGTTGCGCCCCAGGACGGATGACCTCCCCCGTCCCCTGGTGCCGTGCAATCACTCCCACTTTCCCGACCCGCCGAAGCCTCGCCCCCCGAGGAGGTTTCCCTCCACCTCGTGGGCGCAGCCGATCCTGCCCAGCCCGCCGCTCCCACGCCGGAGGCGGACGCGAGGGCGCGTGCCGCCCAGGCGCTTGGGTCCGGCTCGGAGCCTCGCCCCTGCCCGTCGACCTCCCGGCCCCTGGCCCCGGCCGCGTCCCGTGAGGACGGGACGTCGGCCCCCGAGGTGACGTCTGCCTCTGCTGCCCCCGCCGTCGATCCCTCGCCGGCTCCCTCCCGGGCGGCAGGGGACGCGACGCCGGCTGGTGACGCGGTCCACGCAGCCTGGACTCCGGCTGCCTCGATCCCGGCGCCGACCCGCGCGTCGCCCCGGCGCCTCGGGCGCAGGTGGCGCATCCGGCGCAAGCGGCGCCTCCGTGGGAAGACCCGCCGGTCCCTCTTCTTCTCCACCGCCGAAGGGATGGCAGCAGAGATCGTCACCGCCTGCGCAGGCGGCGCGGTGCTCACGGCCTGGGCTCTCTACCTGGGCTGCGCGCCGGTGGTCGTCGCCCTCCTCGGCGCCCTCCCCTCCCTCGCCCAGGTGATCCAGATCCCGTCTGCCTGGCTCTCCTCGAGCCTGGGCTGCAGGCGGGTGGCCATCATCGCGTCCACGGCCTCGCGGCTCGTCCTGCTCCCGCTGGTGGCGCTCCCCTTCCTGGAGGTCACCTGGTCCCAGAAGCGCGAGCTCCTCCTCTTGATCGCCGGTGCCCACATCGTCCTCGGGGTAATGGGATCCAACGCCTGGACCACCTGGATGGGCGCGTTGGTGCCGGAGCGGATCCGTGGCCGCTACTTCGGCAAGCGGCTCGCCCTCACCTCGCTCAGCTCCGCGGTGGTGGGCCTCGCGGTGGGGCTGACCTTGGAGCGCACCGCCTGGCTGGGGAAGCAGAGCTATGCCCTCGCAGGGTTCGCCCTCCTGGCGGCGCTCGCCGGCCTCCTCACCAGGCCGCTGATGGCGAGGCAGCACGAGCCTGGCTCGGCACGTCCAGCCCGCGGAGGGCTGGATCGGGGCGCGATCCGCCAGGCCTTCCGGGATCCGATGGCGCGGCGGCTCATCACCTACCAGGCCGCGTGGAACGCAGCGATCGGCGTGTCGGCGAGCTTCTTCGCCGTCCACCTCCTGGTGAACCTCCGGATGAGCTTCTCGCTCCTCGCTGCCCACGCGGCAGGGGCCGCCCTGGTGCGGATGCTGGTCAACGCAGCGTGGGGCAAGACCATCGATCGGATCGGCGCCAAGCCGGTCCTGGTGATCTGCTCCTTCGGCCTCTTCCTGGTGCCGCTCCTCTGGCTGGCCCCGCCCCCCTCGGCGCTGCGCTGGGTGATCGCCTTCGACGCCCTCTTCGCCGGCACCCTCTGGGCCGGACACGGCCAGGCGACCTTCCAGCTCCCGCTCGCGATCGCGCCGGATGAGCAGCGACCATACTACCTGGCCATCTTCGCAGCCGCGGGCGGCGTCGCCTTCGCGCTCGCAGCGGCTGCGGGCGGCTTGATGGCCCACCTGCTCCCCACCAAGCTGATCATGATGGGCAAGCCCATCCTGACGGTGCAGCTCCTCTTCGTGCTCTCGGCGGCGGGCCGACTCCTCTCCTCTCCCCTCGCCATCCGGCTCCAGGAGCCCGCCCGCGTCCGCGCCTGAGGCCTGTCAGGGCTTGGGCGGATCGGCGGTGGCGCGCGGTCCCAGGAGGCGCGGCGCGAAGTCGCGCTTCCAGATCCGCATCATCGCCGTGAAGAGCGAGCCGATCAGCGGGCCGATCACCACCCCGACCGGGCCGAACGCCAGGATCCCGCCGAAGATGGTCACGAAGACCAGCAAGGGGTGGAGGCGGATGTGCCCCTTCGCCAGGACCGGGCGGAGCAGGTTGTCCACCATGCCCACCACCAGCACCCCCCAGCCGAGGATGAAGATCCCGGCGAAGGTGCGACCCGAGAGCAGGAGCATCACCCCCGCCGGCACCCAGACGAGCCCGGTCCCCACCACCGGGACCAGGGAGAGGAGCGCCATCAGCACCGCCCAGACCAGGGGGCTGGGGAGGGAGACGATCAGGAAGCCCACCCCGCCCACCACCCCCTGCACCACGGCGGTGACCACGTTGACGAAGATCATCGTCTGGGCCACGTCGCGGAACTCGTCGAAGAACTCGTTCTCGTAGCCCCGCGGCAGCGGAGACATGGAGGAGGCCTCCTCGAGGAGCCGGCGCCCGTCGAGGAAAAAATAATACATCGACGCGATCACCAGGAATCCGTTGATCAGCAGCTTGGTCGTCGCGCTCACCGCCGCCGCGAGCATGCCGGTGAGGAAGGTCCCCAACGAGTTCAGGAGCCCCTGGAGCTGCTGCCCGATCCCGAGCGCCTCGATCCGATCCACCAGGGGCTGGAGCACCGGCGGCATGTGGCCGCCCAGGATCTCCTCGAGCCCCCCAGGCCCCAGGTACTCCTTGCCCAGCCCCACCAGCTCGATGGCCTGCTGCACCAGCAGATAGACCACGCCTGCGAAAGGGAGGAGGACCAGGAGAAAGACCGCCAGGGACGAGAGGAGGGAGCCCAGCACCCGTCGCCCCTTGAGGCGGCGGACCAGCGCCTCATGCGGCGAATCGAAGAGCACCACGATGAAGGCGCCGATCAGCACGGGGATCACGAAGGGCCAGATCACCAGCAGGAAGAACGCCAGGGTGATCGCGAAGGCGACGCCGAACGCCGCGGTCGACCATCGTGAAGTGTGTCCCTCTTTCACCACCGTAGCGTAAGCATTCCGGCGGTCTTCCGAGGCTGGCTACATGGGGCGTGGGAGGCGGCGTCCGTCCCCGAACGGGTGCATCGACCCGACCTGCCTTCCGGCTGCAGCAGGACGGCTCCCCGCGCCTCGCCCGGGGGCCCGCGCACCGCCATCGGCGGCAGACGCGGCGGGGTCCTCGCCGCGACCGGTGCCCCCCGGGGCGCGGGAACTCAGCTCCCCGGCTGCTCCGAGGTCTTTCGGATCTGGACCTCTGCCGGCCCCACCACCTCCTGGGCCTTCGCGCTCCGCACCAGCTCGGTCGCGGGCAACACCGCGTCCACCGGGACCTTGCCGTCGATCACCTGGGTGTCCGCGAAGATGTCTCCGATTCGGACCCCGAGGACGTCGGTCATCACCATGTAGATCTCGAAGAGGGTGATGGCCAGCGCGACCACGATGAGAAAGGGATTCGTCACGATGGCGAAGGCGATGGCGATCGGCAGGTTTCGGACCACCGACTGCCCGTGGTTGCAGGATCGCTGGGTGGGGACGTGCACCGCCTTCACCCCCATCAGCCGCTTCCCTGGCGACTGCCCGTTGGGGAGGGCGTCTGCCAGGAGCAGGAAGACCAGGCCGATCAGCGTACCCACGGTCGGGATGAAGTAGGCGAAGAGCACGGCCACCAGGAGGTCGGCGGCCTTCGCGATGAGCCGGTTGGAGACTTCCGCCTTCGGATAGGGCGAGCCCTTCCGGCGCGCGCTTCCCAGCTGAGGGGTCGGGTTCGTCATCGCTATCGCCTGCCGGCAAGCGCCTTGGCGGCCACCGCCGCGTGGTAGCTGATGATCAGATCCGCCCCTGCCCGCTTGATCGAAGTGAGGGCTTCCACAACCGCCCTGGGCCCATCGATCCATCCGTTCGCTGCTGCCGCCTCGATCATGGCGTACTCCCCGGAGACGCTGTACGCGGCGACCGGGACGTCGACGACGTCCCGCACCTGGCGCACGATGTCCAGGTAGGCGAGCGCCGGCTTCACCATCACCATGTCCGCCCCCTCCTCCAGGTCCCGCCGCACCATGCGCAGCGCCTCCCTGCCGTTGGCCGGATCCATCTGGTAGCCCCTGCGATCCCCCTCCTTCGGCGCGCTCTGCGCCGCGTCCCGAAAGGGCCCGTAGAAGGCGGAGGCGTACTTGGCCGCATAGCTCATGATCGACGTGGAGCCGAGGCCGTCTCGAGCGAGGCGCTCCCGGATGGCGGCGACCCTGCCATCCATCATGTCCGAGGGGGCCACGATGTCGGCGCCCGCCTTGGCGTAGGTGGAGGCCGCCTCCGCCAGGAGCGGGATGGTGCGGTCGTTGTCCACGTCGCCGGCGCGCAGGATCCCGCACTGACCGTGATCGGTGTATTCACACAGGCACACGTCCGCCACGAGCACCATCTCCGGCACCGCCTCCCGCAGCGCCCGGAGGGCGGTGGGGACGATCCCCTCCTCGTGGTAGCCCTCGCTGCCGACCGCATCCTTCTGCCCGGGGATCCCGAAGAGGAGGAGCGCGGGAATCCCCAGGTCCTGCGCCCGCCTGGCCTCGTCGATCAGGGTGTCCACCGAGTGGTTGAAGACGCCGGGCATGGAGGCGACCTGCCGGCGGATCCCCTTCCCTGGCTCCACGAAGAGCGGGAGGATCAAGTCCGAGGCGCGCAGCTCCGTCTCCCGCACCATGCGGCGCAGGCCCTCGTTGCGGCGGAGTCGTCGTCCTCTTGTCGCTGAAACGGGCAATGGATCCTCCTGGTGCACCTCGCGCGGCCCGCTCGTCGCGAAGCCTGCGCTCCGATGGAGCAAGCGGCCGGCTGCTGCGGGCGAGCCCGCTGCTGCGCGTCCGGCGCATGCTGCAATTCGGCGCGAGTGTAACGGTGGGGATCAGCGGCGTAAAGGAGAGGAGAGGCGGGATGCTCGCTGCGCACCGTCCGGCGTGGCGGGGTGCTCGCCGCAG
>Ga0180215_1004792_pt1 | contig 11819 bp, 15 predicted proteins | sample eDN3rd37CBELigBY_FD_128871 | JGI IMG/M metagenome (GOLD analysis project Ga0180215, IMG submission 128871) | Enriched backyard soil microbial communities from Emeryville, California, USA - eDNA 3rd pass 37_C BE-Lig BY (version 2) (version 2) | ecosystem: Environmental > Terrestrial > Soil >...
CCAACAGCAAGGGCGCGCGTAGTGCACCGGGCTACCCGCACACGTTTGACCTGACCAAGGTCATTCCCGCCTCCCAGGCCACGGCGACGCAACACAGCGCGTACGAGGCACAACATGGTGACGCCGGCACGCCTGCGACAAGGCTGATGTGGTCCGTGTCCGCCTCGGCTAGGCCTGGATGGGCTGTCGACAGGGAGCACGCCGAAGCGGTGGGCCCAACCGGCGCCCCCGCCGCCCCGGGTGAGCGGCCCGTGTACGACGCCATCTTGGAGCGCCTGCAGGCAGTGGCCATCACCAAGTACGGCGTCAGTGGGCCCGGCGGACCGGCCGGCACGGTGCTTCGGATCGTCATGCACGGTCTGGGCGCACCGCTGTGGGGCACGGACTCGGTATGTGCAACCGTCAGTGGCATGCGCGAGGGGTATTCCGAAGTCGCTGACGATTGGTTTTTGCCGCCTGCCCGATCTTTTGCCACGCAGATCGCCATCCTGCGCTTCCTATACGGCCTCCGCGGCCTCGTGCGTTCCACGTTGGCGGTGGCGGTGGTGACGGTGCCGAGCGACATGTTGGCGCGGATCCAGCCCGGGCTGTTGCGACTGGTACGCATGGCTGGCCCTGCTGTACGGCTGCCGTTAGATCTAACGTGCCTGTGCCCACCACCTCGGTCTGGTGGCCGTAACAACGCAGTGCGAGCACGCCTCGGACGCCGTGCTGGCGGTGCAGTCCTTTGCCGACTCACCGGACCGTGTCGGCGCGGCCTTCTCGGACTACCACGGCCTGGTGACGGTGCGCCGCGGCTACCGGCTCGGCACGCTGGCCGCGCCGCCGCTCAACACCGCCACGTGGCTCCTGCGTCTGCGGCGGCGCCGCCTCCACCTGGAGCCCATGTCGCTGCCGCCGGAGCTGCAGAGCTCCGGGGACCGGAAATCCGCACCGTCGGCCGCTTCGGCTGGCGGGCCCGCATGCACCTCGAGCGCCATCGACTTTTAGAAGCGGCCTCATATGTATGTTATACGCATGTACAGAGCGTACGCACGACGGGAGATGCACGACGGGAGGAGTGTACAGTCTGCATACACCGACCCGACTGAACCCTATGTTGGATGTCCAGTGGCGCATATTCACATTTTGCGCATTCAGCATTGGACACATGGGGAAAGCGCTCAAACGGTCGCAGGGTGAATTTACTTGTCGTCCTCCAGCACCACGACGCCCATAGACGGCGGAGAAACGACTGCGCCGCCTGTCTACGCTGGGCTGCCTGCCTGCTGCCTCTGAGAGGCACCGCTGTAACGAACCATGGACTACGGTGGCCGCCGCGCCGCGCCCGTGGCATCGGCCAACACCCGACGGGCGTCTCCCGCCATCGCCCTGCAGAGGAAGAAGCAACGTACGCGTCTGGTTTAATCGCCATGGCGCACGCAGGGCGCAAAGACTAAAGGTGTGTGGCCTGCCACCGTGTGGAGACGCGTCGCCGGCCCTAGTCCGCGAGCAGAAACTGCGCCGCAAGGTGGCGATCAAGTCCAAGTACCAGCGCGTGCTGAAGAAAGAGAGTGGCCTGCTCCAAGTGCCTGCGAGCGTCGCCCGGGTCCGTATCGACGCCCTCCCAGACCTGCCGGGACCGCCCTTAACGCCTGCTGAACGTCCCCCGTGGTCGTACTGTCCATCTGTGTCCTGTCGGCATTCGTGCAGGCCCTGCAAGAAGCCGCCTCCAGCGACGACGAAGCCACAGCGGCTGGCAGCGCGGGCGACGAGAGTGACGCCTCCGACGCGGAAAGGCCAACGAAGCCGGCGTCGCCGCCGCCTGCCAAGGGGCCACGAGCCGCCCCGGCGCCGGCGGGAAAGGTCCGCGCCGGCGCCAAGTTGCAAAAGCAGCACAAGCCGGACCCGTACATGCGCGAGAAACGGGCGTTCGCGGAGCTGCAGGCGCAGCGCGAGGCCGAGCGCCAGGTGCGGCGCCGACCGCCTACCCCATGCGCAATCGATCTGGACTTGGACCACTCATGTCGACGTATGGTCCACCTCTCTTTGGTCCGTCCACCTCTGGGCAGGAGCGCGAGCGACAACGGCAGGAGCAGGAGACGGCGCGGAAAAAGTACTACAAGGAGCGGGCCAAGACGCGGGCGCTGGTGATGGCGCGCAACGAGAAGGGCCAGCCGCGGTTGGGAAACCAGGTCGACCGGATCCTGCAAAAGCTGCAGCGTGAGCGGCGCGCCAACAATGCCGCTGCCGACAACGCTGCTGAGGCGGCCAACGCCAATGCACTGTAATCTAGCCTGTCTAGCCGCACTCCAAGCACTGTACCATACTGTGCATCGTCCTCCATCGTCCTGTAAAGTTTACTTGAATGAAATGCTATAGCACAAGGTCATAAGGCAGCAAGGTTAAAGGGGGTCGAGAAGCGCAACATCGGCAACAGTGCACTAGGCGAACACAAACTGCACCGGAAGAAACTAGTCATGACACATGGATCTCCACCGCGCCCATCAGATGGGCACCGCGCTGAAATGAGGCTCACAAAGTGATTTGCGACGAGCCGTCCCGACCGGATAGGGCCGAGGCGGCAACGCAAAAAAAAGTTGTCGTGGGGGCCGCATTTACTCTTCTCCGGCAGCGCCTTCCTCCTTGGTGTCAGTGCGCCCGTCGGTGGCGTGCTTGAAGGCGTTGAGCACCTTGACCTTGTTGACGGCGGCCCGCAACCGCTCGCGCGGGTTCTTCTTGAGACCTTCCTTGAAGGTGTCGATGATGTTCTTGTCGGGCGCCTCCGCGCCGGCAATCCACGGGTGCTTGAGAGCCACCTCGGGCGTCGCGCGCTTGGCCGGGTCGACCGTCAGCAGCGACCGCACCAAGTCCTTGGCTGTGGAAAGGGACAAGCAAGAGCCAAGGCGGGCACGTTGCATTAGAATCCAGGATGGAGGCCGCATCGGGTCGTCGGCGCCGGCAAGCGGACGCACCAGCATCGGAGATGGAGCCCCAGTACTCGGCGTGGAACTCGTAGCGGCCACGCAGGATGAGCTCAAAGAGCTGCGACTGGTCCTCGTGGTAGAACGGCGGGTAACCGCAGAGCCTACAAGAACGCGACATCGCACGACGTAATCGATCCTACGCGTGAGCATGCCGAGCCAGGCATGGCAGCCAACGAGCGTGAGCGCATTATTGCGTACAGAATGTAGGTGATGACACCGATGCTCCACAGATCGACCTCCTTGCCGTACCCGCGTTGCCGCAGGACCTCCGGCGCTGCGAACCCCCAACGCGCAGGCCTCAAAAAGAGACACGGCAGGTAAGTCCCCGCTGCCGACACCGCGCACTGCGTTTCGACTCTCTCGTTGCGCGCCCGTACCGACGTAGCCCGGGGTGCCGCACGCCGTCTTGAGGTTGTGTGCGGGGTCGTCCTCGTTCATGAGCTTGGACAGGCCAAAGTCCGTGATCATGATGCGGGCGTCTTCCGACGGGTCCGAGAACAGAAGGTTCTCGGGCTGCCGCGTTGCACCAAGAGCGCCCGGGAGAGGGGCGGTGGGGATGGGTCAAGCGCGTCAACAACGACGGTGAGCACAGATCGCGCCGTGCAAGTCTCAAATCTATACCTTGAGGTCGCGGTGCACAATGTCGAGGCTGTGCAGGTACTGGGTGGCCTCGAGGATGGCCTTGACGAGCCGGCTTGCGTCCTTCTCGGTGTAGTTGCCCTTGGCCACGATCCGCTCGAAGAGCTCGCCGCCGGTGGCCCTGTGTGACCGCAACGCGCAGCTGAGTCGGCGGCGAAATGCTGTTTAGCATATGGTTGAGCAGAGGTCTCCAACGCAGCTTGTCCACGCACAGGTCCATGATCAAGTAGAGCTTGTCGTCCGTGTCAAAGGTCTCGATCATAGACACGATGTTCGGGTGCTTAACCCGGCGAAGAATCTCGCACTCGGTCTCGATCATCTCCTCTTTGCCCTCAACGAGCTTCTTGTCGATGATCTTGAGGGCATACTCCTTGCCAGTCTCGCGGTCTTTACACCGCTTTACGACGGAGAAGTTGCCACTGGTGGCCCCGTCACGCCCATCGGCGCAGTGAGGCTGCCGCGTCAGCGTTCCATCCGCTCGACGGCGCCCACACGTCGCGGCGGGTACGGGCTACGTACGTCCCCAGCTTCTCGAGGATCTCGTACTTCTTCTCGAGATCGCTCTTCTTGTGCTTGGGAAAGTAGGACGAGATCTTCTTCATCATCTTGTTCACGTTCATTTTCCCCGGGCAGCGCCGGGAGAGCACACCAGCAAGTGTGCTCCAAAACCAGGCACCTGTCGCCAGTGCTCGCCGCATGCGACGGGCCATAGATTTCCGTCAGTCGGCCGCCAATCGCGAACGGTGCACCCCAGCGTAACGGACGTACGTATTATGCGGTCTAGACGCACGCAGGCCGATGAACCGCGTCCGTAGGCGTCGCACCTGGACGCGTGGAACGTCGAGCACCCGCGATGTGACAGACAAGTTAGCACGTTTGTACAACCACCGCGTGAGGAAATTGGAGCAGATCCGCGAAGAAGTCAGCTTGAGCCGCTCGCACTGACAGCACGCGCCACGGCCGACCAGCTATCCGCCCCACTCGTATCCTCTTGCGCGCACGCTCGCTCCGCCACGTTGGGTCGCGTTGCCGTTGCCTGCCGCATTGCCGGCTGACTAATGACCGCGAAGGAAGCTCGATCGGCGCCGTTGCCGCTGCCAACGCACAGTGGGTGCGCCTGACTCCCAGATCCCGCGCCGCTCGCGCTGCGCTGCTGCCTGGTAGCAACGGCTTACCCGCTACAGGGTCCGGCACGCCGGCGCGCGTACACGTTGCACTCCCTTGATTGCCATGCGTCCGGCACAGCGCGAGCTGCGAAAGCCCCCCCGCAGCGCCTGCCTCGCGCACTGCACACCAATGCACGCACACATGTCCCCCATATGCACGGTGCTCGATGCTACTAGATGAGCGGCCGCGTACGCTGGTTCTTCTTCTTCCTCTTCGTCCGGCGCCGGCGCCTTCGCCCGAACTGCGCCGGCGTCCGCCTTTCTCTCGGCCCTTCGCATCCCTCTCTTCTCCTCGCCCTGCTTCGCCTCGTGCCACACGCGCGCTATAGACGCACGTCCGCGCCGTTGATGCAGCGCGCTCTCTGGGAGGAAGGAAGGTGCATCTCGTGCGCCTCTCTATAGAAGGCGCGCCGCTCTCTGGCCGTCTCCATAGAAGAGCGACGTACCAAAGAAGCGATCTGCTCCGCTGCTCCCCCCACTTTTCCTATGGGGAGCTGTACGGTCCCCCAGGAATGGCAGGGCGCCGCCCCCAGGATGGCTATTGCAGGGGGGGGGGGCAGTGCCCCCCGGTTGGAGAGCACGCAGAGTGACCTCGTCTCCGTGTTGGGAGGCCACGCGGCTGTTGCGCCTGGGGCCAAGGCTGCTCACGCATAACCCTAGCTAGCCATCCATGTACAGCGTGGCGTGTGCGGGCCTGAAGACCAGGCGCCGGGGCACAAACGCCAGCCGGATTAATGGCCCGACCGGCTCACACACAGGGACGGGGACGGCGGCGAGGAGCATGAGCCAGAGCTCGTCCCCGGGCTGCATGACACGGCTGTTGCGGCGCATGCACGCGGACATGCACGGTCAGGCGCGGGGACATGCAGACAAGGGAGGGCGGGAAGGCCGGCGGCAGCGAAGGCAGAGAGGCATACATTCACTTGGTCGATGGGGCAAGCGTGTAGCCTAGCTACTTAGTCTCTGTGGTGAAAGGCGAACCGGCCGCGCTACTGTTGCTGTGCACGACATGCACGGACAGGGCAAGGCATGCATGCACGGTCAGACCGGGGCAGGGCAGGCAAAGCAGGGCAGGCATGGAAGACAGGAAGGCCGTCGCTGGACATCCATCCACCGCACGTCCGAACACCACGTTCTGCCGCCCACATGCCTGCTCGGCATCTCCTCCATTCAGCGCCTGTCTACCTTCCCGGTACATGCACCGGCCTGCCTGTCCTTCCACGTCCCCCACCATCCGTCCACCTTGCACGCCTCGCGTGCGTGCCCAGGCCGCTTCCTCAGCCGGCTGTGCATGCATCCACCGTTGGCCCCTGCGCGTGGTATGTATGCACGGCCGCCCCGTGCCGCCCGCGCAGGCCGACAATATATACGAGACCTACAAGTACGTGGCTCTAAGGACAAGGCCCTAAGGACTTCGAATTATTCCAAAGGGCGCCCTAGATAACGCCGTCGCCACAGCGGCGGCCATCGACTCAGCCGGTCATCGCCACAGCAAGCATCGTCATAGCTCAGGCGGTCATCGACGCAGCGGACAGGGACAACGGGCGGGGTGGCGGCAAGCCCAGCGGACGAATCACGCGGCCCAGGAGGCTAGGAACGCATGTCGACCTGAACGTTGCGTAGATCTCTCGCCTCGCCCTGCTGGTTGCGCAACGTTCCTGCCACCAGATGCGGGACACACCGCCACCACAGCGACGCCATGGACGAGCCCGAGGACGACGACGGGATGACGGTGGCGGCCGTGGCGGCAGAGTCGGGCGGGCCGCCCACGGCTAAGAAGAAGGCAAAGAAGACGAAGAAGGCGGGCAAGCGGGCGGCCAACACCGCCTCCGTCTCGACGGTCGCGGACACCGAGCCGGATCGCGTCATGGCCCGCGCGGTGGCGGACGCTTTCCTGGCCGCCACGGCCACAGCCGCGGTGTGCTCGCTAGATGATCTGCGCCAGCCCGCCGCGCTCGGCAGGGCGCGCAGCGTCGACCTCGTGCAGACTACGCTCGCGGCGCCGCCCACCTCCAGCGCCGATGTCCCGCTGCTGCCGGCAGTGCCCGTGCTGCGTGTCGAGGCCGCCTCGGCCGAGATACCTGAGGGCGGAAGCAGCGGCACGCCCGACAGCGGCGGGCGGCGGGCCCGGTCGGACACGCTGCCGTCGACGTTTTGGGCCGGTACGCTGGGCCAGCGCGGGCCGGTGCCGTCCGTGCCGTCCGTCCTGTCGGACTTGATGGTGGCGTCGCAGCCGACCAGCGCCGCTGGCAGCCCGGCCCACAGCCGCTGGACGTCGGACAACGACGAGCCCGCCGGTCAGCCCGGCCCGGCGGCCGAGGACTCAGCCGATGGGGCGGGGCCGTCGCCGTTAGTGGCCGGCGGCAAGCCCACAAGCACCCCACCGCCGACGGGCCGCCAACGGCACGCATCGCACACCGAACGCAGTGCGGGCAAGGGCCGCCTCGTGTACGTCCGGCCGGACGAGACGCCCGCGCAGGCGCTCGAGCGCGTGAAGCGGACGAACGACCTCAAGCTGCTGGGCGAGTACTTTGGGCGGCGGTGTGTGCTGGCAAGCACATCCGCGTGGTGTCGGTCACACGGTTGCCTAACGGGCGACAGCGTATGCTAACTTGCGCGTTGGGATGATCAGGGACGAGGCGTACCGCCAGATGCTGGACGCACACCTGAGCACGTACGACTTTTGCGGCGTACCGATCGATCACGCCCTCCGGTGCGTGCCATACACATGGACGTGCCACACTGGGCGCTTCTTTGATGAGTATAGCGGCGCGAGGAAGTCAACGCCTGGTGGCGTCTGTGGTTACGCAGGCAATTCTTGGCCAGCTTCGTGCTGCCGGCCGAGTCGCAGCAGATCGACCGCATCATGGAACGGTTTGCGGCCCGCTACCACGCCACCAACCCAGGCGAGTTCTCCAGCGCCGGTGCGTGGGCGCCGGTAATTGATCAACTGATCTGGCACCGCGGTGCGGCGACTGATGACAGGCGCGCGCAAGTCCATGGATGCGCGGGTGGCACAGACACCGTCTTTGTGCTGGCCTTCTCGATTATCATGCTTAACACGGACTTGCATAATCCGTCGATAAAGCACCGCATGACCAAACAGGACTTTGTTCGGAACAACCGCGGCATCGACAAAGGGCAGGACATCCCCAGCAAAGTGTTGGAGGTGCGCGCATCCAGGCGTTGGCATGTTACGGCGCAGCAGCAGCGCATTGACCACCGCATGTTGGGCCAATCTACCGCCACGATTGTGTACAGCGCATCTACGAGTCGATCCGCAACGAGGAGATTCACTATCCGAACAAGGATGGCAGGGGGACCTTGCCCATGCCGCGACGGAGCTCTGGCGTACGTACGGCGTCGAGCGAGTACCCACGGCCCTACAGCCTCGTTCTAATTAGAGGTCTCGGCAGTGCCCCTTGCCGTGATGGTTGGCAGACGCCATTGCAGCGCCGGCACTCGGCGCCCGCCGCGCTCGAGTCAGTTCCAGACGCACCGTCTTCGCTGCTGGATGCGGTGGTGGACCAAAGCAGCGGCGGTCAGTCCGACGCGGCGCCCGACGCGGGGCCGACCACGCCGCTTGCCCGCTCGCCTGTGCCTGCGCGGCTAGCCTCGCCGAGCCCGGCTTCTACGTCCCCACCCGTGGTGCGTTCTGGGCCTCATCCAGAGTGTACCTGCGACCCCGGTTGACCCTAGCCGCGCAAACTCTTTGTGCGCGTCCTTACAGGTCGCCCGACGCGCGCTGGTGCGCTCGGCACCCAAACCAAGCCCGCTCTTACGGTCGCACTCCGTGGCGATTACCAGCCTGCGGCGCCGGGAACCGGCCGCCGTCGACGTGGTCCGGGAAGGCTTCCTGGTCAAGAAGGATGACTTGGACACGGACGGTCACCGTGTCCTCCGGCGGTACGGTCCTTTGCTGCTCTATGGCATCGACAACAAAGGCAACTGACGGTGTGCTGCTCTGTCTCGCTGTACCCCTGGCCGCAGGCATTGGAAGATGTACTATGCCGCACTGCGCGGCGGGCAGTTGGAGCTGTACCGCGCCGGCCCGCCCAAGGCGGATCCCGTCAGCTCGCCGCTGCGGTCGCCCACCCCGTCGACCGTGCCATCGACCGATTCGTCTGGGTCCGCTTTCACCGCTGGCGGCAGTGGCTCGAGTAGCCGAGCATCCCTCATGCCGCCGGGCCTAATCCAACGGGTCCGGTCCGTCTCGACGGTACACCACGCACTATTGCCGGAAACGGAGCTTTATGAATGAGATTGGCTCACCGGCGTGGCTTTCTTGCGCCGCCATAACTCGCGTTGTAGATGCTCCACGCACTGCGCAGGTCCCACACCACGGCAACGCTGGCATTGTCGCCCACGAATGCGGACGCGCCCACGTCGCCGGCACTGCCGGCGGCCAGGTCGCCCCCGAACCGCGCCAGTAGTGCTGTGCACATCATCACCGCCGCCGATCCCACGTCGCCTGGCGGTTCGTCCTCCGCCGGGGACCGCTCCGAGCTGTCCTCGCCGGGGGCGCACAGCTTGCGCAGCACCGCGATCGCGGATTCCATCGAGCGGCCGTGGACACGCGGCGACGCGCCGCGGCACGCCTACTCGCTCGAGTCCGCGTTCGCGTACCTGAACTACGGCCACCGCGAGCGGCAGCACATTTTCCGTCTGTGCACCAAGGCGCACGGAGCGTTCTTCTTCCAGGCGCTGACCGCCAACGACGCTGTCCTGTGGTGCGGCCGTGGCGCTAGCGGCGCGGGATGTCTCGCCAGCTCTGCTTGATTCTCAACGTTCCGCCCCGGCTTGATGCTTGCATGCTCCAGGGTGGACGCCATCAACCGGACTGCCGTGCACGTTACGCCGTTTGGCGACCGGCTGGTGCTGGAGGACGATCGTATGGCGGCCGTGGAGGCGCGCGTTGCGCAGCTGGAGCGGCAACTCGCCATTGAGCTTTCGTACCGCGACGGCCTGGCCAAGATGAACGAAGAGTACACGGCCTCGCACAACGCCAGCGCTAAGGCCGAAGTGCTCGCGATGGTACGCTGGCGGGAGCAGGGACTGTGCCGTTGTTGCTCTGGCTCACACTGTCGCCGGTCTTGCCGTGGTCGGGGTTGCTTGCACAGTATAATGAGTGGGAGCGCAACACGCGCCGACTATCCGAGGAACTGCGGCAGTACCGCACGTACGCAAGCATCCTGCGTGGCCCCAGCGAGCCGGGCTCGCCGAGAACGAACGGCCAGATGACCGAATCCTTACAGACTGTATAGCCCACGAACCTGTACATACGCGAATGATCGTGCCGCCGCCGCTTCAGCCCCTGTTTGTATGTGCGTGTGTGTGTGTCTGAAAGCCATGCCCGCGACAACGTCCATGTACAGACCATCGTGCTATCAATGTTACAACCGACAAGTCAGCCATAGGATGCGCTGCGGAACGGCTTGGACGCGGACTAGCAGACTGCGCTCTCGCTACCCCGCGACATCCGCCGAATGCATCTGGATCCGTTAGGCCTATCAAGTCTTCCCTATAGAGACTGGCCACGTCGGCACGGATGCGTGCGCATTGCCCGCTCCAAGTAACCCATGTAGCCCATGTAGCCCATGTAGCCCATACATCCCATGTAGCCCATGTGTCGCCGCCAAACAGCGATTCGTTCGCAGTGTCCTGCGACGCGACGCGAGGCGCCTTTTATGCATCATTCGAATATGCACCTGTCTCCGTGACCGGCCGCCGCACGCCGACGCCGACGCCGACGCCGACGCCGACACGCGGCCAAGCAGGTACGCGGGGCGCGGTTCCCTCCCTCCCGCCCGCACGCCGCGGTGCTTGTGGGGCCCCTGCCTGCCGCACAGGCCCACTAGGTCGCTAATCATTGCAAGTGGCGCACTGCTTTACCGTGCACGCGGGCATTAGGCGCAGGCCCTGGAGGTCAAGGTGCGCGCACTCTGCCGCAGCGTCCGGCCTCACCGCCGCGCCCCGTCGCCGTTCGGGGGGGCTTGCCATGGTCTTCGTCGCCACCTTTGTGATCCTTGGCGCCGTCTGCGCCGGCATCAGCTACGTCCAGCGCAATGCCGGCGCGGCCACGGTTGCCCGCGCGGCGTCCGCGGACAAGGACACAACCAAGGTCGACGACCCGGCCTCATCCATCTCGGATGTCGCGTTCAAGCGCTTCCAAATGATCTATTTGGCCGTCTACCTGCTCATGATGGGTATGGGCAGCGCAGCACTGCCGGTGGGCGGTTGAACGGGCTGGGCGCTGACCTCTCCCCGCGCGCCCGCTTGGCAACCGACGGCGGCGGACGCGGCGCGCGATGCAGCCGGCGACTGGCTGCAGGGCCCGTACGTGTACGCGCTCTACCAGCAGTACAACTTTGATCAGGCGCAGATCGCCGTCCTGTTCATTGCTGGCTTCCTCTCCAGCGCCATCTTTGGCACGCTCATCGGCGCTGTTGCCGACACCCTGTACGGGCATGGCGCGCAGCCGCTTTTTTCATGAAACGACGACGATGCCTAACGCGGCGTGCGACGCGGTGCAGTGGCGGTCGGGCTTGGCGCGTGCTAGCGGCCGCAAGCGCCTAGCGCTAACCTTTTGTGTTGTCTACTCCATCTCCTGCCTGACCAAGCTGTCGCCCGACTTTTGGGTGCTTATGTTTGGCCGCGTCCTCGCCGGCATTGCCACGTCGCTGCTCTTCTCGGTCTTCGAGGCGTGGCTCGTCTGCGAGCACGGCAAGAAGGGTACGCCGCTGCGGGGCGTCCAGCAACGAACGGCGCCTTTGCTCACCAGGCGCGGGACAGTTCTCCCCCCAAACACACACACACAACACTCTGGATTGCGGCGCCGCCGTGGCCAGGCTTTGACGCGAACCTGCTCTCGCAGACCTTTTCTTGGGCGACCTGGGGTAACGGCCTCGTGGCCATCCTGTCCGGCGTGGCCGCCAACATCGTCGCCGACGCCTTTGGCCTCGTCGCGCCGTTCATGCTGGCCATCGTTACCTTTGTGGTCGGCGGCGTGGTGATCGCCGTGAGCTGGTCGGAGAACTATGGCCAGCAG
>Ga0180215_1004793_pt1 | contig 11817 bp, 11 predicted proteins | sample eDN3rd37CBELigBY_FD_128871 | JGI IMG/M metagenome (GOLD analysis project Ga0180215, IMG submission 128871) | Enriched backyard soil microbial communities from Emeryville, California, USA - eDNA 3rd pass 37_C BE-Lig BY (version 2) (version 2) | ecosystem: Environmental > Terrestrial > Soil >...
CAAAAACAATTGTTTGAATACCTGCTTTAAACAACCTTGTTGCTAAATCACGAACTTCTAGAACACTACTTCTTCTCACACCAAAAGTTGGATGTACAATTGGTGGGTTATAAAATAGGAAAGTTTTTTTCCCAACAGGTGCACCAGACTCCGCAATCAGTTGGTGTTCTGTATTGGTTAGCTTCTCTGCTAATTCTTTTGGATTTTTTATAGTAGCAGAAGTGCATATAAAAATAGGATTACTTCCATAAAACTCACAAATTCTTTTTAGTCTTCTAATTACATGTGCTACATGACTACCAAAGACACCTTTATATGTATGCAATTCATCAATGACAATATATTTTAAGTTCTCAAAAAGCGAAACCCACTTCGTATGGTGTGGCAAAATTCCTGAATGTAACATATCAGGATTCGTCATAACAATATGTCCTGCTTTTCGTATTTTTTGTCGAATCGCTGGTGATGTATCCCCATCATATGTATAACTAAAAATTTCTTCACCCATACCTTCTATTAAATTATTTAAATCTGTCTTTTGATCTTGGGCAAGTGCTTTAGTAGGAAATAAATAGATTGCTCTACTAGAAGAATCTTCTAAAATTTTTTGCAATACAGGTAAATGGTAACAAAGTGACTTCCCTGATGCAGTTGGTGTAACGGCAGTAAAGGATTGCCCACTAGTTGCATAATCGAATGCCTGGCGTTGATGTGTATAAAGTTGAGCAATTCCTCTTTCTGTTAAAGCTTTTTTAATAGAAGGATGAAGATGATCTGGAAATGAAGCATATTTAGCGGGCTTCGCTTCAATCGTTTCCATATGCAGAATATTATTTTTTATATCTTCATCTTTCTTCCAGCTTTGAATTAGCTCATCCACTGACTTACGTCTATTTAGCTGCATCTTTATCTCCTTCCTCTAAGGTGCGTAATAAATTTGATAATGTATAGTGAACAGATTGAATCGATTGCAACAATCTTTTTTTGCTCGTTTCTTTGTAAAAAGATTGCACTACAAATTGATTCATCGCATCCACTGCATTTGCTATTTGAATTTCATGAATATATTTTGGCTGATTTTTTCGAATCCAAGTATTTGCCTCATCTTGCCATTCCTTTAATAATGCTTGAATTTGATCAGCATAAGGTTTTACTTCATCAAAAAATAGAGGTTCTGCATCCATCTCTCGCATTTTAAAGAAGCGATTGACAGCAGCATCACACTCTTCGATTAATTGTTTTGTTTGATTTATTAAACTCATTTTTGGTTACCCCAAACTATTAACATATTTTATGATTTCTTTACGGACAATTTAGCCCAATTTCCTCTTTAAAGAATAAGGAGAGAATAAACTGTCCGTAAAGGAACTATCCATCATTACCTGATAGAAGTTTTATTTTATGATGTTTCTAGTTTACCAAAAACTATCGTAAATCACTACTATAAGGGGAACACGTATTCTTTACATGAAATTGCTTTTCTGCTAAGCTTACTTTCTGGTGAGTGTTTACTATTCTTGAAAGTAAAGCTTCATTTAAAGTATTACGTTCGTTTTCAATTTTTGCGGTCAGCATCTGATCGATACAATCAATTTGTGATAGTAGCATTTGTAATCTATTCAACTTAACCAACCTCCTTTGCTATATCATTCAGTGCAAAGAAGGAAATTCCTTTCGTGGTGTCAAAACTAGACATAGGTTGATAAAAGAAGAAGAATTTCGATATTCTTTTATGTTAATATTATTCTAAAAAATGGTTATCATTTTGATAAGGGTGATTTCATGACTATACGCTATCCGAATGGCAAAGTATACAAGCCATCTGGTGAAATGAAAAGTGAAAATAAGCTTAAAAGACAAGATAAAAAGCTTTCTTTTAGTAATCGTGGGAAAACTCTTGAAGATGAAATCAATGATACGAATATTTATTACCTAAATAAACAAATTGCTGTTATTCATAAGAAACCTGTTCCGATTCAAATCGTCAAAGTAGAGTATCCGAAAAGAAGTGCAGCTGTTATTAGAGAAGCTTATTTCCGCACCGCTTCTACAACGGATTACAATGGCGTCTGGAATGGCTATTATATCGATTTTGAAGCAAAGGAGACCGAGAGTAAAACATCCTTTCCTTTGAAAAACATGCACCCCCATCAAATTAAACATATGGAAGATGTCACATTACAGAATGGAATTGCTTTTACGATTGTAAGATTCTCAAAGTTAGACCGATACTTTGTTCTACCATATACAGTATTAATGAGTGCGTGGAAAGAAATGGAAAGTGGCGGATCAAAATCAATACCTTTAAAAGTCTTTGAATCTAGTACTATGGAAATTACTCCAGGATTCAATCCCCGTATTGATTATTTATCTGCAATAGAAAAAATGATAATAGAAAAAGAATAGTAGTTTATATATAAGCGAGGAGATAAATATGTCTGAAAGAAAGACCCGTGAAGAGCTAAAGCGAGAACGCGCTTCACAAAAAAGACAACAAAAAACACCTGCAAAACTTTGGATTAAACGAATTATCTTATCAGTATTAGCAATTGGTTTAGCAGGATTTTTATTTGGTGTTGGACTTTTCGTATACTATGCAAGCTCTGCACCTGAATTAAACGATGAATTATTAAAAGACCCAATATCTGCTGAATTCTACGATAAAAATGGTGAACTTTTTGCAACTATTGGGACTGAAAACAGGAAGTATGTCGAATACAAGGACATACCGCAAGATTTAGTCGATGCGATTTTAGCGACTGAAGACGTTCGCTTCTTCCAACACTTTGGAGTAGATGTTTGGCGTACAATGGGTGCTGTACTAGCTAACTTTAGAGATGGGTTTGGTGCACAAGGTGGTAGTACAATCACTCAACAAGTTGTAAAAAATTCATTTTTAAGTAACGATAAGGCATTAAAACGTAAAGCACAAGAAGCATGGCTTTCTATTCAATTAGAACAACAGTACGAAAAAGAAGAAATTTTCGAAATGTATTTTAATAAAATTTTAATGTCTGGTAGAATCTATGGATTTGCTACGGCAGCCGAATATTTCTTTGGTAAAGAGTTAAGTGAATTAGAGTTAGATGAAATGGCATTACTAGCAGGTATGCCACAAAGTCCAAATAGATATAATCCATTTAAAAATCCAGAACGTGCACAACAACGTCGTGATCTAGTTCTAGATTTAATGGTACAACATGAAAAAATTACACCAGAAGAAGCTGCAGCTGCTAAAGAAATTGACGTAACTACACGCTTAGTACCAGAAGAAGACCGCGAATCTGTTGCAGGTTCACAATATGACGCATTCCTTGATGTTGTATTAAATGAACTTGAAGAAAATGGTGATGGCGAACTGCTAAGTGAAGGTATTAAAGTTTACACAACACTCGATCCAGACGCTCAAACAGTAGTTGAAAATGTCATGAATAATGCGGCAAACTTCCCTACTGAAACGATTCAATCAGGTGTTGCAGTTATTGATACAAAAACTGGTGCAATTCGAGCAATTGGTGGGGGTCGTAATTATGGAGAACGTGGTTACAACTTCGCAGATGATTTAAAAACAAGATCACCGGGTTCAACAATGAAACCTTTACTTGATTATGGTCCAGCTATTGAATATTTAAATTGGTCTACAGGTCAATCAATAGTTGACGAGAAAATTACCTATACAGGTACAAATCAACCAATTTCAAACTGGGATAATAAATATTTAGGTGAAATGACCATCCGTGAAGCACTTTATACTTCTCGAAACGTACCTGCTGTAAAAACACTTCAAGAAGTAGGTACTGATCAAGCTAAACAGTTCGTTTCCAAATTAGGTATTCAAGCTAAAAATGTTTATGAATCAGATGCAATTGGTGGTGGAGATATTACTCTTACTCCTATTCAAATGGCTGCTTCATATGCTGCATTCGGGAATAACGGGGTTTACAATGATCCACATGCTGTAAAAGAAATTGTATACCGTGATGGTTCTAAGAAATCTTATGACAATGAATCAGTTGTAGCAATGGCAGACTCTACGGCATATATGGTTACAGATATTTTACGTGACGTATTAAGCAATAAACCAGGTGCTTCTGGTTCTAGAGCAAATGTGTCAGGATTAGATATTGCAGGTAAATCCGGAACAACAAACTATTCTTCTGAAGATTTTGAGAAATATGATTTACCAAGTTCTGCAGTTCCAGATTCTTGGTTCGCAGGTTATACGACAAATTATTCAATTGCCATTTGGAGCGGTTATAAAGATCATAAAGAGCCAATCACTACGTGGGAAGAGCGATGGCTACCACAATATTTATTTAAGTCGATTATGTCTCAAATTTCGGCTAATGTGGAAACACCACGTTTTAGTAAACCAAGTAGTGTAGTTGAAGCTACTATTGAAGTTGGTACAGATCCTTTAAAACTAGCAAGCGAGTATACACCTGATGAATTAAAATCAACAGAATTATTTGTTAAAGGTACAGAACCAACTGAAGTATCAGATAAATACAAAAAACTTGAATTAGATCCACCTTCTAATTTACAAGCAGTGCCGAATGAAGTTGGCGGATTAGTTGATTTAATGTGGGATTATACACCTCCAACAATTGAGAATTCTGATTCAAATGATGGAGAAAATCAACAAACCGTACCAATATCATTCGAAGTAACTATGACAGTTGATGGTGGCGAAACTATAGTCTTCGAACCAACTGAATCGAAACACGTTACAATTCCAAATCTCGAATATGGAAAGAACTACACATTCTCTGTTGTAGCAATATCAGATGATGTACGTAGTGAACCAGCTTCCACTTCAATTGTTCTGGAAGACCCTATAGAAGAACCTAACATCGAAGATCCAAATATCGATGATGGAGATTCTGAAGATGGTGAAGATGGCGAAGATGGCGATTGGAATGATGAAGGTAACAACGGTGACAATAACGAAAATGATGGCGGAGATAATGATGGTTCAACTGGAGGATCGGATGGAGGAAACGAAGGTGAAGGTGCAAATCAACCAACCAACCCTACTCCACCATCCAAACCAGGACGCGGAAATAACAACAATAACTGATAAAGTAAAGTACGGAAGTTTCATATTGATGAAACTTCCGTATTTTTTTGTTCGCTTATGTTTGAGTAGAAGGTTAATTTAAACGTTTTTCTAGACAACTTTTTTCAAATCCTCATGAAATTGTCTAGTAAAAGCGGTTTTCTAGACAACTTTCCTCGATTCCTCATGAAACTGTCTAGTAAAAGCCGTTTTCTAGACAACTTTCTTCGATTCTTCGTGAAACTGTCTAGTAAATGTAGTTTTCTAGACAACTTTCTTCAAATCCTCATGAAACTGTCTAGTAAGCAACGAACCCCCTATTCTATCTTCTACATTACCGTCACGAATACCCCTCCGATTCGATACAAAAAAAAACACAACCCAATCCATCTTGATCGAGTTGTGTTTATCAATTTATTTTTTCAATCGTAAACGTGCTAGTCGCTTTTTTGTTTCTTTAAATAACTCATCTAACTGCCTGTAACATGCATATTGACCAGGTCTTGCTTTAATGAAAGAAAGACGTTCCTTCCCATTCAATGGTAAAACTTCATAATCTTCACCTTCGATTAATTCCTCAGATGAGTCACTTGATGTCTTAACGATTAATCTTTCATAAAGGGCAATCCCTTGCTCCATCAACGTGTGAGCAAGTCCATTTCTCTCATCGTGTGCTTGATGAATTTGTTGGCTCAATGATTCCCATTCTAAAAATAATGGATCCACTACTTCTTTTTGAATGTTGGCCGCATTAAATGAAATCATATTTTCACCAATCCTTTTTTCGACCTTTTCTGACCTTCTCGACAAAGATCTAGTAATGGGCACGTACCGCATTGAGGATTTTGTGCTTTACAATGATATCGACCAAAAAAGATTAATTGATGGTGAGTTTTTGACCATTTTTCTTTTGGCGTTTTTTTCATGATCGTCTCTTCAACTTCTAAAACCGTGTCCTTTAATCGACATAAACCAAGTCTTTTAGAAACACGTTCAACATGTGTATCAACGGCTAAAGCAGGAATATCAAATGCAACCGAAAGTACAACGTTTGCTGTTTTCCTACCTACACCAGGTAATGTAACTAACTGCTCACGAGTTTGTGGTATTTCTCCGTTGAACTCGTTAATCAATTTCTCACAGAGAAGCTGAATATTTTTCGCCTTATTACGATATAAACCAATGGATCGAATATCTTGTTGAAGTTCTTCTAGCGAAACTGCAAGATAGTCTTCTGGTGTTTTATATTTTTTAAATAAATCTTTTGTTACTTTATTTACCAATACGTCAGTACATTGAGCTGAAAGTAAAGTTGCAATCGTTAACTCAAACGGGTTATCGTGGACGAGCTCACAATGTGCATCAGGAAACATTTTATCCATCTCTTCTAAGCAATGTTCCCACTGTTTTTTCGTAAGCACTCTCGTTCCCCCCTATTCTCTTTCATCTAACCAGTTATAAAAAGGAACTTTTGGAGCTGGTTGTTCTTGATTTGTTTTTGTAGTTGCTATTGTCGTTTTGGAATGGAATTGTTGTGTATGTTGCTCTACTTGTTTGAGTGAAGTAATATTCTTCTTTTTCCATTCAAATAAAATGCGGTCAATATATCTCAAACTTACTTTTCCAGCAAGCACCGCTTCTTTCAAGGCTGCTTTAATTAGTTCAGGTGTATGGCGGTCTACATCAAGCCACATTGAGATTGTTTCGATCTCCATAGGTGAGAGAAGCCTGCCAAACTCCTGTTCAAATAAAGTAAATAATTTTCCTTCTTCATTTTTCTTCGCGACTTTTTCATTCGATCTTTCATTGGACTCTAATAAATCTAGAATTCTTTCCCATAGAGGATAGACAGAATACTTCTCAAAGAGTTTACCACTTCCATCTACACCTTGTGTAATTTCAAGGAAGCCTTTTTGTAGTAATCTCTGTAATTGAATAGCGATTTCATTATTTGTTTTATGCAATCGTTGTTCTAGATCGTTTGGTGTTGGAAAGTCATTATTTTCTGCATGAAAAGCAATTAAATGCAGGAGAATTATTGCTTCATCATCCGTGATTTTTAATTCCTTATAATGCTTAAAGAAAAGCTGTGGAATTAATACTGTTTCTTGTCCCGTCCATAAACGAAGTCTATGATTTTTTTCATGCAAAATGATTTCTCTCCTTCCTGTTAGAAAACACAATGCAACTAGAGCACGAGTTGTTAGTATATTATTAGCTGTTGCTAATAAAAACGTCCGCTATTAACGGACGCTTTATTTGATAGATTATTTTATTATTATGGGTAAAGTCGGTTTAGTAAACGTGGGAATGGAATACATTCACGAACGTGTTCTACACCACTAATCCAAGCGACTGTTCTTTCTAAACCAAGACCGAATCCTGAGTGTGGAACAGCTCCTTGTTTTGTAAGATCTAAATACCATGAGTATGCTTTTTCATCTAAATTGTGTTCAGCAATACGTTGTTTTAATAGCTCATGGTCATAAATACGTTCAGATCCACCAATGATTTCACCATATCCTTCTGGAGCGATTAAATCCGCGCATAATACAACATCATCGCGTTCTGGATGTGGTTGCATATAGAACGGTTTAATACCAACTGGATAGTGGATGATAAATACTGGTTTATCATAGCTTTCCGCAATTGCAGTCTCATGAGGTGCTCCGAAATCATCACCCCACTCGATATCTGTAAAGCCTTTTTCATGTAAGAATTTAATTGCATCATCATACGTAATACGTGGGAATGGTGCTTTGATATTTTCTAGTTTTGAAGTATCTCTTCCCAGTCTTTCTAGTTCGATTTTGCAATTTTTCAATACAGATTGAACGATGTATGAAACGTATTGTTCTTGAACTTCTAAGCTCTCTTCATGCTCAACAAAAGCCATTTCAGGTTCCATCATCCAGAACTCAATTAAGTGACGACGAGTTTTCGATTTTTCAGCTCGGAATGTTGGTCCGAATGAAAATACTTTACCTAACGCCATTGCAGCAGCTTCTAGATATAGCTGACCTGATTGAGAAAGATACGCGTCTTCATCAAAATATTTTGTATGGAATAACTCTGATGTACCTTCTGGAGATGACCCAGTTAAAATAGGTGGGTCAATCTTAACAAAACCGTTATTATTAAAGAATTCGAACGTTGCACGAATTACTTCATTACGAATTTTCATAATAGCGTGTTGTTTTCTAGAACGTAACCAAAGATGACGGTTGTCCATTAAGAACTCAACACCGTGTTCTTTCGGTGTAATTGGGTAATCTTGAGCAATATGAATAACTTCAATTCCAGTGATTGCTAATTCACAACCAAAACTTGAACGAGAATCTTCCTTAACTACACCTGTTACATACATAGAGGATTCTTGTGTTAAGCCTTTTGCAGTTGTAAATAATTCTTCTCCAACTTCCTCTTTTACAAGGACACCTTGGACGAATCCTGAACCGTCACGTAGTTGTAAGAAAGCAATCTTACCACTTGAACGTTTATTTGCTAGCCAAGCTCCTAGTTTTACTGTTTCACCAATATGATTTGGCATTTCAGAAATTGTAATTTTTTTCATAGAGCCTCCAAAAAATATGAAATATTAATAATGATTAGTTGGTCATTATTGTTGCCATTTAGATTTTACGAAATTGTCAATGCGTTTAACCGCTTCTTCTAATAATTCTAATGATGTTGCATAGCTTAAACGGATTGTATTTGGAACACCAAAACCTGATCCTGGAATAACTGCAACGTTTGCCTCAGTTAATAACGCAGTTGCAAATTCATCTACAGAAGAGTAACCCGTTTTTTCAGCTGCTTCACTCACGTCAGGTAATAAATAAAATGCCCCTTGTGGTTTAATAACTTTGAATCCAGGAATTTCACTTAGTTTAGGGTAAATGATTTCTAAACGTGATTCAAATGCCTTTCTCATTTCTTCTACTGAATCTTGTGGACCATTATATGCTTCAATTGTAGCATATTGAGAAGTAGTAGTCGGGTTCGAAGTAGAATGTGAAGCAAGGTCAGTCATTGAATTAATAATTGTTGAATCACCTGCTGCATATCCAATTCGCCAACCTGTCATAGAGTGAGATTTTGCAACGCCATTGACTACAATTGTACGTGCCTTAACCTCATCTGAAAGTTCCGCAATAGAGTAATGTGTTAACCCGTTGTAAAGAAGTTTTTCATAAATTTCATCTGAAACGATTAAAATATCATGTTCAACAGCAACTGCAGCTAATTCTGCAAGTTCTTCTTTTGAGTAAACCATACCAGATGGATTACTTGGTGAGTTAATAATAACTGCTCTTGTTTTTTCAGTGATTGCTTGACGTAATTGTTCAGCAGTAATTTTATAATTTTGTTCAGAAGTACTTTCAACATATACTGGAACCCCACCAGCTAACTTAACTTGCTCTGGATAAGACACCCAATATGGAATTGGAATAATTACTTCATCGCCTTCATTTAAAATTACTTGGAATAATGTGTAAAGAATATGTTTTGCACCAATTCCTACAATTATTTCATTTCGGCTATAGTTTAGGTTATTATCACGTTTTAACTTGTCAATAATAGCATCTTTTAACGCAGGTAGACCACCAGAAGGTGTATATTTTGTAAGTCCTTTATTCATTGAATCTACTGCTGCATCAAGGATATTTTGTGGTGTATTAAAATCAGGTTCTCCTGCACCAAGACCGATGACATTAATCCCTTGTGCTTTTAATTCATTTGCTTTTGCAGTAATTGCAAGAGTTGAAGATGGTGTTAATGATTTAACACGGTTTGCAAGTAACTCTTTCATAAAGTAAATCTACTCCTCTATAAGTTCAAAATTCGTTTCCACCACTGGCCATTTTCAAACAAAATATAGACATAATTTAACTTTTCAGCTTCGTTTGTATAGGTAATTTCCCATACAACCCCTGCTTCTTCATAGCCTAATTTTGTATGCAAGATTTTCTTTACATCTTCTTCTTGATTAATAACCGATAAAGCTTCTTCCTTAGATATACCGTCTTGCAAATATACTTCCTGAATCGATTTTTCTTCTAAACTGATTGGAACAAATACTGCTTTTTCATTACCCTCTTCGTCTTCCCCGAAAACAGTAACATACGGCTTATTCCCGTTATAAATATAAGAATCTGTAACGATAGAAAGGGAATTGGACGAAATCGCTAATTCCTCGGCTTTTTGTTCGATATCCTTGATGGGAGCCATGGCATTAGAAAGTACTAGAATTGAAATGACAAGTGACACAGATAAAATAAAGAGGATAATAAACACTACCCAATTCTTTATTTGATCTTTTTTTCTTTTGTCCATATATGTCAACCTGCTTTCTTTCCTCATCTTAACTATTATACCAGTGTTCAAGCTCTAAAACCATATCTTGTAGTGGGAGTTTTTCAATAGATATTGGTGGTAATGCTTGAATAAATTCTTTTCCGTATGATTTCGTCTCAATACGTCGATCTAAAATGATAAATGCACCTTTGTCGGATGATGTACGTATTAATCTACCAAATCCTTGCTTAAAACGAATGATTGCATCCGGTAAAGATAACTCGGTAAAAGCATTTTTTCCTTGTTGTTGTAATGCAATCGATTTCGCTTTAAATGTTGGTTCCTCTGGTGCGGTAAATGGAAGACGTACGATAATGACAGCAGATAGACTATCACCTGGTACATCTACCCCTTCCCAAAAACTATTCGTTCCAAACAATACGGAATGATTAAATTTTTGAAAAGATTTTAATAATCTCATTCGACTACCAGGAGTAACCCCTTGGGCGAATAACATATAGTCTTGTAAAAGTTCACTTTCTTGAATCAGTTCAACTGTTTTCTTTAGCATTTCTTGAGATGTAAATAGTACAAAACAACGTCCATCAGTTGCACGAACTGTTCTTGTAACAGCTAACGCAACAGATTCCACGTAATCATGTTGTGAAACTCCCTGAATATCAGGCATATCTGAAACGATATAAGCCTTAGCACCTTTGTAGTACTCTTTGTCCGCAAAAAATAAATGTACAGGAGTCTCTTTACGAATACCTAGTTGCTCTGCTATATATCTTTGCTTATTTGGTACAGTCATTGTACCAGAAGTCCATACAATAGAATTGTTTTTACGAACTTCATTAAATAGTTGATTTACAGTGTCTTTTACATCAATTGGTTTTTTATAAATACGAATACTTCCTGGAATATTTCGTTGGTCCATTTCCACCCAAGTTGTAAAGTGAGAATTCGGATTAAGGAATATTTCGTCCCATTCATTTGCCTTAATCTTAAATTCACGTATCCAATACTTCCATTGTTCTAAAATTGAAACGTGTTCAAGTGATAATTGTTGCACATCACTTTCAATCTTGAAACCGACATTTTGAGCTAAATCGATCCATTGCTGAATCTTCTCTGGCAATTGATGAATTGCTTCATCTTGATCTTGTAACAATTCGTTTAAAAAAGCGACTCGTTTTGTATCAAATTTGTTCTTTATTGTTTGCATTTTCATATGATGTGCAATATTGTTCATCGATCGATCAAACAGTTCAATAAGTTGCTCAAATACTTTTTCTAAATCATTTATTAATTGTAATGGAACCATCTTAGTTTTTATTGCATAACTTCTGATAGAAGAAAATAGTTGACCATCTGATGAAAGACCAATTTGACCAAATACATATTTCCAATTTGCATAGGTTAATATACTTTCATCTCGAATCTCCGCAGCCTGAACA
>Ga0180215_1004798_pt1 | contig 11811 bp, 11 predicted proteins | sample eDN3rd37CBELigBY_FD_128871 | JGI IMG/M metagenome (GOLD analysis project Ga0180215, IMG submission 128871) | Enriched backyard soil microbial communities from Emeryville, California, USA - eDNA 3rd pass 37_C BE-Lig BY (version 2) (version 2) | ecosystem: Environmental > Terrestrial > Soil >...
TGCTTAATAACTTCATCTGCTTCTCGCTCAGCATTTTTAATAATTGACTTTGCTTCTTTTCTCGCTTTTTCTATCCATTCATCTTTCTTTTGATAATATTCCATTAGTTCTTTTTGTAAATCTTTATGAAGTTTCTCAGCTGAACGCAGTAATTCTCTTGCCTCTTTTTCCTCTAGCTCAGCTTGTCTTTTACTTTCTTCTAATGAAGCAATCATATTATCAATTTTGTTTGTTTCATCATGAATTTGACTTCTTGCCCGATTAATAATAGTTTCTGGTAATCCAAGTCGTTTTGATATTTCAAAAGCATTGCTTCGACCTGGAACGCCAATTAATAATCGATAGGTTGGACTTAAAGATTCTACATCAAATTCAACGCTCGCATTCATTACTCCTTCACGATTATAGCTATACGCTTTCAATTCAGGATAATGTGTAGTTGCGATTACTCGAGCTTTACGGTTGTGAACTTCATCTAAAATGGACATTGCAAGTGCTGCCCCTTCTTGTGGATCAGTTCCAGCACCTAATTCATCAAATAATACAAGGGAATCTTCGTTTACATGTTTTAAAATTTCGACGATGTTGACCATATGTGAAGAAAAAGTACTTAAGCTTTGCTCAATCGATTGTTCATCTCCAATATCAGCAAAAACCGACTGGAAAACAGCTACAACAGATCCATCTTGAGCTGGAATATGGAGTCCTGCCTGAGCCATGAGGGTAATTAACCCAACAGTTTTTAAAGTAACAGTTTTCCCTCCTGTATTCGGTCCAGTAATCACCATTGTCGTAAAGGTTGTTCCAAGTTCAATATCATTGGCAACAACGGTTTCAATCGGAATGAATGGATGTCTTGCTTTAAATAAACGAATTTTTCCTTCTTGGTTTACAGTAGGCTTTGTTGCTTTAATGGATTGTCCATATTTAGCTTTCGTGAAGATGAAGTCTATTTGTTTTAATACCGATTGTATTTGACGGAGTTCTTCACTATGCTCTCCAGTTTTATTTGAAAGCTCTAATAAAATACGTTCAATTTCAATCTGTTCTTTAATCTTGACATTGTGCAAATCATTATTTAATTGCACAACTGCTTGAGGTTCAATAAACAACGTTTGTCCGGATGATGATTGATCGTGAACGACACCACCATAATGGCTTCGATATTCCTGTTTAACAGGGATAACAAAACGATCATTTCGAATCGTTATGACCGCATCAGATAACATCTTTTGAGCGCTTTGAGAACGGATAATACTTTCTAATTTATCTCTTATTCTCCCTTCGAAACTGCGAATTTGACTCCGTAACAAACGTAATTGCTCACTAGCTGAGTCTAATATTTCACCATTTTCACTAATCGCATTATTGATAATACGTTCAAGTTCCACTGGAGGATTCATTTCTAAACAAAGACTTTCTAATATTGGTAAGGAGTGATCATTCTCCGAAATGGATAAAAGAAATTTTTTTATTTGTCGTGCCGCACGAATGGTACTTGCAATTTCAACAAATTCAGTTGCATTCAACATTCCCCCGATTTCAGCACGTTTTACAGCAGATATAATATTAAAAATACCACCTAATGGAACATTTCCTTTTAATCGTATTACTTGACTAGCTTCATCTGTTTCATTAATGGCTCTTACCACACTTTCATAATCAGTTAACGGCGAAAGACTCAAAGCCATTTCTCTTCCAAGAGAGCTTGAGGCAAATTCGGCTAAGTTCTCCCTAATCTTATGAAATTCTAATGTATGTAAAGTTTTCTCATTCACGGAGATAACCTCCTAGTTTGTTAAATAGTATTTCGCTACGTCTACTTTATCAAATTCTCGGTAAAATGAGAAATCGTCTGTAGCCATTTTGCAAAAGAAAAAGAGGTCAAGCTTAAGACCCCTTTTTATATTAAACTATCAAAATCTTTATTTAAACCACATTTCTTTAATTTGATTTGAAAATATCGGTGTCTTTTCTATAATTCCTTTCGCAATTGAAGAATGATCGATTGTTGTCTGGATCATTTCAATCGGTAATAATGATGCGATATATAACAGAATAAAGACGATTAAATAGACTTCAAGAAAACCTAAAAATGCTCCTGCCCATGTATTTAATTGTTTAATCACAGGAATGTTTGCAACGAAGTCGAGCATGGAACCAATAATTTGAAGTACGATTTTTACAACAAAAAATATGAGGATAAAAGAAATTCCATTATAATATGCTTCTTCAGCATTCACTGTATTAAGCAATGATTTAATAATTTCTTCATCACCAAACTGGGGATAAGGAACCCATAAAGTAAGATGACCTGCAAGTTGTTTATAAAATAGTGTTGCAACTAAAAAAGCAATAAAATAACTAGTTAAGTGAATAAGTTGTAAAATGAAACCTCTTCTGAGTCCAATTATGAAACCAACCAATAAAATAACGATTAGAATAATATTAAGCATATTAGTCAACCTCTCGACTTTTTAATTGTTGTTCAAGTTCTTTTACTTGATTTTCAAGCTGTTCAACTTTCTCTTTTAGTAAAATATATTCATGAACGGCATTAACAGCAGTTAACACAGCGAGCTTATTTGTACTCAATGACGGATTCCTTTTACCAATTTCTTTCATCTTATTATGTACAACCATTGCTACTTCACGGATATGATCAGAACTTTCTTGTCCAACAATCGTATATTGTTGTCCGTAAATTTCAACAGTGATTCTATTTTTTTCACTTTCAGACAAGCCATTTGCCCCCATTCAAAAGAATCCTAGATTATATGATAACATGAAAAAAAATAAAATGGAAAGTCAAATAGTAAAATTTTCGCGCGAATAAAAAAATTCTATAAAGAGATTCCTCAAAAAAGAAAGGGTGTCCTAAGTCTAGGCCTAGAACAACCCTATCTTAATTTATTTTCTTAACTCGGCATTCGCTTTTTCACTTAATGCTGCTAAAATCTTGTCATGAACAGCTACTACTTCTTCGTCTGTCAACGTGCGATTTGGATCTAAGTAAGTTAATTTAAATGCAACAGACTTCTTACCTTCTTCAATTTTATCGCCTTCATATAAATCAAACACTTCAGCATCTACAACAAGTTTTTTACCTGTTTCTAGAATAACATCGCGAAGTAAGCTTGAAGGTACATTTCGGTCGACGATTAAAGCAATATCTCTCGTAATTGCAGGGAAACGAGGGATTGCTTTATATTGAAGTGGTTTTACTTCTGCATTAATGATTGTCTCTAAGTTTAACTCAAAAACATATACATTTTTCACTTGGTATTGCTTTTCAACAGCTGGATGAACTTTCCCGACAAAACCAACTACTTCACCATCTAATAAAATATGTGCGGTTTGTCCAGGGTGTAAGCCATCTACTTCTGCTTTAACGTAAGAAACTCTATTTTCAAGTTGTAATTTTTTAAATAATTCTTGTAAGATTCCTTTTACTGTAAAGAAATCTACGGAAACTTTTTGCATTTGCCAAGGATGGTTCAGGTAAAGACCAGTCATTGCTCCACTTAAAAGCTCTCTTTCTTTTGGCAGAGCTTCTCCTTCAGAAATAAAGGCAGAACCAATTTCAAAAATATGAACATCTTCATTTTTTCGAGCTTTATTGTAAGAAATGGCATCTAATAAATGTGGGATTAAACTTAACCGTAAAACCGCATGTTCTTCACTCATAGGCATTGCAAGTTCAATTGGTTCAGATTTAGTCATAGCAAATTGATCAAACTTTTCTTTACTTGTTAATGAATAAGTAATCGCTTGATTTAAGCCTGCTCCTTCTAAAACTTCTCTTACGATTCTTCGTTTCTTTTGATAAGGAGTTAATCCACCAATTGTTGCACTAGTTGGCAATGTTTTGGGGATATTATCATAACCATAAAGTCTTGCAATTTCTTCATACATATCTTCTTTAATTGATAAATCCCAACGTCTTGTAGGAATGGTAACTTGAAACTCTTCACCATCAACCTCATATGAAAATTGCAATCTGTTAATGATTTGCTCAACTTCTTCTTTACTAATCGATGTACCTAAATGATTGTTTAATTTTGTTAAAGTAAAGCGAATTTGAACCGGCTCTTGTTTTAATGTATTGACAATCACTGTTCCATCTAAAACTTCTCCGCCTGCCAGTTGTTCAATTAATGATGCAGCTCTTTCGCTCGCTAATAAAACGCGTTCTGGGTCAACTCCCTTTTCATAGCGACTACTTGCTTCACTTCTTAAGCCCTGATCTTTTGATGCCTTACGAATTGTACTACTGTTAAAATAAGCAGACTCTAAAAGAATCGTTGTTGTATCATCTTTTACTTCAGAATCAGCTCCACCCATTACACCTGCTAAAGCAACTGGCACTGTCCCATTCGTAATAACAAGGTGATCACTAGTTAATGTGCGTTCAACTTCATCTAATGTAGTCAATTGTTCTCCGTCTTTTGCTCTACGAACTACAACTTCTGATGAACCAAATCGATCATAATCAAAAGCATGAAGTGGTTGACCATATTCTAAAAGAACAAGATTCGTAATATCGACAACATTATTATGTGGACGAATTCCAGCAGCCATTAGGCGTGTTTGTAGCCAAGTTGGTGAAGGACCAATTTTTACATTTTTGATAATTTTAGCTGTATAAATCGGATTATCTTCTGGAGCTTCCACTTTTACTGAAATATAGTCGTTCGCCTTTTCTTTTCCTTGTTTAACTGAAGTTTCAGGTAAAGTTACTTTTTCATTTAAAATGGCAGCTGTTTCATAGGCAACTCCAATCATACTCATACAATCGGCACGGTTTGCTGTTAAACTTAATTCTAAAACCGCATCATCTAAATTGAGAAGACTAATAGCATCAGAACCAACTACACTGTCTTCTGGTAATACATATATCCCATCTGCATATTCTTTTGGAATAACTTTTCCTTCAAAGCCAAGCTCAGCTAATGAACAAATCATGCCATTCGAAACTTCTCCACGAATTTTTGACTTCTTAATTTTTATTCCACCTGGAAGTCTTGCTCCTGGCTTTGCAACAATAACTTTTTGACCACTGGCAACATTCGGTGCACCACAAATAATTTGTACTGGTTCTTCTTCACCAAGATCAACTAAACATTTATTTAATTTGTCAGCATCAGGATGTTTTTCACATGAAAGGACATGACCGACAACAATATTCGTAATTTTAGAGCTCTTAACTTCTACTCCTTCAACTTCAATACCAGATCTTGTAATTTTTTCAGCTAACTCTTCTGGACTAATACCCTTTAAATCCACAAACGAGTTTAGCCATTTATATGAAACAAGCATTTGCTCTTTCCTCCTTATTTTTCTAAAAAACTCTTTACTCTACTGGATTAAACTGTTTTAAGAAACGTATATCATTTGTATAAAAATGACGGATATCATCAATTCCGTATTTCAACATAGCAATCCGCTCAACGCCAAGACCGAATGCAAATCCACTATATTTCTCTGGATCAAAACCACTCATGCGAAGGACATTTGGATGAACCATACCAGCACCTAAAATCTCAATCCATCCTGTATGTTTACATACATTACAGCCATCTCCACCACAAATATAGCAAGAAATATCCATCTCTACAGAAGGCTCTGTGAATGGGAAAAAGCTTGGACGAAGGCGAATTTTACGATCTTCACCGAACATTTTTTTCGCAAATAAATCTAATGTCCCATTCAAATCGCTCATCCGAATATTTTCATCAACAACTAATCCTTCGATTTGCATGAATTGGTGTGAATGTGTTGCATCGTCATTATCACGGCGGAACACTTTACCAGGGCAAATAATTTTTACAGGGCCTTTTCCTTTTGCCTTTTCCATTGTTCTAGCTTGTACTGGAGATGTTTGGGTACGCATTAAAATCTCTTCAGTTATATAAAATGAGTCTTGCATATCACGAGCTGGGTGATCTTTCGGCAAGTTCAATGCTTCGAAATTGTAATAATCTGTTTCAACTTCAGGACCTTCTGCAATAGAGTATCCTAAACCGATGAATAAATCTTCAATTTCTTGAACGACTTTCGTTAACGGATGAAGGTTTCCAAGATTTGTTGGACGTCCTGGTAATGTAACATCTACTGATTCTTCTTGAAGTTTTTTCTGAATTATTTCTTGTTCAAGAAGGTTTTGTTTTTCTTCAATTTTTGTTTGAATGTTTGTACGCACATCATTCACAAGTGCTCCCATTACAGGACGCTCTTCTGGAGAGAGTTTTCCCATACCGCGTAAAACTTCCGTAATAGGGCTTTTCTTTCCTAAGTATTGAACGCGAATATCATTTAATTGGCGCAAGTCATTTGCCGCATTAATTTTTTCGATGGCTTCTAATTGAAGCTCTTGTAAACGTTCCTTCACACTTAATTCCTCCTAAGTCTATCTTTTTATACATATAAAAAAACCCCGTCCGAATAAGGGACGAGGTTTGATTTCGTGGTACCACCCTAATTGGTATTTTACTATTCGTGTAAAATACCCACTTGTTTTGTTAACGGAATTCCCGCATCATCTTTACACTTCAAATATGAAGTGGTCCCGATGTGAGCTCGTGGAGTGAAAATTATTTTATTCTCTGTAAAAAATGCTTCCAGTCGCGGCATTTTCTCCCTTGTACAGAGCAGTTATAAAATAATGTCTCCAGTCAACGCTTTTCCTTAATTCACTTGTAAAATATTCATATAGAGTATATTATAACCAGTTTTATGTCGTTTATCAACGAAGTGTGCAAGAAAAACCAAATCATTCGTTAGTTTTTACCTCTTAAATAATATAAGAGGACACCAGTTGCGACAGAAACATTTAATGATTCACTTTTTCCATAAATAGGTATGTATAAATTTTTTGTCGTCTTTTTCAATAACTCTTGGTTTACGCCTTGACCTTCATTTCCAACAATTAATGCAAATGGTTGTCCACCATCAACTTCATACATTGGATGTGCACCTTTTAGTGCAGTTCCATACACAGGTATCGAATTTTCTTTTAAAGTGTCAATCCATTTTTCTAAATTACCTCTAATGATTGGAAGATGGAAATGACTTCCTTGAGCAGAGCGTAACACTTTCGGATTGTATATGTCTACACTTCCTTCTCCAATAATAACAGCATCAACACCTACAGCATCTGCCGTCCGAATCATTGTACCTACATTTCCTGGATCTTGAACACTATCAATCAATAAAAAGCGTTCTCCTTGGATATTTTCGGCCTTCATTGGTTTACATGTAGCAAAAATTCCTTGCGGGGTTTCTGTATCAGAAAGGGTGCCCACTATTTCATTGGCTAAAATGTAAGTTTCAATATTAGAAAATAATGATTTCGGTAGCTTCGAATAATAACTTTCTGAGACAATGAGTTCATGAATAACCCCCGCTTCCTTTGCCTCATAAACAAGATGCTCTCCTTCAACTAAAAATAATCCAGATTGATCTCTTCCTTTTTTAGTGAGAAGTTTCTTCCATTGTTTTACTTTTTCATTTTTGTTTGATTGCATGTGTTTCATATATTCACCTTTATTCATTTACCAATATTTTTAAAGAATACACATATTTTCTCCATTACAGTTAAACAATAACATTGTTGAAAGAAAATAGTTGGAGGATGATATGAATGAATTTTAACTTAAGAAACGCTATTATTGCAAATGTTTCTAATAATACACAAGACCAGCTAAAAGCTACCATTGTTGATGCCATTGAAGTTGGTGAAGAAAAAATGCTTCCTGGCTTAGGTGTTTTATTTGAAGTCATTTGGAAAAATGCCACTCCTGAAGAACAACAAATGATGTTAGATACTTTAGAAGAAGGATTAAAAAATACAAATTAATAAATAGTGAAGGTTTATACTTTCGGAATCACCATGAATGATGATGTAATGAATCACTATAGAAATAGTACTTCAGAAGTAAACAATATTTTACTGAAGGTTTATTTGAAAATACGTCTTAAGTCTATAGAAAAAATATTTAAATTTTATATGATATATGAAGAGGAACTAATTAATTGCTTAGCACCTAATAAGACATACAGATAGGTGCTATTTTTATTTTTTCAATAATACCTTTAAAAAGAAATACTTTTTTGTTAATCTTAATTAATAAATCGATATTGATTACACAATTTTTAACATTCTTGCGTTACAATGATAGTAAAAACTAGATGAGGGGAACTTACTAAGTAGATTTAAAGGGGGGAGAACAATGAAAAAAATCGCAATTTTTACAGACACGTATGTACCAGATGTAAACGGGGTTGCCATTACATTAAAGCACTTTACCGACTATCTTGAGAAGAAAGGCTATGAATATATCGTTTTTGCGCCAAACAGCAAAAAAGAAGAAGAACGATTCTCTAGTCAAGTACACCGCTTCAAAAGTATGTCCTTTTTCTTATATCCAGAGTGTAGATTAGCTCTTCCAAACACGTTTAAAATGAAGGCTGAATTACAAAAATTTCAACCAGATATTATCCATATCGTTACACCTTTCAATATCGGATTTTTTGGAATACGATTAGCGAAAAAGTTAAACATTCCTGTTGTAGGTTCCTATCATACAAATTTTGATAAGTATTTAGAATACTATAATCTACAATTCTTAAAAAATTTCATATGGAAATATATGAGATGGTTTCATAAGCCACTACAACGGATCTTTGTTCCTTCAAATGATACAATCGAGCAATTACGGAGAAAAGGTTTTAGAAACTTAAAAGTTTGGCCAGGAGGAGTCGACTGCGAGTTATTTCATCCCGATTATTCAAAGGAATCAGTCCGCAAAAAGTACCAGATTAAAGAGGAATTTATTTTATCCTTTGTAGGACGTCTTGCACCTGAAAAAGATATTGATACGCTAATGAAAATTGCCGCAAATATTCCTTTAGAATTAAATAAAAAAATACATTGGTTAATTGTTGGTGATGGTCCTTCTAAAGAAGAAATGATGAAGAATGCATTACCGAATATGACATTCACAGGTTATTTAAATGGAGGGAATTTAGCTGAAGTCTACTCAGCTTCAAATCTATTTGTTTTTCCATCAGCAACAGAAACTTTTGGGAATGTTGTAATTGAAGCACTTGCATCAGGTACACCTGTAATTGGGGCTAATGCAGGTGGCGTGAAAAGTTTAGTTACATCTAACAAAAATGGTATCCTTTGCGAACCGAAAAAAGTTGAAGAGTTCGTACGTGCTATTGAAACTGTATTAACGGATTCTCAATTAAGAATGACTTTGAGTAAAAATGCAAGACAATTTGCTTTAACACAATCTTGGGAAGCTATTTTTGATCAGTTAATGAAAGATTATGAAGAGACATTAAATGAAGGTCAAATGCGAATCTATGCTTAAGTTTCGGTATCATTTTTTATCATAACTTTATATTAAAAAAATCGTCTAGATTTGCTCTAGACGATTTTTTCATTTTATTCATATTTAATTTTATTTACCGTTTCGCTATCTAAACGTTTAACTACTTCAGTGATTAATTTTACTGTGTTTTCATAGTCATCTCGATGTAAAATTCCCGCATGAGAATGAATATAGCGTGTTGCGATTGTTATAGCAATGGAAGGCACACCTGATTTTGTTAAATGGATAGAACCAGCATCTGTTCCTCCACCAGGAATGGATTCGAATTGGTAAGGAATATTTAGTTCTTCCGCAACGCCAACAATAAAATCACGTAATCCTTTATGAGAAACCATTGAAGCATCGTAAACAACGATTTGTGGGCCTTTACCCATTTTACCTAATGCTTCTTTTTCTGTAACCCCAGGAGTATCTCCAGCAATACCTACGTCTACAGCAATACCGATATCTGGTTCAATTGCATAGGCTGCTGTTTTTGCTCCACGTAATCCAACTTCTTCTTGTGCAGCACCTACACCGAATACAACGTTTGGATGATTTTCATTTTTTAAGTTTTTCAACACATCAATAGCAACAGCACAACCAATTCGGTTATCCCAAGCTTTTGCTAATAAGTGCTTTTCATTTTTCATTACAGTAAATTCAAAATAAGGAACGATCATGTCTCCAGGACGAATTCCCCAACTAGTTGCTTCTTCTTTACTTGTTGCACCAATGTCAACAAACATATCTTTAATTTCAGTAGGTTTTTTTCTAGCTTCAGGAGATAAAATATGTGGTGGTTTAGAACCGATAACACCAGTAATCGTATCGCCAGATGATGTTACAATAGTCACACGCTGACTAAGCATAACTTGGCCCCACCAGCCACCTACTGTTTGAAAGCGGATAAAACCTTTATCATCTATATTGGTTACCATAAATCCAACTTCATCAAGGTGTCCTGCAATCATAATTTTAGGACCATTTTCTTGACCTTGTTTCTTAGCAATTAAGCTTCCAATTCCATCTGTTGAAAGCTCATCTGCATATGGTGATATGTATTTTTTCATTACTTCTCGAGGTTCTCTCTCGTTGCCAGGTATTCCTTTGGCATCTGTTAATTCTTTCAACATGACTAATGTTTCATCTAATTGAACCAAGTGTACTCCTCCTTAAACCATTGATAGACTCATTATACTAAATTAAAAGCTAATCAACAAATAATTATTTTTAATATTTCGACCGATTTAATATCCTTCATCCTGTCTTTTATGGTTAACTTCATTTTTTGCTAAGTACGCATTAAAAATATCTTCTTCTGAAAAATTCATCATTCTTCCTAGTTTAAAAAACGATCTTATTACGTTTTCGTAATCTGATTTTGATTGTGATTGACCAAACTTGCCAATTTCATCATATAATAGTAAAAATTGTTCTGTTAATGAGTTCTCTACTTCCTCAGGTTGTTGGGGTATTTCTTTCATTTCCTGATCAAACCCTTTCACAATGCCAAGTGATAAAACAAAGTGAATTCCATCAACAAACTCTTCTAATAAAACCTCTCTCGGTGAAGCATCTTTTGTACTCCAAAATTTAAAACAACGTGTTTCATTGGCAAGTTCACCAAGTTCAACTAGTAATGCTAATAATTTTTTTTGAAAGAGATCTTCTTTTAACAAGCCATGGGACTCTTCTATTCTTCTATCAAGAGTTCTCTGAAGTGAATACATTAATTGTAGATTCATTTTAAATTCCTTCTCTCGATTAATATTTGTGCTGATATAAAAAAATTATATCAAATTTGCATTTAAGTGAAACCTTTTCAGAAATCAAACGTATAAGAGAAAAATAGATTGGTGTAAACATTTTATATATGCTTTACAAATGGAGGTTCGTAAAATGACTCTTATACTTATACTTGCTCGGATTTTTATTATTGGACTAATTGCTCTTTTAATTTATAGTGGTATTCGATATTTACTTCATCCAAAAAGAAAGCTCGAACTTGCACATGAACAAAAAAAATTTTACTTCTTAGATGATGAAAATGTCAGGAAAAACTTTTTAATCACATATAAAGGAGTATTGTTCGAAGGGGAAAAATACTTAGGGACAACGAAGGATTCATTTGATGTCGTTTCGATCTTTATTTTTCCTAGAAATGTAGCTTCTTTAAAGGGGCTTACAAAAGCTGATTTTAAAACGATTGAAGAGCATATTGCGAGTCACTATCCAAAAGCTGAAATTGATTGGAAAAGTCCAATTAAAGAGTTTTTAAACAATGAAGGTAATTTGCCAGAAGACAAAATAAAATAAAATAAAAAAAAGGGATACCTAAAAAGGATCCCTTTTTTAGTTTAAGCCGCTGCATTAAAAAAGTCTTTCCATTTAATTACGACTACTTTTTCACGAAGTACAACAATTAACA
>Ga0180215_1004801_pt1 | contig 11808 bp, 9 predicted proteins | sample eDN3rd37CBELigBY_FD_128871 | JGI IMG/M metagenome (GOLD analysis project Ga0180215, IMG submission 128871) | Enriched backyard soil microbial communities from Emeryville, California, USA - eDNA 3rd pass 37_C BE-Lig BY (version 2) (version 2) | ecosystem: Environmental > Terrestrial > Soil >...
ATGATTTTTACTCAGCGGTAAAGGCTAGACGTTCTTTTTATTCAATTAGTAATGAACCTATTCTATCGGATGAACAAATCCAGGAGATTATTAGTGAAGCAGTATTACATAATCCTTCCCCAATGAACTCCCAGAGCTCAAGGGTTGTTGTTTTATTGGGGGAACATCACGCAAAACTTTGGAACATGACGAAAGAAACGTTAAGAAAGATTGTTCCTGCTGAAAATTTTGAACCTACTGAAACGAAGTTAAATGCTTTTGGAAAAGGCTATGGAACAGTATTGTTTTTTGAAGACCAGGAAGTAGTAGAATCGCTTCAGGAGAGATTTGAGTTATATAAAGATAACTTTCCAGCTTGGTCTGAACAAACGTCTGGAATGCTACAATTCACTATTTGGACGGCTCTAGAAAATGAAGGGTTCGGTGCATCTCTGCAACACTACAATCCACTGATTGACGAAGAGGTCAAAGAAGAATGGAAGATTCCTAGCAATTGGAAGCTTATTGCCCAAATGCCATTTGGTAAACCAACTGCACCACCGAAGGAAAAACAATTTCAACCAATTGGTGATAGGGTAAAGGTGTATAAATAGGAGCATTGGATTTTGGACTTGGTGATTGTCTCCGGCCAAGCTTTGCAGAAGAATAGATAGAGCATTTCTTTATGGCCTTTCGTTTTAATACGGATGGCCATTTTTTATGTTAGATGAGGGTTTGGGCTACTAATAATAGGCTTCCCTAACCAATTAAGGAAAGGGAAGTGCCTCAGTGCAAAAGATACGGTTATAGAATTGTCTGTACTACCACATGCTCTTGCATTAGAGTAGGTCAGATATACTTAATAGCGGTACCGACCGCTTTACTCATAATTTCACTGTAAATATGGGTGTCATAGTCTGCATTTATTTGATGGGTTCTTTGGATACTTGAGGTTTGGAATGTTATCCCAATTACAGCATCAGCTCCAAGCATATAAGCCTCTAATTTGATTTCATCCATGAATACAGAAATATGATTTTCAGCAGACCCCAAATCTGAACTAACAATCCCTATAACCCTGTATGGTTTATCGCAAGATGGAAGGGTAGAAACTAAAATATTATTAATTTCTTCTCGTTTCTTCTCTTCTTGAAGACGTTCTTGTAATTTTTCTTCTTTGCTTTTAAATAGTCCCAAATTAATCCCTCCTCTGAGTGTAACGCCTAATATTCTTTTAATGCTATCCAATTTTTCATTTTCTTTTCTTTAAAGCAAATGGTTAGTAGAATAACTGATCCTACTGTGGGTGCTCTTAACAAGAAATACCCCTACAAGAATCTTGAATTTTATAGGGGCAACTTTATATTACATATATGTATTGACCAACTCATAACACCGTTCTTTTGTAAAAGTAAACAAGTTTTCAACCTTTACCATTCTTGACAGAGAACCTCCGCCTTCTTCATCATATCTTGTTTGGGCTGCAGCATCTCTGTCCGCAATCCATTGCCTCTGTTCATCGCGGATTTTTGCAAAGTCTGATTCAGTTGATTGCATCTTTATTTGGGTATAAATCTGGTTCAGCGCTTGATCCCATAGTTGATAGTTGTATCCGAAGTCTTCTATCATCTGATAATCACTTTGGTATTCTCGATGGCTTTCTTGTGTGGCAAGCTCGTCTAATTGAGCTATGAGTTCAGCCTTTGTGTAGGCTGTTAGCTTTACTTCAGGAACTTCACCTGAACTTGGGTCAGAAGCTTCAGTCTCTTGTGGTTGTGTTTCAGAAGAAGAAGTCTCTGGTTTTTGGGGTTCTTCGGACTCTGTCTGGTAATCATAGACGTAAGAAGTATCCTTGGAACTTCGTGCCGTTTCATTCTCGTATTCATGACCATCATGTTCGCCTGTTACCGAAAACAGATAAGCTTTTCCTCCGGCTTCAGCCGAATCATATTCCTTTAGAAAGTTGACTTCTTTTGCGTAAGGGAAGAGCAACGCTACTTCTTCTTGAGTCAATTTGAGATCTTCTCCCTCAAGGGTTTGTCTATTCCACTGACTAAGTTTCCAAGAATCATTCTCTTTAATGAAAGTAAAATTCCAAGCAAAGCCCATTCTATCTATTTCCGTGGCGGGCTCAATGGCATTTACAGTTAATTCTTCGTTTTTCTGTTCAAAAGTAAAGCGAACATCATAAGAGATCGATGGTTTAAGAAATGAATCACATTCACAGTAATATTCTTCTGATAATGTTTTTAAGCCAGAATCTGCAAACTCCTCTGTTGCAAAAGGTAAAACCTCTGGACGAATAAGACTAAAATCTGCAGCATTGGCGTTGTTCCAGTTCTGTTCATCTCCTAGCCTGTTAAACGTGGCATAAATTCCATCGATGTTGGATTTTACAATCTCTTGAACATCCGCTAATTGTAATTCTACTGCTGCTTCTTCTTTTACATCTTGCTTAGGGTTTTCTTCTTGAATGTTCTCATTATTACTACATGCGGTTAAGAGTACTAATAATAAAAGCAAGAGGTTAAGGGTGAATTTCTTCGTCTTCATCTTCATTTGTAACTCCTTTTCTTTCGTGTATTCATCACTGTTGCAGGATGTCCTATTTTACTAGTTTAGAAGGTTTGCATAGTGCTTAATTCCCAAAACATGATAATTTTACCATATAGACAGGTTGGGGAAAATATTCAATGTGGTGGGACAAGGGGACAGGTTCCTTGTCCTGCAGATCAAAAGAGAGACGTGATGGTTCGGTAAGAAGTGTGGGGGATGCGCCTGTTTTAATCAGGGGCAAACAATAGTAGATCAGGAAGGGGTTTGACCTTTTTTTCTCTTTCATAACATAATGCTGCTGGTAAAGGAAATAATAAGGAAAAAGTCATACAGGTAAGAGGGCCGAGAAATGAATCGAAACTATGCGATTGATTTTATCAAGTTTTTTGCTATTTTGGCAGTTGTCATCATTCATACGTTTCCTGTTGATACAAAGTTTGGGTACTTTATGCTTGATAATCTTTCAAGATTTGCGGTTCCTTATTTTTTTGCCGCTTCGGGATACTTGTTTGGGTTAAAAGTAATCAATAACCCAACTTCTAACACCTATTTTAAGAAGTATGTCATCAAAATAGTAAAAATCTATGTTAGCTGGTTTCTGTTTTATTTTTTATATGATGTTTTGCGGATTCTTCTAGCGGATGGAAACGTGAGTGCAGAACTTTCCAAATACCTTGGCCAATTCACACCTCTAGATTTGGTTTATTATGGCCAAGGAACAAGCGGTTATCAATTGTGGTTTGTGATCGCGCTAGCATGGAGCGTTTCCGTGCTTTATCTATTTTTCAGAATGAACAAAATTACGCTCTTATTAATCGCCGCTCTATGTTTCAATCTACTCGGTCTTTTTGGACAGTCTTATTCTGTATTCTATGAACTAACAGTAAGAACAACACGGGATGCCTTCTTCATTGGCTTGTTTTACACCACCCTTGGATTCTGGTTTGCCTACGCATCTCCTTTCAAACAATATCGAGTTGTTTCTATGAAGACTTCCCTTTACCTATTTTGCGTCTTCCTTGTTTTACAGGTAGCAGAAGGATACTTTCTCGAAAAAGGATTAGATGCCAAACATGGAGAATACTTTCTATCCACTATATTTCTAACTGTCCTTTTGTTTTCACTAACCATCCATCATCCTCAACTCGGAAAAGGGTTATGGATATCAAAAATCGGTGGAAACGCCTTGGGAATCTATGCAATTCATGTATTATTTATTGATCTAGTCGATTTAGCCGTTAACACTTTGGGACTGAAAAACATCGGCCATTTTCTAATTTGGAACATGACCGACACATTCCTTGTCTTTACACTGTCTTATCTATCTTATCGGTATATTCAGAAATTCAAAAAGGGTATATTGGTTTAGCACCGGGACAAGGGGACAGGCACCTTGTCCTGTTGGTAAGGAGATAATTTCTAGTTATTTCGGGGTTATTTATTCTTTCATTTCTCCCATTCTCTAGCGTCACTAGGTACGGCGTCCATGTACAATTGTAGTAAGAGGTCAATAAATAGTACGATGATAGAGTTGTATAGGGTGATATTGTAGGACACATCAAAGGGTTCCCGCGAACCGTAAATCGGCAGAACTAAATCAGACATTTCTGCTAAGGTGCTGTTTGGATTGCTTGTAATCGAAACCATTTTAACACCGTTTCGTTTGGCATGCTGTGCTTTGGCTAGTACATAGGTGGATTCACCTGATCGTGAGAAGAAAACCATGAGTTGGCTTTTGGCTAGTTGGTTCATGTAAATTCCGCCAGGCGCACTTAACTGAACCAGCCAATTATCTTTGCCGACAATTTGAAACCTTTGTGAGAAGTAGTGTGCGGCTAACTCTGAACTTCCTGAGCCGCAGACCCCGATATAACTAGACTCAGTAATCATTTTGATAAATTGCTCTAAATCCTTTTCGTTTAGCTGATTCACCGTTTTATCAAAGTTTTGCTGAAACGAGTGAAGCAGGACAGCAGCGGTTTTTTTTATCGAAGAATGGCTGTCTCCCTGATTGTCATATAGATGGTCATATTGGTTTTTTAAATAGAACTTCAACTCACTGTACCCGCTGAGCCCAAGCTTTGTACTTAGGCGGGAAATACTTGAGGTAGAGACAAAATTGTTTTTTGCGGCTTCACGAATACTGTAATGCTGTAGCTGGTCAATTCGTTCAACTAGGTCCAGTAGAATGGCGTATTCCGTATCATTTATGGTGTCGCCAACTGTCGCGAGAATTTTCTTCAATAATAGACGTTTCATGATGTCCACTCCCTTAGTTTCTACAGCTATTATAGAACAATCGCTTATTAAATCAACTTAGGGAACGCGGGGAAAGCAAGGGATATAAAGAAGGAACCACCGAATCCTACTAGTAGGATCTGGTGGTTCCTTTTCTTTTCTATTTCAACCAAACACTGAAGGTCTGGACCATTAAAGGAACACTCCGTCAGCAATCAGCTGGCTTTGTAGTTCTTTAATGTTGATGGTTGCAGGGGTGGTGCCTGTTGTAATTGCCAGAGCGGCGGCTGTTCCAGCGGCTTGTCCCGTTGCCATCGCGCTTGGTGTTAACCGAGTGGCTGCAAGTGCTTCGTGGGAGGTGGACATGCAACGACCAGCAACGAGTAGATTTTCAATTTTCTTCGAAACGAGGGAGCGATATGGAATATCGAAAGCTCCATCGCCTTCTACCCAAGCAATTTCCATTCCATTCCCGCTTGGGGCATGAATATCAATAGGGTAGCCACTTTTTGCAATCACATCCTCAAACTTCCGACCTGCGACGACGTCTTCTTTTAATAAAACATAGTGACCTTCAATTCTACGAGACTCGCGAATCCCAATTTGAGTCCCCGTACTTGAAATAGAAGCCTTTTCAAATCCAGGTATCCATTGTTTCAGAAAATCAGCGACCATGAGGACTTGTTTGCGCCCTTCGAATTCTGCCTTTGTTAAGTCTTCAATTTTTGTAGGGTCTAAATCTTGTACTCTGGTCATATTGACGAGTACCTCGTCTTCAGCGGGTCCGGCAAAGAATAGCACCTGGTCGCGGTTAATAGGCAAGTTCGCTTCCTTCCATTCTTTATAAAAACCTTGAACAGATGTTAAAGGCAGATCGGCAAGCTCGGCGAAGGGTGTTTTTCTAAAGAAGTTTTCCGGATGGTCAATCATCTGCTGTTTCACTTTCGCTAAGTCTACACCGCGCATGCGGAATTTCATCGTTAATGGTTGCGTTTTTTGATCGTCATCTCTGCCCTTCAAGGTCGGTGCTCCCGAAAGGTAGGCTACATCGGCATCCCCGGATGTATCAACAAACATGTCTGCATAAATTTTCCGTCTACCCGATTTAGAGGTGATTTCAACGGATTGAATCTGATTGTTTTCCACGTTTACTTGGTCAACAAAGCTATGGACCATTAGATCGACGCCTGCTTCTTCAAGCATTTCGACAGCTAGAACTTTGTAGACCTCAGGATCATAAGGGGTCACGCTGTAAACAAACCCACAAGTATCGCGAAGGTGTCCAGGTGAAGCCCCACGGTCTTTCAAACGCTGAACAATTTCCTCTGCAATCCCTTTAATGACTTGTGTCCCGTTTTCTGTATGGTACGTCATCCAAGGGTAAACGCTTGCAATTGTAGACATGCCACCAAGGAATCCGTGCCTTTCGACTAAGAGTACTTTTTTATTTTTACGTCCAGCGGCAATGGCTGCATTAATTCCTGCTGGTCCTCCGCCAACGACGACGATATCATATTGTTTTGTCATGCTTGTTCTCCTCCTAAAAAAATCTCCGTTTTCTTTATAAAAACAGTTACGATTAAGTTTTCTAGTAGCCGTACGTTCTTTTGAAACGAAAGCTGAATCTACTCTTATACTAGCTGAAATAAGACCGGTGTTTCTATAAAATCAAGAAGGTTGAAACATGTTTCAGCCTAAGGCCTCGTTCAAAAAACATGTTTTAAGAAAAACTGTCTGCAAAAAATAATGTGATATAGTGACGTTACTGAAAGCGCAATCATCTATTCGTAAAATTTCATAAGGGAGGTTCTTATAGTGAGAAAGAAAGTGCAGAGTTATTTCTCGATGTTAGGGCGATCATTTCTATTAGCAGTCGCCGTGATGTCATTCTTCGTCCTATTACTTTCATTAGGAGCGGTGTTGAAAAACCCACACTTTATTGAAGCAGCTCCGTTTTTAGGAAGCACGTGGGTTCAATTTATTGCAAATGTCCTGAGTGAATCGGGTCTAGTTGTCATCCGATTTATGCCACTCGTATTCGCTGTCTCGATTGCAATCGGGATGTCGGAAAAAGGATCAAAAGAACTGGCAGCCTTCTCGGCTCTAGTTGGGTACTTATTTATGATCACCTTCTCAGGATTAACGATGTCCGTCTTTGGGATGGCATTGCCACCAAATGTAGCGGTAGGGGATAACAACTTAGTGAGCATTGGTCAAACGTTAGAAATGCGAAAAGCGATGCAGACCATGATTCTAGGCGTTCAAACCATCGATACAGGAGTTCTTGGTGGAGTGGTTGTCGGTACCATCGCAGCTTGGGCAACAAAGCGGTATAAAAATCAGTCGTTGCCGATGATTTTTAGCTTTTATCAAGGGAAGCACTTTCCACCGATTGCCACCGGGATTATTTTTATCTTTATTGGAATTGCGATTCCGTTCATCTGGCCATTTATTGGTGGCGGCATTTACAATGCGGCTGAACTAGTCACGGGTGCGGGGGTATTTGGTTCCTTCCTATTCGGATTTACGGAACGAATTCTGATTCCTACTGGACTTCACCATGTATGGTACTCTCTGGCTCATTTCACGCCAGTTGGGGGAGTCAGGGAAATCTGTGGAGAAGTTTTTACCGGAACAAAAGCAATTACAACAGGAGCACTTGGTTGTGGCGACTTTACCGGGGATCTTTCTGATATTACCCGCGTTTGGCTTGGACAAGGTGCGACACCGATTAAAGTATTTGGAGTTCCAGGTGCTTTGTTAGGGATTTACCTAGCAGCGAAAAACAAGAGCCGGGCAAAGGTTATTGCGATTTCCGCTGCAAGTGCCTCCTTCTTTGCTGGGGTTACCGAGCCATTTGAATTTCTATTCATGTTCTTGGCACCAGGATTGTTTATTATTCACGCTGCCTTAACTGGGCTATCGTTTGCGGTTCTCGACCTAGTAAATGCGTCATACCTTGGCGGAAATAACATCATTGAGCTTTTCTTCAACGGAGTTTTCCAAGGCCATAAATCCACTTGGGTTCCCGTTGTACTTGTTGGGATTGCCATGTTCTTCATCTATTTGGTTACGTTCAAATGGTATATTGAGAAATTCAATGTCATGACACCTGGACGTGAACCTGAAGAAGATACGGAGGATGTATTACAAGCAGAATTAGAAGCATCCAAATTGATTCGTACAAAAACTGATAAGAATGAAGTGGCGAAGAGTCTCGTTCAATACCTTGGAGGCAAAGACAACATCAAGGACTACACAAATTGTATTTCTCGTCTACGGATTTTTGTCCATGACCCATCATTGGTCAATAAAGAAGCACTTAAAAAAGTCCCTGATTCACTTGGAATGTCACAGCCATCAGAAGAAGAAATTCATATCGTCTTTGGAATGAAGGTTTCTGAATACCGTGAAGCCGTGGATCGTCAATTTACTGAATCAGCCTAAACGACAGGGAGGAGCCGCTGTAAAGAAGTTGCTACCCAAATGATTAATAAAAACAACAAATGAGGTGCATTAAAGATGAAAACATTTAAGATTGCTGTTGCCGGCGGAGGTTCAACCTATACACCTGGAATTGCAAAAGCATTAATGCTAAAAAAAGCGGAGTTTCCTGTTAGTGAAATTCGTTTGTATGATATCAATGAAGAACGCCAGCAGAAAGTAGCACTGATTACGGAGAAGGTTGTAGGCGAATTTGATGATAATGTGAAAATCACTGCAACAACAGATCCCCAAACTGCTTTTAAAGGTGTCGACTTTATTTTTGCTCAGCTTCGTGTAGGTGGAAATGTGATGCGTGAACAAGATGAGAAAATTCCGTTTAGCCATGGGATTGTTGGGCAGGAGACATGCGGGCCAGGAGGAATGGCGTATGGGTTAAGAACCATTGCTCCAATGATTGAGCTATGTGATTTTGCGGCAGAGTATGCACCACAAGCCTGGATCATTAACTACTCAAATCCAGCGGCGATTGTGGCAGAAGCAATTCGCAAAGAACGCCCAGACGCACGAATTCTAAATATTTGTGATATGCCAATTGGAATGATGCTCCGCATGGCTGAAATTCTTGGTGCGGAAAAAGATGAAATTGAAGTAGATTACTTCGGATTAAATCACTTTGGTTGGTTCACAGACGTTTATGTAAAAGGGGAAAGTCGCATGAATGAGCTGCGTGAATATATGAGTGTTCACGGCCTGGTGACTCCTGAACAATCGAAAGACTTGCAGCACTCCGATGTGGACTGGATTAAGGCCCATACCAATGTAGCTAAAATGCTTCAGCTTTTCCCTGAGTATCTACCAAGCTCTTATTTACAATACTACTTAATTCCACAAACGGTTGTGGAGCAAACAAATCCAGAGTATACAAGGGCGAATCGAGTGATGGATAATCGCGAAAAGAACCTATTTGATTCCATTCAACATTTAGAAGAGACGGGTGAATTTAAGGAAGGCTTCAATGTAGGAGTCCATGGTACTTTTATTGTGGATGTAGCGATGTCCCTTGCTTATGATAAACGCGACCGATTCTTGTTAATTGTTGAAAACAATGGCGCGATTCCAAACCTGCCAGATGGTGCAATGGTTGAAATTCCAGCTTACGTAACAAGCAGAGGACCTGAGCCTGTTCGTCTAAAGCCAATTGGGTTATTTTATAAAGGGCTAATCGAGCAACAAGTAGCTTCAGAGAAATTACTCGTAGAAGCAGCACTCGAGGGCTCTTATCAAAAAGCCTTACAAGCCTTCGCCCTAAATAAAACCTTCCCATCCGCAGAGATGGCAAAAATCGTCCTAGACGACCTAATCGAAGCCAACAAAGACTTTTGGCCGGAGTTAAGCTAAGAAAGGTTTAGCCGCGGGACAGAGGAAAAGGCACCTTGTCTAGTTGAAGATAAGGCGGATAATTTATGGAAACCTTAATGCTGAAACTCTTTTAATTTTAAGGATAAGATATTTTAGGATGATAAAACCGGTAGGGCGAACCCACCGGTTTTATTTTTACTTGGGGGTAGTGCCCTAGGACCGTTGTCATATCAAAGGAAACCTAATCAAACGTTTAATGAATAGATTGAGAGGAAGATATTCTAGAAGAATAGATATGCCTAAAAGAGAGGGTATACTTATGTTGGGGGAGAGTATGTAAGTTATATGTGTAATCCGTTTTTTAAAGCATAATCATGGGAGAGAGGGTTAGTAGTGGGCGTCAGTTGACGCCCCTGGCCATTAGTACCTCACATGGTACATATGAGACGTTTCAAAACTACTGAATAAGTTACTTCCAAGCAGATTTCGGCTTCATTGGCTTAATGAAGCGGGTTTCTTGTCGATTCCCAGCAAGATATCGTGTTCATCGGCATGATGAAGCAGGTTTCTTAGCGATCCCAAGCAAGATATCGTGTTCATCGGCATGATGAAGCAGGTTTCTCGGCGATTCCCAGTAAGATATCGGCTTCATCGGCATGATGAAGCAGATTTCTTGTCGATTCCCAGCAAGATATCGGTTTCATCGGCATGATGAAGCGGGTTTCTTGTCGATTCCCAGTAAGTTACCGGTTTCATCGGCATAATGAAGCAGGTTTCTTGGCTATTCCAAACTAGATATCGTGTTCATCCGCCCTAGGAAGCTCCTAGACGTTACTCATTCTCTTTCGTCTTCTTAAGCACTCCACTTCGGTATTCACATGATTTGTTTTTCAGTAGTCTCAGACGGATTTTCATGTCCCACTCTTGAATTATGGTCCCTTTCTCCACTTAATTTAGCAAGACGAGTACACACCCAGGTATAGCACCTTAAAAACTAAGATTATTTGAAAAGTTTATTGAAGGGATAGAAGATCAATTCTTTTGTTAGTTAAGGGATCCGCAACAATTAAGCAATTTCTTCTCCTTTGATAAGGTCATTATAATGTTCTAACTGCTCTTGAAGAATGGATATATAATTCATCATGGCGACTCTAACGATCGTAGGATAATAACGACTATTAAGTTCTAACTGGCACTCCTCTAAATCCATCCTTTTTATAGCCAAAATCTTATTTAATTCCTCTTTGCTCACAGTGAATCCTCCTTGTTATCAAATTACATTTCTCCTATATTCAAAAACTAGTAACATAGTTCAAGTATGGACAACATTTACATAGCTTATACAAAAGTTTTATTTTCTGTTCGTTTGGCATATTAGAAAGTTTTCGAAGTATGGGATGCCTGAGTTTTGTAGGGACTTGTAGATTGATAGAATCGTTTTCTTTATAGTAGAAGGAAAAATAGGGGTCTGGAAATAGAAGGACCATTAGTTGCAGGCAACCATATAGGTGGGGAGGACGTCCACCATTTTTTTAAGTGAGAATATTAAAATGAAAAAGCTAGCAGTCAACTTCCTGAGGGAAGGGGGACTGCTAGCTTCATTTTTATTCGACTACTTTAAGGGTAATCGTCATCGCTTCATGATCTTCCATCGCGCCACAAACAGTTGAACAAATTAATTCGTATTCGCCTACGGCATCAGCAGTGAATTTTACAGGTGCGTCAGCGGTAAGTTCGATTCCTAATTCTTCATTTGCTATTGTATGAAAGCCTTCTTTGTTGACTAAGTTCAGTTCAACCGTAGAGCCTTTCTTGATGACTAACTCATTATCTGAAGTGAAATCCCAGTTTGTTGCCGTAATGGTAAATGAATCAGCATCTGAAGCTGTTGTTGAGGTGTCAGTGCTTGCTTCTTCTTGTTGCGTAGCGGGCGTTTCCTCGTTTGCTGGTGTACTTGCTTCTTCCTCTGTTCCGCCGCAAGCGGCCAAAGCTAATGTTAATGCACTAGTGATTAAAAATAATCCAAGCTTTTTCATCATGATTCGTCTCCTTTTTCCTATCGCTTTTAATGTGTGTACACATGGGGTTGATCTAGCCCCATTATGTTCCGATGGCTCTATAGTAAGATAGTTCCGCAATATATTCCGTGATCAGAATCAAAATTTCAAAAATGATTGAGTAGGTGGCTACCTTCTAGATAGCTCCTTTTATCGAGAAGAGAAAAGGGTG
>Ga0180215_1004802_pt1 | contig 11807 bp, 11 predicted proteins | sample eDN3rd37CBELigBY_FD_128871 | JGI IMG/M metagenome (GOLD analysis project Ga0180215, IMG submission 128871) | Enriched backyard soil microbial communities from Emeryville, California, USA - eDNA 3rd pass 37_C BE-Lig BY (version 2) (version 2) | ecosystem: Environmental > Terrestrial > Soil >...
GACCTGGTTGTACTCGATGAGAACCTTGAGGTTGCCATGACTTTCTGCAGAGGCGTCAAAGCCTTTGAACGCGAGGTGAAAAGACCTTGAAAATCATTCGAACAGCCAATTATAACGATATGAGCCAAAAAGCTGCCCAGATGATGATTGAAAAAATCCGGCAGCAGCCGGATCTGACATTAGGGCTTGCAACCGGCAGCACACCAAAAGGAGTTTATGCTGAACTGATTAAAGATCATCAAAAAAATGGCACTTCTTATGAAAAAATCACGACGATTAATTTGGATGAATATATCGGCCTGCCTCCTTTCGACCCTAATAGCTACAGGCATTTCATGAATAGTGAACTATTTGATCATCTGGACATCCGGCTGGAAAACACTCACCTTCCAAAAGGAGCAGCAGAAGATATGCCACAGGAATGCGAACGGTATGAGCAGCTGATCAAGGATCTGGCAGATATCGATCTGCAGCTGCTGGGAATTGGACGCAATGGACATATCGGCTTCAATGAACCCGGCACGTCTTTTCAAAGCCGTACGCATGTCGTGGACCTGGCTGAAAGTACACGTAAGGCGAACGCAAGGTTTTTCAATTCTATTGAAGACGTTCCAGCCCAAGCGATTACTATGGGAATCGCTTCGATTCTTGATAGCCGGGAAATCATCCTGCTCGCTTCAGGTTCAGCCAAGGCAGAAGCTATCAGGCAACTGGTTTATGGAGAACCTGATGAACAGTTCCCCGCATCAGCTTTGAAGCTTCATGAGAATGTGACAATCATAGCCGATGAAGAAGCACTTAGTCTTGTCAGTAAGGATTGATGAGCACTACTAATAGTGATAGGAGAATTCCCATGATCGATAAGCAATCACCCATCCCGATATATCACCAATTGGAAGAGTATATTAAACAATTAATAGAAAGCGGCAAATTAAAGCCTGATGAAGCAATCCCTTCTGAGCGCGAGTATTCTGAGCAATACCAGATTAGCCGCATGACAGTCAGACAGGCATTAAACAACCTTGTCAATGATGGCTATCTATACAGGCAAAAAGGGCGCGGAACTTTCGTCAACAAGCAGAAGGTCGAACAAAAGCTTCAGGGATTGACCAGCTTTACTGAAGATATGAAAGAGCGCGGCATGGTGCCGAGCAGCCGTCTGATTTCATTTGAAATCATCCCGGCCGAGCCGCAGCTGGCGAGAAAGCTTGATATAAAAGAAAACACACCTGTTTATGAAATTAAACGGGTGCGTATGGCAGATAATCTGCCAATGGCGCTGGAAACTACCTGCCTGCCTGCTAATCTCGTTAAAGGGCTTACAGAAGAAATCATCAACAAGTCCCTTTACCAGCATATTGAAGAAAAATTGTCCCTGACCATCAGTGAAGCAACCCAGCAAATTGAAGCTTCCATCGCTAAGGAAACGGAAGTAAACCACTTGCAGGTCGAATCCGGATCGCCTGTACTGCTTATTGTCCGAACTTCCTTTTTAGAGGATGGCACGCCTTTTGAGCTTGTCAAATCAGCATACCGCGCAGACCGCTATAAATTTGTTCATACGATGCAGCGCGCCGCAAAATAGGAGAAAGCCCATCAGGGTTTTCTCCTATTTTCATTTTACCATGTCCTTTTGGAAGGTTTGTCCATATTATATACATGAGAATATTTTTTATTGAAAGGAGCGATTAGATGAAAATCATACTGGATGCCGGGCATGGATACAGCACCTCCGGCAAACGGAGCCCTAACGGAATGAGAGAATATGAATTCAATCGGGCTGTTGCCGAACTAGCAAAGGAGATGCTGGAAAGCTATCAAACCACAGTGGTTTCCTTTGCACACTCGGATGTACGGGACGTGCCGCTTGCCGAAAGGACCGAGCTGGCAAATAAACAAAACGCGGACTGCTATGTGTCCATCCATGCCAATGCTTACGGAACAGGCGGATGGAACAGTGCAGGCGGAATTGAGACATATGTCTACCCTTCAAAACCTCGGGAAGCGCTGGCATTAGCCCAAAAGATACAGCGAAACTTAATCAGTTCTACAGGCTTGCGGGACCGGGGAGTCAAAACAGCTGATTTCCAGGTTCTTCGTGAGACAAAAATGACTGCTGTACTTGTGGAATGCGGGTTTATGACCAATAAAGAAGAAGCTTCCCTTCTCCGGACCCCTCTCTATCGAAAACGCTGTGCACAAGCCATAGTAAAAGCAATCGCCGAACAATACGGCTTGAGAAAGAATGATAAAATCAAACAATATAAAGTTCAAGTTGCATTTTCAGAAAAGCAGCTTGCCGAGAAACTTGCCGGGAGTCTGAAGAGGGACGGCTTTAATGCCACCATCATTGAATAGAAAAAAGCCAGCATCACGGATGCTGGCTTTTTAACGCATTTACTTTTCCCTTGCCGGTTCGAGGATCGCTTTTTGAATGATCAGATTAACAATTGACATAATCACAGACACAAGAATCGCTGTGCCAAACCCGTCAATTTCAAAAGAATCCCCCATAAAGCCATCTGTAATCATTAATGTAACAGCATTGATGACGAACAAAAACAGACCGAGCGTTAAAACAGTGACTGGCAGAGTTAATATAATCAGGATTGGTTTCACGAGAATGTTCAGGATGGAAAGCATGAAGCTGGCACCGATGGCAGCCCCAAATCCCGATAAGTAAAACGAATCCTTAAAAAAACCGGCGATCGCTACAAATAGGACCGCATTAATCAAAATTCCCAGAATCCATCTCATTTTCTACAGCACCTCTTCATTAGGAAGCAAGAACACAAGCAGAGCATAAATGAGTGTCATTGGAAAAACGCCTGTTGTAAATAATAAAACAATGAAAATCACCCTGAGTACGGTAGGATCTATACCGATCGATTTTGATAAGCCGCCCAATACCCCCGCTAATTTCCGGTTGCTGCGGGAGCGAACCAATTTATTCACAAAGTATCCCTCCTATCAAGAAAAGCGAAAGCCCCTTGCCCACCCCAGACCCCTCGAGGGGGCAGGCGCTCCTCCTAAAAAGCTGGCGCTTTTAGTCGTGCGATGATAAAGCTGTCGAGCGTTCCTTGTGGAGCTAGACAGTAATGTTCAAAATTTTATACTATCTATCAACAGCCAAATTCCTTACGCTTTACCAGGCAGTTGACCGCTTGATCGTGATCGTACCTGTTTTTGAGTCAGCCCTCAGCTTGAGTCCGCTGCCGCTTTCTTTTACAGACTTGAAGCGCAGCATTTTCTGAATCACTTCGCTCTTTTCTTCTATAACTTCAATACCCTCAATATCAGGGTGGAAACTGCCCAGATTGGTGCGAAGTTCTCCGCTGACAGCAGCGAAATCCGGAACAAACAAGTCGATGCTGCCCGTCGCTGCCTTCGCTTCGATCCATTCGCAGCGTTCATTTTCTGCCCTGCATGTTACATTTCCATTAAACGATTGGAGTTCGGCTTTTTTGAAGTCTCCTTCAGCCAGAATTGCACCATTCAACGTTTCGGCTTCTACATGATCAATTCGGCTTTTTTGAATGGTAATCTGCCCGTTGGCGGTTTCAGCCTCAACATTTTTACTGTTTAAATCACTAACCGTAATCTTTCCATTGGCCGTTTTCGCTTTAAAGTTTTCCACTGTTAAGTTTTGACTTTCAATCGGGCCATTAAACATGCGGATTTTCACATTTTCATATTCAGATCTTGGAATATAGATGACTGCTTCAAGCTTCATCCACTTTTGCTGACTGGAAAATCTCAGCCTTTGCCCCTCAATGGCAAAAATAACATCCTTCAGGAAATTTCTGCGTGCTTCATCCTGATTATCCACACGATAGACCTTAGCTTTGCATTCAACGCGGACATCACTTTGCTCCCATGGAATCACCTTAACTGTCCCATTGGCAACATCAATGTCCAGATCTTTTAAGTATGCGTCTGCATGCTGAAATATATGAGAGATCTCAACACTTTTCCCAAAATTAAAATCAAGATCGAGATCCTTCACTTTCTTAAATGCTGAATCTACAAAATCAATGATTTTTTCCTTGGCACTTTGTTGCTTTGAGCTGTATGGCTCACCCTTTTTAGCTTCTTCAAACTTAACCTCAGCAGATAGCTCCTTAATTAAATCCTCCTGCTTCTGTTCCATCGTCTGGTTTGTTTTTTCAAGCTGCTCCAGCAGAGTTAAAGCTTCGTCAACCGTAAGCTTTCCATCCTCGACCATTTTCAAAATACGTTTGCGTTCCTCTTTCATTCTTTGGCCCTCCTCTATTATTTCTATTCTTGTATCAGGACTTTTACCCCTTTAATGATATTCCAGATAAGTACAATTAATAGCAGAATGATCGTGATGCCCACAGCTGCAAGAAATAGGACCGGGATTTCCTGATCATTTACTGTGAACTGGGTCACCCCAGCAAAAACAATAAACGGAACAGGAACCAGCGGAATCAAATGTGATAAGAATGCACTCTTGGCATGCCGCTTCACTTCCGTGTCTTCTGATGCAAAAAATACAATGAGCGGAAAAATAAATCCTGCGAACATAATGCTAAAATAGCTTAAGGCAGACAGAACCTTTCTTGTTTCCATTGTTTTCAGCTCCTTTATCGCAGTCTAACGGGCAGTAAGACCCCCACTTCAAGACTCAGAGAAACCAATGGAGGATAAGTGGGGGAAACTGCCCGTAAAGGCCCGATTGGTTCAACTAACAATCAATGGGGATAAAAAAAACCCACTGATTGAAGTTTCACCTTATCTGTCATACGGAAATGGAGCGCTAAAAGTTTCAGCCTCTTCTTCATTATAGAAAATCAAAGGAGCATTTTCCTCCATATTTCTAAAAATACATCTGCAGGCTGAGGGGTTCCATAGCCTCAAGTCGCATAGCTTTTTTCTATATTAAAAACCGCCTTTCTTGAAAAGACGGTTTTATGATTATGTCCTATTTATAGGCAGCTGCCAGGTCAGTGCGAGGCGCTTCCTTCTTTTTCACTTCGTCGATTTTATTGACAAACATTTGGAAAACTTTTCGTTTTTCATCCAAATCACGTATGTATTCTTTCAATTCGTTATACTTCTCTTCAAAAGGCTTATGATACATTTCGCGGATATTATCAATAATCTCTTCGTTCACAGTAGACTGGATAACCTGCTTTGTAATTCCATATTTGTAGGAATATACTTTAAGCTCTTTTTTAACATCCTCATATTCATTATTAATCTGATCCAAAACCTCAGAAATATCTTCTTTCCATTCTTCCAGAGACTTCTCTAAATAATCCTCCATAATGACCTCCCCTTCTGTTTCCAGGCAATAGCTTCCCTTATATAGGAGTATAACGCTGCTTGTTTACATCGATTTTGCTGGAACATTACATTGTGTTATCAAATGGTCAGAAAGGAAGGAACTTCAAATGGTTCTTTTGATTTGACCTGTTGATTTCCGCTCCAGGCAACAGGGTGCTAAAATCAATTTAGTAAGCTTTAAATTTTATTAAAAAGAAAAGCCTTCCATAATCCTATCCGCAATCATCTCATATCCCTTTCCGTTCGGATGAAGGGAATCAGCGAAGTACTGTTTCTTGTTTTTTCGCTTGAATAGTTCATTGGTAGAAATGTAGGTGATATTTTTATCTTCCGCTGCTTTTTTTCTTATGGAATTGTTCCAATGGTCAATATATTTTTCAATCTGGTCACCGTCCGGATAGGGATTGTATAGTCCGAGAAGGATAACAGGTGCATCACTGTTGGCGGTTTCCAGTGTTTCCAGGATTCCATTCAGTTTATCCTCATAAATGTCTTTAGCTTCAACCAGTTTTTCGTGATGGAGCGGATAAAGATCCCCTCCGTTGCTTTTCAGCAAATCGTTTGTTCCAATATATACGATAAACATATCTGCATTTTTAATATCCTGTGCCACTTCCGGTTTGAGCATTTGCTGAAGGACATCCGAAGATTTAAAGCCATACACTCCATGATTTGTTATTGTATAATTCTTCTCCGGAAATGTCCGATCCAGTTTGGTCTGCAGCCTGCCAATGTACCCCTCCTCAGTTTCATCTCCATATCCGTAGGTGAGCGAATCGCCAAAAGCTACAATCGATTGATTGCTTTCAGCCTTTTTTTCCTCTCCAAGAAATGTGATGGATAGATAGATGCCGAACCCAAGCAAAATAAGGCCTGCCAAAAGATAGATTTTATTTTTCATAGTGAATGTTCCTTTCTTGGTTGAGATTATTGAGGGTTGCTGCAGACGCATGTTCTATACCCCTCATCCAGAAGAATTAATCTCTTTTACATAAAAAAGAAACAGTACCAAAACGGTACTGCTTCCTCCTAATTAAGCGTTTGTCACGCCCTCTTTCTCTTCAATTTGCTGTTTCATTCTCAGGCGGTCTCTTTCCAGGATTGGTTTGAGGTATTTGCCTGTGTAGGATTCCGGGACTTCGGCAATTTTTTCCGGTGTACCGGCTGCTAAGATGGTACCTCCCTTATCTCCGCCCTCAGGTCCAAGGTCCACTATATAGTCGGCTGCCTTGATGACATCAAGATTATGCTCAATAACCAGTACCGTGTCTCCATTTTCAACAAGACGCTGAAGGACCACGAGCAGTCTTGAGATATCATCAACATGAAGACCTGTTGTCGGTTCATCAAGAATGTACAGGGAGCGGCCCGTTGAACGGCGGTGCAATTCGGAAGCAAGTTTGACACGCTGCGCTTCACCGCCGGACAATGTTGTCGCAGGCTGTCCCAAAGTGATGTAGCCCAGGCCAACATCATAAATCGTCTGCAGCTTGCGGCGGATTTTAGGAATATTTTCGAAAAACTCCAGTGCATCTTCCACTGTCTTATCGAGAATCTCCGAAATATTCTTCCCTTTATACTTCACTTCAAGTGTTTCCCTGTTATAGCGTTTGCCATGACATACTTCACATGGCACATACACATCAGGCAGGAAGTGCATTTCAATCTTGATGATCCCGTCTCCGCGGCATGCTTCACATCGTCCGCCTTTTACATTGAAGCTGAAGCGCCCCTTTTTGTAGCCGCGAACTTTTGCTTCATTGGTTGAAGCAAATACATCACGAATATCATCAAACACTCCGGTGTATGTTGCCGGGTTGGAACGAGGTGTCCGTCCGATTGGAGATTGGTCGATATCAATGACTTTGTCGAGGTGATCCACACCCTTAATTTCTTTATGCTCACCCGGCTTTGATTTGGCTCTATGAAGCTTTTGGGCAAGCCCTTTATGAAGGATTTCATTAATCAATGTACTCTTGCCCGATCCTGATACACCAGTAACGGAAATAAAAGTGCCGAGCGGGAACTTAACGCTTACATTTTTAAGATTGTTTTCCTTAGCCCCTTTAATTTCGATAAAGCGTCCGTCATTCTTTCGGCGCTCAATTGGAAGCGGAATGAATTTCTTGCCTGACAAATATTGCCCTGTCAGGGAGTTTGGATCATCCATTACCTCCTGAGGGGTACCAGCTGAAACGATTTGTCCGCCATGAACCCCTGCTCCCGGACCTACATCAATTAAATAGTCGGCTGCCACCATTGTATCTTCATCGTGTTCTACCACGATCAGGGTGTTGCCGATATCCCGCATATTTTTCAGTGTATCAATCAAGCGGTCATTATCACGCTGATGGAGACCAATGGAAGGCTCATCCAGAATGTAGAGTACGCCTGTCAGGCGCGAACCGATTTGTGTGGCCAGGCGGATACGCTGGGCTTCACCGCCGGACAAAGTTCCCGCTGCCCGGCTTAATGTCAGGTAATCCAGCCCGACATTAATGAGGAAGCCTAGCCTCTCCTTAATCTCACGGAAAATGAGTTTGGCAATCTTCATTTCTTTTTCAGACAGTGTCAGATTCTCAAAGAAGCTGAATGCTTCCTCAATCGAATATTCTGTCACATGGCCGATATGCTTTCCTGATACAAGCACCGCAAGCGTTTCCGGCTTCAGACGGTAGCCTTTACAGGAAGGACATGGATGCTGGGCCATGTATTTTTCCATTTGCTCCCGGATATAATCAGAACTTGTTTCTTTATAGCGGCGCTCCACATTGCGGATGACACCTTCAAAATGGATATAATTCTCCCGCACCTGGCCAAAATCGTTTTCATATCGGAAATAAATGCTGTCCTTGGCGGATCCGTATAAAACTTTTTCAAGCAAGTGTTCAGGAATATCCTTAACCGGAACGTCCATATCAATTCCATAATGATTGCATACTGCCTCCAGCAGCTGAGGATAATATTGAGAGCTGGTCGGTTCCCATGGGGCAATAGCATTTTGCTTTAATGAAAGATCCTTATTGGGTATGACCAGATCAATATCTACCTCCAGCTTTGAGCCCAATCCGTCACATTCCGTACAGGCACCAAACGGACTATTAAAAGAGAACATTCTTGGCTCAAGTTCGCCGATTGAAAACCCGCATTGAGGGCATGCGTGGTTCTCGCTGAACAGCAGTTCTTCTTCCCCGATTACATCCACAAGCACCTTGCCATTGCCCAGATTCAACGCGGTTTCCAATGAATCTGCAAGCCTTGGTGCTACGCCTTCTTTTACGACAATCCGGTCTATTACTACTTCTATAGAGTGCTTTTTATTTTTTTCCAGCTCAATCTCATCACCGAGATCCATCATTTCTCCATCGACACGGACACGGACAAACCCCTGCTTTTTGACATCTTCAAACACTTTTACATGTGTCCCTTTTCGGCCGGATACAAGCGGAGCCATAACCTGGAGTTTTGTTCTTTCAGGGTACTCCATAATCCGGTCAACCATTTGCTCTATGGTCTGTGAGGAGATTTCAATATTGTGAATCGGACAGGTTGGACGCCCCACCCTTGCAAATAATAATCGCAGATAATCATAAATTTCTGTCACCGTTCCCACTGTGGAACGAGGATTTCTGCTTGTCGTCTTTTGGTCAATTGAAATGGCAGGAGACAGACCTTCGATCGCATCCACGTCAGGCTTATCCATCTGGCCGAGGAATTGCCGGGCATAAGCAGATAATGATTCCACATAGCGGCGCTGCCCTTCTGCATAAATCGTATCAAATGCCAGTGAGGACTTTCCTGAACCTGAAAGTCCTGTCAGGACGACAAGCTTATCTCTCGGAATGGTGACATCTATATTTTTCAGATTATGGGCTCTGGCACCCTTTACAATCAGTTTATCCATCGCCATTTTTACGTCATCCTTCCGCTTTCAGCTCTAATATTAGATCACGAAGCTCGGCAGCCCTTTCGAAATTCAGGGATTTGGCCGCTTCCTTCATTTCTTTTTCCATATCGCCGAACAGCTTCTCGCGCTCTTTCTTGTTCAGCTTGCCGAGCTTTGCTGACGGCTGGTATTCTTCCTGCTCTTCTGCCGCATGTGTTGCACGGATTGAATCGCGTATATCCTTCTGTATAGTCATTGGCGTGATGCCATGCTTCTTATTGTACTCTTCCTGAATGGACCGGCGGCGCTTTGTTTCACTGATGGCTTTTTCCATGCTGTCAGTGATCCGGTCTGCGTACATAATGACATGGCCATTCGCATTACGCGCTGCACGTCCAATCGTCTGGATGAGTGAACGTTCCGAACGGAGGAAACCTTCCTTATCAGCATCAAGTATAGTAACGAGAGACACTTCCGGTATATCAAGTCCTTCCCTTAGAAGGTTGATTCCGACTAACACATCGTATTTACCTAGACGAAGCTCTCTGATAATCTCAATCCGCTCAAGCGTTTTTACCTCTGAGTGCAGATACTGCACTTTAATGCCGATTTCTTTTAAGTAGTCTGTCAAGTCCTCAGACATTTTCTTTGTTAATGTAGTGACAAGCACACGTTCATTTTTCTGAATGCGATCCTGGATTTCACCGATTAGGTCATCAATTTGCCCTTCGATTGGACGGACATCAATAGTAGGATCAAGCAAACCGGTTGGGCGGATAATTTGCTCAATCATTTCCGGTGTATGCTCAAGCTCATAAGGGCCAGGTGTTGCAGAAACAAAGACAGCCTGTTTCACATGCTTTTCGAACTCGGTAAACGTAAGCGGCCTGTTATCCATGGCTGAAGGCAAACGGAAACCATGGTCCACAAGCACGGATTTTCTTGCCTGGTCACCATTGAACATACCGCGGATTTGCGGCAGAGTTACGTGCGACTCATCAATCACAATTAGAAAGTCTTCCGGAAAATAATCCAGAAGGGTATACGGTGTTGAACCAGGCGGCCTTAATGTAAGGTGGCGGGAGTAGTTTTCTATGCCGGAACAAAAACCCATCTCCCTCATCATCTCTAGGTCATAGCGGGTCCGCTGCTCGAGGCGCTGGGCTTCAAGCAGCTTATCGTTTTCTCTTAATTCAGCAAGGCGCTCTTCCAGTTCTTTTTCAATGTTCTGGACGGCGATCCGCATTTTTTCTTCACGCGTTACGAAGTGGGATGCCGGGAAGATCGCAACGTGCTCACGTTCACCCATAATTTCTCCGGTGAGGGCATCTACTTCACGGATCCGGTCTATCTCATCCCCGAAAAACTCTACACGGATACAATGCTCATCCCGTGATGCCGGGAAAATCTCCACTACATCCCCGCGTACACGGAAGGTGCCGCGCTGGAAGTCGATATCATTGCGTTCATACTGAATGTCAACGAGCCTGTGAAGAAGCTGGTTCCTCTCAATCTCCATGCCGGTTCTGAGGGATAGCACCATTTCACTGTATTCTTCAGGAGAACCCAAACCATATATACAAGACACACTGGCAATTATAATGACATCTTTGCGCTCAAATAATGAAGAAGTCGCCGAGTGGCGGAGCTTATCAATTTCATCATTGATGCTTGCATCTTTTTCAATAAAGGTATCTGTAGAAGGCACATATGCCTCCGGCTGATAGTAGTCATAATAGCTGACAAAATACTCAACAGCATTGTTTGGAAAAAAGTCCTTAAATTCACTGTATAACTGTCCTGCAAGTGTCTTATTATGGGCAATGACAAGCGTCGGCTTGTTAACCTCTTGTATAACATTTGAAACCGTGAAGGTTTTTCCCGTTCCTGTTGCACCCAAAAGCGTCTGGTGCTTCTTGCCGGAATTAATTCCCTCCACAATTTTTTTGATTGCCCCAGGCTGATCGCCCTGAGGGGAATATTTTGAGACTAATTCAAATTGATCCTTCACCTATAAGCCTCCCGTTCAAATTACTTTTATCTATATATTAATCACAAACCAGCATTGAAAGAATTTAAGATCCGGGATGCATGGCTGATTTGTCAGTTTTTTACTCAAAACTCATATCATCATTCTACCACAAAGAGCCTAAAACAAACCAACAATATGCGAACGGATATTCGTTTTTTTATTTTTGCCGGGTAAATATTGCTTGGGAAATATGCCGAATTCTTGAGGGTGGTGTCGAAGCAAGGTTAATCAAACGTTTGATTAACCTCCTGAAATTAAATCAATCGTTTGATTGATATTAATTAATAGCTGATCTTACGCGGACATAAATACAGCTGAAATTTCATTATACAAAAAACCTGTCGATACGTTTGTTCGACAGGTTCCGCAAAAATTATTCCGCACTTGGCTTTGTTTTGGGCTTCAGTTTTTGAGCGTACCAAAACCCGACAGTCAATGAAAGTGCGTCTATAACAATCAAGGCAAATGAATTTGTATACCCTTTATAGACAGAAGCAGCAATCAGTCCCACCGTCAATACAAGCCCAATCACACGATTATAGCTTACTCTCGTAAAGAGCAAAACCAGCAGGCCGGGCA
>Ga0180215_1004806_pt1 | contig 11794 bp, 17 predicted proteins | sample eDN3rd37CBELigBY_FD_128871 | JGI IMG/M metagenome (GOLD analysis project Ga0180215, IMG submission 128871) | Enriched backyard soil microbial communities from Emeryville, California, USA - eDNA 3rd pass 37_C BE-Lig BY (version 2) (version 2) | ecosystem: Environmental > Terrestrial > Soil >...
AAGCGCTCCCCTATCGCGAGATGGATGACCGTCTATGGTGTTCGAAGAAAACCAGTCTGCGGCTTCGCTCTGTCGAACCCAGTGCCGATATCCAGTGCCAGAATTGGGGATTGTTGAGGTGTTCCGGGGATCTCAGCTAACCACAATTCCGTAACTTACGAATTCTCCGAATCGGGGTCGAGTTTTCGAGCCCTCCCGTATCACTATATAACTTCATACTAATTCAACAAGTTATCCTAGTCAGACCGCGCTCCAGTGCCAATCCCGCCATTGCTGGAGTGGCCGTTCCGGCACCAAGCGATGCCTAATTGCCGAGCATGGATTGACGCCACTGCTCCTCCCTTGATCGCACCCAGATCTTCAGCCTGCGAGCCCTCGATCCAGGCACCATAGTTTCAACATCGTGGACACGCCGTGACCGAGCTTCTTCGAGAGCCGGAGCAAGTTCCTTCCGATCACTTGCCTTTCCTTCGCCGCTGCACAGAGCCCCCGCAGATTCTGCGATTGAGCTCATAGAACTCTAACGTCTGCGCGCAGCGGCGCGAGTCTTCGAACGTTCGCTGGAACGCATTGTTGGATCAGCGTGATTTCGAAAATACATCTCTTTTGGCTCGTTGGCGTCGCCGCTCTTGCAACAGAAGAGGAATTAGTCGCCATGCTACCTTGCCGTCTGAATCGTCGCTTGGTACTAAGTTGATGATAGCGATCACGACGTTGAGATAGCCCAAGAACACTACGACTGGCGTTAGGTAACCCCAGCTACGGTCTCCGAGAAGAAATGCCACTGACAACACAGGCAAAGCGATGGCGAGTTGAGCAGCTACGCCACCCCAAGCAAGGAACACCGCATCCCGCTCGTTCTGCGGGGCGTCGCATAGACACCATCCATGCAGCAACGTTAACCCGATTGCGTCGACCTCGTAGCCGCGCCTGTACGCCACATAGGCATGTCCCAACTCGTGCGCCACTAAAATCAAGAGATACGATCCGATGAAGAGTGCGGAATGAATGGGACTGCTGATCGCGATGACCGACAGGATGCCGACTCCGACGAGAAGACTCCTATCTACAAAAAATGACGCACCGAGGACTCTCAGTCTCCCAATGCGAATCCATCCAGGTCTGGATTTCACTGTTTGATCCAACGCCAACGATGAGCCGCGCGGCGCGATGAGCGGTTCTTGGTCGTGCCACGAAGTCATAACGAAACTGTCGTCAGTCGGCATGAATTCTGTATATGTATCAAGGAACGCCAAGTCAACCGCGTCGTCCCATTTCGACGCTTCGAAACCGGAGCAAACGGCGTACCGACACCCGGGGCTCACCAACTCCGCGGCAATCTTGTCCCGCTCCGCCGCGGTTTGCGTTCGATCATGAGAGATGATCCACGCAGCGTACTCCGTGCCCGGCACGGGCGATCGAAATGCGTACGGTCGGGACAATGCGTTAGAGAAGACGCGTTGCATCCTGCTTCCTGCAATCCAACGTCCCGGCTGAGCCGCGAGCAAAAGCGCTGCGCTTTTGCGAGTCGGGCGCGTCAGCGCGAACTCCAGCCGACTGTTAGTCATTCTCGTGCGCCCCCACAACAGCTCGCATCCAAAAAAGGAGGCGACGCGAGTACAGGTTCGCCGCTTCCGGTAATTCACGCGCAAGAACTATCTGCTCCTTTGTCCCCTGCCATCGCTGCGCTGGGTAATGACCACGCTCGCACCACATTGATTCTGGATTGAAGCTGCAGGTTCGGCTACTTGGATCGTAATGCAGGGTTCCGATGTGATGATCCGGACGCCATTCTGTACCAAATTCTTCAGAGCGAACCTGGTAAGTGGCGACCTTCTGATCACGCGGATATGGATCGATGTAGAGCGGGACTCTACTCATGGCTAACGTCACGCGTCAGCCGCGCGAGGGTTTCCGAGCGTCAGCTGCAAGCGCTTGTTAGGCGTGCATTGAAACTCCTGATTCGACGTTGCAGCCCCAGCTCAAGAAGCGGCCGTAGCCTAAAAAAGAAGGGCTCAGTGTCTATGTGCTCGCAAAAGGATACTGCGATGGCATTCACTGTTGGATCATTCCCCGAAACCATCCCATCATCCAGGACAGCGAGGATCGCCTGAACCTCGGTCCTAACGGCCGGCGAATCCTCGGCGGCATCGAGATGCGAACCCACGTAGCGGAGCAGATCTGCCATAAGCACATGCGCAAGGAGTTCGCCGTAGTCGTTGAGATGATCGGCGAGCACACGCCCGAAACCAGGCGATACCTTCTCGACTTCGGAAAACAGCTCTGCCGGCTCATGCACGCTAACGTCACGCGTCAGCCGCGCGAGGGTTTCCGAGCGTCGACTGCACGCGTTTGTTAGAGCGCATCACCGACTACTGCCTTCGAACTTCTCTTTGAGCCGCAAGTACTCACGCCTCTCGAAATCCTCAGCTGTGGCATTCCGAACCACTTCATACGCCGCGTACTCTGGCGAACCTCTTTCCATCCAATCTGGAATGCGGATCACCGACCAAGCGCTAGCAATCGATGTCCAAGTAAGCGCCGCCGCCTTGACAAGCAATTTCCATTCGCCCGGTAGGTCGCCGCGACTCGGTATCGCCACATCGACATCCGACTCAACGAACGGAAGTACATACTTCGCATTACCGCTCCACCATTCGTAAAGTTTGGACTCGTGTTGTTCAAACACCGGGAGAAGCACATGGGCGGGAAATCCGGGGATCTCGTTCTGGCGGCAGTAAGCGTAGAGCTTGTACGCTGCTTTGAATTCTTTCTGTGCAGACGATATATAGCTACACAGATGGTAGGCCGTATCTCGCACGGGATTGTCAGTAAGAACGCCCTGTCGCTTCTCCGCCTTTCGGAACCAAGGAAGATTAGCGTTGTGTTCCTTGATATCAAACGCGATTATTTCTATATCCGGCACGTCGAAGTTTGCCCAGTGAGCATACACGTCGATCCATTTTGGCCAGCTTTCTTTTGTGCGTAACATGGCAACTCTGCGCTCCAACGACTGAACTGAGCGGCGCGTGCGCCGACGTTTGAGCTTGGGACTTTATCTCTCACGCGTCCGCTCGAGTGATTTGTTAGGCCACCACCTTTGGGATACCAATGACATCAGCAACCCGAAAAAGAACGAAGCTGGGCCCACTATGATGGCCGCACTCTCAGCACGCATCCACGGCACTCCGAGGGCCACCGCTATCACGGGTTGAAAGGCCGTCAATCCAAGGAGTGTACTTAGCACTGACGCAGCGGCGGCCGCAACAAATTTGTGGCTGGGAAGGGCCGTAGCTGCCAGCGCGACTATCGCCGCAAGTCCAAGCACAGGGACGCCAACCATTGAGACTAAGTAGAGTATCGGGGGCGAGGCATAACAATGAGCAATGGCGAGCGGCTGATTGGGATCTGGAGGGCAAGGCTCGATTGCTATCCACGGCTCTCTCCCAAGCACTGTTGCTATAAAGAGCCCGACGCTACCAATGATCGCGAGGACTATGCGGGAGGTGCTTGCGACGTGCACAGGTGGCCCTAACTCCATTGCTCACGCGCGTGCGTCTTCGCACGTCGCGTGCAGCAATTTGTTGGGCACGCCACTAGCCGACCTTCTTGAGATAGCGCAGCGCTGGTTCGCCCGAAAAGACATCTGTACAACTCTCGGGTGAATCTGACAGTAGGCGTTGAGCCAACTTGTTGGAAGCCAAGTTGGACGGAGAAACAACGGCCTCCACGTAATATTCTGTGACCCCAGGTCCCTTCATACCATTCTGAAGTTCATCAAGTGCGTGAGCCACCGTGTTGCTGGCCAGGCGTTGACCTCTTTTCGATTCGATGACAGCGTAGCCTAGCTGGAAGCATGGGATACCTTCTATTGGTTCAGTGAGCACCACAAGAGCTATTGCCTCGACTACGCCCCTGCTCACCTTCGCGTAGGTGATGCGAGACCTGCCATTCGGACTATCGGCCAATACACGCAGTTCCCAGCAGACTGCAAGCTGACGAGCGCATTCATCGGATCGGTCATCTGTGGCACTTCGTCCTCCCGTGACTCTGGTTTCTTACGCCCAACTTGATTTAGAAGTGCACTCTGTGACGGTTAACCTGGGGCGCTGCTAAATAGCCTGGAGCGCAACTCGCGTATAAGTCTACGTGCAACCAGGAGAAATGACATCTAATCTGTCTATGCGTACAGCATTAACCAACTTATGGAAGCCGGCAACCGAAGTTGTATCTGTGCGGCTGTTCGACTAGCGGTGCCAGCACATTCGGTACTGCCACCGTAAGCCCACTGCCAGAAAAGTCATTGCGTTCTGGGCCCGGCGTCTTGTTCGCTTCCACCCTCCCCGTGCCCCCTCTCGCGCCGGGAATGCACCGCGGGCAAGACGGCGAGAGTTCGCCTTTTCTTCGCGAGTAGTGGCGGTGGCCAATGAGCATCCAGGGCTGTTGATTATGTAACTGGTGAAGTAGCACTGCGATGGCGTAGCCGAGTGGCTGCGGCATGTAGCCCAGCGATTCGTTCACGGATTCGTGGGGCGGCTTTGGTATGCTCGTCGCAGGCTCGACGAAATAACGAAGTCACGGATCTTCATGCAGCGGAACGTTTGGGCGATCTCGGCCTTTGTTTGCCTGCTCACGGCATGCGGTAGCGGCGGTGGTGGCGGCAGCGGCGGTGGTGATAACGGGGGTTCAGCCAGTGGCGATCTGGTTTCGCTCACCGCGAACGTATCAGACACCGCCGTGCCCGCCGGGACCAACACCGACCTCGAGTTCGTGGTGGCCAACCCAGGCAGCAGCGCGGCCAACAACGTCACACTTTCAGTGACCTTAGGGGCCGGGCTGACCCGCGCTGGCGTGCAATGCTCTGCCAGCAATGGCGCGATGTGCCCGCTCGACCCGAACGGTCTCAGCGTCAGTTCGTTACCTGCTGGCGGAAGCCTGCGGTTCCGCGTATCGGTGATTCCCGCGTCGGGCACGAGCGGGGTCATCGCAAGCGCAGCGTCCGTCACGGCGGCGAATGATTCTGTCACGTCGAACAACAGTGTCCAGGTGAACCTCGCGGCGTATTCAGCGGATGTGAGCGTCGTAGGCTCGACGGACGCGACCGATCTCTTCAGTGGCCGCAGCGTTCCTTATTCTTTCACCGTTTCGAACGCGGGACCGGATGCGGCCCGCAATCTCAGCATCGCAAGCATTCTCAGCAGCGGTCAGTCACTGGTCAGCCTGACCTGCAGCGCCAGCGACGGTGCGATTTGCCCAGCCACGAGCGTTACGCCGATGATCGTCCCAACGCTCCCAAGCGGTGGTGCTCTGAGCTTTGCGCTCACGGCGCAGATGTCCATGGATGCGGTGGTGTCGGTGAGCAACACCGTGAGCGTCACAGCGCTTGGCGATCCGAGCTTGATGAACAACGCTGTTACGACGTCCGCGGCGACGCGCGTTCCAACCTCGCCGGACTCGCCCACGTTCGTGATATTACAAAGCGATCAGGGCGACTACATCGGGGGCGGCACCCACTATTCTTACTCCCACCAGAACGCCGTCTTCGAGCTCTACGAGATCGGCGGCATCCTCACGGTTCGGGTGCGCGGCGACGAGAGTTGGGATGCGAGCTTCTCGATGGCGGCGGGCGTAGAAGATCTGCGCACCGGTCGCTATGAGCAGCCGCTCGATGGAGTCATCTACAACCCACCGACCGGCGGTGGTCTGCGATGGGGCGGGGAGGCGCGTGGTTGTCGCGCCAGCGGTTGGTTCATCATCGATGATGTTGTGTATGCCGCCGGAGAGCTGGCCTCGGTCGATCTGAGATTCGAACAGCACTGCGAAGGTTTGGCGCCGGCACTGCGTGGCCAGATTCATTGGGTCGCGAACGATGAGACGCGTCCGCCGGGTCCGGTGAATCCGCCGCCCGAAGGCTTGTGGGCTCCCGCGCCCGGCGCGACGCCAGCGAGCGGCAACTATCTTTATATAGAGAGCGACGTCGCCGATTTCGTCGGCCAAGGTCGCGTGGAAGCGTTCACACAGGCCAACTCCGTGCTGACGGTGAGAAGCGAAGCGAATGGTGAGCTCGGCGTGAACGCCATCGGCGATCGGTCCTATGGTGGCGGATTCATTGCGATGTCGCCGCTGGTCCGCATGGAGCCTGGCTACTATCCAAACGCGCAGCTCAATCCGTTTGGCAATCCCTCCGTCGGCAGATTCCGCTTCACCGGCGAGAGTCGCGGCTGTAACGACATCAGCGGTTGGTTTGTTGTCGACACCATCACGTTCTCAGGCGATACGCTCACGGCGCTCGACCTGCGTTTCGAGCAGCACTGCGAAGGTGTCGCGGCGGCATTGCGAGGCCAGGTCCATTGGCGCGCCGGCGATCCTACACAGCCGCCCGGCCCGCAAGTGCCTCCACCCGCGAACCTGTGGTCGCCGCCTGCAGGCGCAATTCCCGCAACGGGCAACGTCGCTTATATACAAAGCGAATCGGGTGATTTCGTCGGCGGCGGACTGACCGCGACATACACACCGCTCAACAGCGTCATTACGCCCGGTGGCGGCGGCATGGTGCCCGTGAGCAATCGTTTCCAGCTGACTGTCCAAGGTGATGAGCACTGGACGGGCTATTTCCAGGCGATGAACACGCTCTCCGATCTCCGGCCGGGGTACTACGGCAATCTGATGGAGTTCCCGAATCACAATCCGGTGGCCGGTGGTGTCGCCTGGTCCGGCGAAGGTCGAGCCTGCGGTGGCGCGAGCGGCTGGTTTGTGATCGACAGCGTCACCTATTCTGGTAACACCCTGCAGGACATCCAACTGCGTTTCGAACAACGTTGTTGGTACAGTTCGTATGCAGCTTTGCGTGGCTTGATTCGCTGGTCCGCCTCGGACACTCGCCAGCCGCCGCCACCCCAGAATCCTCCACCGTCCGATCTGTGGACGCCGCCCCTGGGAGCGACGCCGGCCACTGGCAATTACGTCTACTTCCAGAGTGAAGCCGGAGAGTTCATCGGCGCCGGCCAGACATGGCTCTACACCGGCAACAACGCGAACATCGGCACCTACACCGACGGCAGTCAGTTCAGCCTGGAGCTCAATGGCACAGACCAGCGCCGATGGAGTGGCTATTTCATTCCCATGGTTCCATTGTCACAGCTGCAGGTCGGGTACTACGGCGACCTCACGAACAGGAACATCGCCAAAGGGTTGTTTCGTTGGGGTGGCGATGGCCGCGGCTGTAACAGGGTCGGTGGATGGTTTGTCGTCGATGCAGTGACGTACGTCGAGGGCGCGGTCACGTCGATCGAGCTGCGATTCGAGCAGCACTGCGAATACACGCAGCCCGCGCTGCGCGGAAAGATTCGGTGGAGCAGGTAACGGAAAACTGACATTTACACGACATCCGGTGTGCAGTGTCCGTAGAAGCGTTTCCCTGAGATCCGCTAGTGCTGAGATGTGATCAGGCCCAGGCCATTGCAGCTCCCGCGACAGCTGAAGCATAGTCGTAAGGCGTGACTGTTGCTCTCGCTGTGGTGGATCACCTTGGCGCTATCTTGCTGGAGTTGCGCTTCGACTGTGCGCAACATTCGTGGCTGACCATGGCCCGTAGTAAGGCTGAGATGGCGGCGATGGCTGCGGAACAAACGGAGTATCTGGTTCATCTCGATGCGGTCGCTTCGCTCGCAGGCGGTGTACCGATCTATTTGGCGGGCCGGCTCGTCGGTGGTGTCGGCGCCTGTGGCGCGGAGGCGCGGATCAATGAGCGTGTGGCGCGCGCCGGGCTGGCGGCGCTCAGCGCGAGGGCGGCCGAACCACTCGCCATCCCCCGTCATTCATGCGCAGCGCTGCGGTAAAGTCACCCACGATTTGATCCTCTTCTGGGTACGGCGCTTCGTTCGTTCCCCCCCTGACGATGGGTGCCCCGGAGGTTGAGGCCGTCCTCGCCGATCTCGCCACGCGACTTCTGGGCCACTGCGATGTCAGCACCACGCTGATCTGCACGCGCGATCTGAGTTCCTCCGCTGTGGCAACGAAGAGCCCATTGAGCTGCTGACCGTGAATACAGATGATCCCTACGTGAGCGCACGACAGCAGACGAGCCGAGTAGCGTCTAGAAAGATCTGACGGCACTCCCAGCGCGGCCACTCCCTATGCAGCCTTGAGGATGGGTTAACACAGCCGCGTCACAGCCGCGCATATCCTGTAAATTAAAAACACCGCGAGGCCTGCAGCTATATCTAGATCCAGTGCCAAATCCAGTGCCAAATCCAGTGCCAAACTCGGGGATTCTTGAGGCGTTCCGGGGATCTCCACCTAACCACAATCCCGTAAACTACGAATTCTCCGATTCGCGGTCGAGTTTTCGAGTCCGCCGAGTTTCGCCGAAAAATCGGCGAAACTCACCCTTCTCTTTGACGCCCGCATCGCAAAGAATTGAGGATTTCGATACGAGTCCTATTACGCCCCCTCGCCCCCCCTCGGTCCCTGTTACTTGCGTCGGCGCGCATTGGCGCGAAGAAACTCACAAAAGCCGGCTTCATCAACAGTGCCAGCCGCTAGCTCAAGGACGGCTTGTGCGGCGGCTTCCTCGCTGGCCGTGAACTGATAACCATTGAGCTCAAGGAACAACACGCCGATCACAAAACCGGTGCGTTTGTTGCCATCAACAAAGGGATGACTCTGTACGATGCCTGTCGTGTACTTGGCGGCAAGTTCAATAATGTCCGAGCTGGCGTACGCGATATGATTCAGTGGCCTTCCCAGAGCAGACTGAAGCAGCGAGGCGTCCCGTACGCCCTCAGCACCACCATGCTCAACGAGCAGCCGATCGTGGATCGCCAATACTAGATCGTCCTCGATCCAGATCGGCTCGCTCATTTGGCGAGCACATGGAGCGTGTTCCGGTAGCGCGCCATGATCTCCTCGGCCTTCTCCATCTTTTTCTCGAAGGTCGGATCAAACGGCGTAATGCGATAGGTGTTGTTCGGCCCCTCGACGAGGAATACATCCTGCCCCTCGGCAGTGCGAAGGCGACTGATGACCTCCTTCGGAAGTACCACTCCGAGCGAATTTCCCACCTTGCGGATTTTGAGCGCCACCATGTTTCAACCTCGCCGGGCCATTAGAGCCTTACTCGTCTACGTTACCACAATAGTAATAACATCGCGGCCAATCAAGTGAATGACGGCGCTTTCACTAAGCGATTGATTCTTGTAGATTTCTAGACACCTGGTGACCCGGCAAGGAGCATTGTCCGCCAGCGTTGGAAACGCCCGATCTGACACAGGGCGGGACGGTTGTCGGCGATCCTGGGGCAGACAAGGAGCTTCTCCTCGTCCACCGGTCGCGCCTTTGCCGCTATCGGAGCACGCCGCCGTCTTTCCCTCGCATGGACGTTGTCAGTCGGTTTCGCCGAGAAGTCGGCGATATCCACCTGTTTCGTACGCTCACCCCAGCGGCTTGTCATCGTTAGCGCGTTGGTCCGTCAGGAGTCCGCCACGCGGCATCCGGAACAACTTCAAATTTCAAGCGGACGCCCTGCAATTCTCGGTCGAATGCTCCATCCATGCCGGGCGGCACAGAAACGACAAGGGAAGTGTCGTCCTCCCAAGTGAGCCCAATCCTATTGGTCGTCGCAATCCCTATTTCTGTTCCGACCCGAGTACCAGCATGCACCAGTTGAATCTCAGCCTTCGGAATGTTGTCCGATTTGCATGTATTCTGATGGTGCTCGGCGACTATCTTGCCGTTAGGCGAAGCAGCGGAGCTAATTCTCTGCCCCTCGCAGTCGACCGCAAACTGAGCTAGAACGCTCAGTACAATTGCTGCTGCTCCCACCACGGCAAGACTTCCCACTGCAATTCGCGCGGCGCGCTTCATTGCTGACTCCTAGCGAGGAGGACAAATCCTCGTGCTATAGAAAGACGCATTCGCGCCATCGCATCGCCTCCATTGTTCCGTTACGAAACTTGGCGGCGCTCCGCAGGCGTGAGCTGTTGACTTGACGTAACCAAAGGCAGGCCTTCCGCGGTTTGCGTGAACCCGCGCGCTTCGAATTCAATCTGACCACCGGGCCAGCTTATCGGAAGCCGCCACACCTGCGCCTCATAGCGCTCCCGCTTCTCTACTCGACGCTCGATTCCATTGATCATGAAGGGGCCGAAAGCGGCCGTCGCGGCGGCATAGTCAATCAGGATTCGAGGAAACATGACGCCGTGAAAGACAAGCGTCGCAGGTTGAATCCGAAACTGCAGTCCTCCTTCGTCACCCTTCAGCCACTCGAGAATGTGGTCGATGTCGAGAACGAGCTCTCCTTCGCCATTCTCGCCCGCAACGCACCGAATAGCATGGACATGATTGTCATGCCACGACATCCGCTCGAAGTCTGTGTCCGTCCAGATCTGCCGCATTCGATGCTCCATAACTTGAACCTAACGAGTTTCTCCGGAAAACTGGCCATACTCCGGAAGTCGTCGCTGAGCATATCCGCCCCCAGTCACGCGCAGCTGCCTATATTGTAATCGCCACGGCAACCGCACCTTCTCTGCATCGAACATCAGTGCCAAATCCAGTGCCAAACTCGGGGATTCTTGAGGCGTTCCGGGGATCTCCACCTCCCCACAATTCCGTAACTTACGAATTCTCCGATTCGCGGTCGAGTTTTCGAGTCCTCCCTTTCCACCATACATTTCCCCTAGCATTCCGCGAGTTATGCATTCTTAACGTGGTTCCAGTGCCGGCGATTCGCGTGATTGACCGGTACCGGTTTGTCTTTCTTCGAGTAGAGTCGCGAACATCGGTCAGCGACGCGTCGGACGGGCTCAGCCAGAAGCTCTCGCGATGATCGATAGAGCGCCCAGGAACGCTGTTCCTGTCGGCCATGTCATGCTTTGTCATCCTGAGGTGTTCCAGGAAAGTCAGTCGATATGCTCAGTTCTCGCCAGCGCTGCAACTCGTCCCGCCTCGTGCGATCCGCCCGCTCGATCGCTTCCACAGCATCGCTTCCCAGTGGCAGTCTGAATGGCGGCTCAGTCATCGCAGCGATCGCGAGTATCGCCTGCGCGGCGCGCCCTGGATCGCCCGGCTGATGGCCATCGTACTCGCGCTGGGCCCTCGCGGTTGCGCCCACAACGGCGTCGTATTCGATGCGCCCTTCTCGAAGCACGGTCGATGATCCGGCGAAGTCGGTGCGAAAACCGCCCGGCTCGATGATCGTGACTTTTACGCCGACCAGCGACATTTCTTTCGCGAGCACTTCCGAGAATCCTTCCACTCCCCACTTGGCCGCGGAATAGGCGGCACGGCCCGGCGCCCCGATGCGGCCGCCCACCGATGAAAACTGGATGATGTGGCCGGCGCGCTGTTGGCGCATCACCGGAATCGCCGCCTTCGTGACGATGATCGTGCCGAACAAGTTCGTTTCGATCTGCCGACGAAAGTCTGCGAGATCCGTGTCTTCGATCGAGCTCACGTTGCCGTAGCCCGCATTGTTCACGACCACATCGAGCCTGCCGAAGCTGTGGACTGCGAGTTGAACTGCAGCTTGCGCTGCGACGGGGTCAGAGACGTCGAGAGCAGCCGTTCGCACCGCGTCGCCATGGCGCTGGACAAGATCGCTCAAGGATGAAGGATCGCGCGCAGTCGCCACCAAAAGATGGCCGGCGTCGAGCACGGCTTCGGACAGTGCATGAGCCTTGAATGGGGGAACTGGAGCAACTCATCCGAACGTGAAGGAGTAGGCCTCGACGTCGGGGTCCAGAAACTCAATTTCGAGCAGCCGATCATCGATACGGCCGGTTTGACGAATGAG
>Ga0180215_1004808_pt1 | contig 11789 bp, 12 predicted proteins | sample eDN3rd37CBELigBY_FD_128871 | JGI IMG/M metagenome (GOLD analysis project Ga0180215, IMG submission 128871) | Enriched backyard soil microbial communities from Emeryville, California, USA - eDNA 3rd pass 37_C BE-Lig BY (version 2) (version 2) | ecosystem: Environmental > Terrestrial > Soil >...
AGCGTATCGGCGGCGACCGAGAAGACGATGCGCGGATCGTCGAACTGCGCGACGTCGGCCGATGCGCTGAACTCGCCGCCCTCGAGCGTGGCGTCCAGGCGCGCCGCCGCCTGTTCCTTCTCGAGATCGACGCGTGCGCTGCCCTTGATCGGGATGCTCATCTGCCTGGCGGGCAAAGCGGGATCCTGGATGTCCACCTGCCCCGCCAGTTGCGGCAGCGACACTCTTTTGCGATTCAGGCTGGCCTCGAGCGGCGACGCGCTGGCGAGCCTGACCACGCGGTCGCCGCGCTTCCACTCGCCATCCAGCGCCAGCCGCGCGACGCTCAGCTTGTCCGCGGTGCCCGCCATGCCCGACAAGGCCAGGCGCAGGTCCAGGCTGTGCGTGCCGCTCAGGCTGGCCCGCGCGGTCAGCGTCTCGCCCCGGGCCGATTGCGGCGAGATGTCCAGCGCGGGCGCAGCCAGCGACAACTCGAAGGGGTCGGCGCCGATCCTGCCCTGCGCCGCCAGCGACAGCTTCTCGGCCTGGAGCCGGCCCTCGGCCAACCCGGCGTTCAGGCGGGGGGCCTCCAGGCGCACGTCCACGCCGGTCAGCGGCCGGCTGCCGGCCACGTCGCCCTGGAACAGCGCCGTGACGCCGGTGGCATCGACGGCCTGGCGCTGGCCGTCGTACACGACGTCGCCGCGCGCCGTCAGCGCGGTCGCCCGGATGGAAGGCAGCACGCCGGTCGCCTTCAGGTCGAAGCCCTTGGCGGCGAAGAACCGCCGCTGCGGATCCACGGTCAGCCGTCCCTGGCTCTGGAAGGTGGCGTCCACGCGCGGATTCTGGCCCAGCACACGCGCGGAAAGATCGAAGTCGAACGGCACCCCCGGCGCCACCCTCCCGGTGGTCGCGGACAACCGCTCCACCCGCATCGAGGTGCCCTTCATGTAGTCGCGCAGCGCCAGTTCGCCGCCGCTGAACTCGATGCCGGCCACGTCGAACAGCAGCGGCTTGCCCCCGGCTTCCATGGCCTCCCCCGCGGGCCGGCCCGGGGCCTGGGGCGCCGGCCCCAGCAGATTCTCGAAATTGAACTTGCCGTTCTGGTAGCGCACCACGTTGGCCTTGAGGCCGACCACCTTGACGCGGTCGACCACGATGCGGCCGGACAGCAGCGGCAGCACCGCCACCGATACCCGCGCGGTGTCCACCGCGGCGAAGATCTGGGCCGAGCGGGGCTCGGACAGCGACAGCTTCTCGATCTCCACGCCCAGGTTGGGGAAGACGCTGAGCCGCAGATCGCCGTCCATGCGCAGGGTACGGTCATAGCGCTTCTTGACCGCCTCGGCGACCGGTCCCTTGTAATGATTGGGATCGACCAGCAGCACGAGGGCCGTCAATCCGATGGCCGCCACGGCCAGCAGGATCGCCGCGCCGATTGCGATGCGCTTGAACCACCGCATGGTGTCCGTCTCCGAAAATCCTGAATGGCCGATCGTAACCGGGTTCACCTATGATATGACACCGGCGCGCCCCTACGCGCTTCGCGCGCCCTGGTGGCTGACCCCAACACATGGCATGGAGCATCCGGCATGGCAGAGCAGACTTCCGGCATCGAGCGCATCGGCTCGCGCACCGCGCAAATCGGCGGCGGCATCAACGTCGACCGGGTCCTGCCGGTGCGGCAGCGCCGGCGCATCGGCGCCTGGTGCTTCCTCGACCATGCCGGCCCCGCCCGCTTCGAGCCGGGCCAGGGCATGCTGGTCGAGGCCCATCCCCACATCGGACTGCAGACCTTCACCTGGCTGATCGAAGGCGAGGCGCTGCACCGCGACAGCCTGGGCAACGAGCAAGTCCTGCGCCCGGGCCAGGTGAACCTGATGACGGCGGGCGTGGGCATCAGCCACACCGAGGAATCCCTGCCCGACCAGCGCGTGCTGCACGCCGCCCAGTTGTGGATCGCCCTGCCTCCCGGCAAGGAAGAGATTTCCCCCGCGTTCGACCACTACCCCGACCTGCCCCGCTGGTCGGAAGCCGGGCTGGACTTCACCCTGCTGGCCGGCTCCTACGCCGGCCGCACCGCGCCCTCCCGCATGTACTCGCCGCTGGTCGGCGTGGACCTGCGCAGCGTGGCGGCGGCCGCGCGGCGCCTGGCGCTCGAACCGGGCTTCGAGCACGGGCTGCTGGTGCTGGAGGGCGCCGCCGACGTCGAAGGCGAGCGTTTCGGGCCGAACGAACTGGCCTACCTGCCTACCGGGCGGGCGGGCCTGGACCTGTCGCTGGAGGCCGGCAGCCGACTGCTGCTGATCGGCGGCGAGCCGCCCACGGACGACGTCACGATCTGGTGGAACTTCGTCGGCAGCAAGGAGGCCATCGCCCGCGCCCAGCGCGACTGGGAGGCGCGCAGCGAACGCTTCGGCTCGGTCCGGGGCTACGAGAACCGCCGGCTGGTGGCGCCGCCGGTCCCGTGGTAGTTTTCACCCTGCGGAAACCGGCAAAATCCAGCTTGATCGCCGTCTCCACGGTGTTTATGTTTAGGGCCCCAGGCGCAGCCTTCCGGCGGCCGCCTGCCACCCCATCATGAGCCCATCCGGAGATCCTCCATGCGCATCCCTGCTTCCGGACGATACGCGGCCGTCCTGGCCGCCACGCTGCCGTTCTGCCCGCCGGCCCTGGCGGCCGACTATCCGTCCCACCCCGTCACCTTCGTGGTCGGCTACACCCCCGGCGGAGCGATCGATCAATCGGCCCGGCTGATCGCCAGCGAACTCGCCAAGCGCTGGAAGCAATCGGTCATCGTCGACAACAAGCCGGGCGCCAACGCCACGATCGCCGCCACGGCCGTGGCCAACGCGCGGCCCGACGGCTATACGCTGCTGGTGGCCGCCACCAGCCACAATATCAACAAATTCGTGAACAAGAACCTGCGCTACGACGTGGAGAAATCGTTCACGCCGGTCGCCCTGACCGTCGAGGTGCCCAACGTGCTGGTGGTGAACGCGGCATCGCCCTACCGGGACCTGGGCCAGCTCCTGGCCGCCCTGCGCGAAAAGAAGAAACAGTTCAGCTACAGCTCCCAGGGCATAGGCGGCGTGCCGCATCTGGCCGGCGAACTGTTCAAGCTGCGCACCGGCACCGATATCCTGCACGTGCCCTACAAAGGCGCGGCCCAGGGCATGACCGACCTGATGGGCGGGGTGGTCGACATGTCCTTCCCCACGCCCGGATCCGCCATGGGCTACATCAACCAGGGCAAGCTGCGAGCGCTGGCCGTGGCGTCCACCGAACGGCTGGCCCAGCTCAAGGACGTCCCCACTTTCGCCGAGGCCGGCGTGCCCGACTATCTGGTCAGCACCTGGCACGGCCTGCTGGCCCCCGCCGGCACGCCGCCCGACGTGGTGGCCAAGATCAACGCCGACGTCGCCGACATCCTGCGCGACCCGGCCGTGCGGCAGGCGCTCGACGCGCAGGGCAATCTCGCGGCCAAGCCGTTGACGCCCGCCGAACTCAGCCGCAAGCTCGCCCGCGAACTCGAGGTCTACGGCGACATCGCCGCCCGCATAGACCTGAGCGGCGGCTGAGGCCGGCCCGGGGCGGGGGGGCCTCCGCCGGTCGCTGTCCGGGTTACATTGAGGGCTTGCAGCTATAGGCCACTCAACAATCCTCAGCGCCCCTCACGACCGGACGGCAAGGAGGCCCCTGTGAAGCGACATGGTTCCGCGGCGGCGGCCGCATGGGAAATCGACGCCGGATACACGCTTGCCCCCAAATGGCAGATCGCGCTCCAAGACCTGACCCCGGCCCAGTCCCGGGCACTGCAGGAGAAAATGAAGCCGATCAGGCTTGCCGCGCGTAGCCCGGTATTCCGGCAGGGGGATGTCAGCGATCGCCTGATCGTGCTCGATGCCGGCCGCATACGCATTTTTCAGACCTCCGAGACCGGCGAGGATTTCACCCACGGGATCTGCGTCGGCGGCAGCACGATCGGCCTTACGGCGCTATTGCTCGAGACCCCGCGCACCACGTCCGCCGAAACCCTGGAGGCATCGGCGATATCTGTCATGAGCCGGAACGATTTCCACGGATTCCTGGAAGCCATGCCCCGCTTCGGCGCCGGGCTGGCCAAGCTGCTGGCCACCATGGCCACTGAAAGCTACGCGCAGACCAGCTCGTTCGCGCGCGACACCGCGCTCATCCGGCTGGGCCGCGCGCTTCTGTCGCTGGCCCGTACCGACAGGCAGGCCTCGCCGCCGCGTCTGGAAGTGTCCGGCCTCACCCAGGAAGACATGGCGACCATGATCGGCGTCAGCCGCACGTGGGTGGCACTGACGCTCAACATGCTGGCCGTGCAGGGATTGATCGTGAAGGAAAAACGGCACATCGTGATACCCGACCGCTCCAGGCTGTCGCGCTTCGTCGAGCGGCGGACGCACTGAGCCCCGGCTCCGGGGACAAGGTGCCCGGGCGTTAATTTGTTAGCAGAATTCCGGCCCAGGCTTGCCTAGACTCGTGTCCATATTCACGGAAGCGGGATGCGGACATGAGCGACATCGAGCAACGCCTGAAGACACTGGGCATCGAACTGCCCGATGCGCCCAGCGTCAAGACGAATCCGGGCCTGGCTCCCGGCGCCCTGAGCGGCCGGCTGCTGTTCTGCCAGGGCACGCTGGGGCATCGCAATAACGATTTCCCGTACCTGGGCAAGGTCGGCGACCGGGTCAGCGTCGAGCAGGCCTACCAGTCGGCGCGCCTGTGCGCGATCAATCACCTGGCCCAGGCGCGGGCGCTGATCGGCGATCTGGACCGGCTGGCCCGGGTCATCCAGCTGCATGTCTTCGTCAACGGCGCGCCGGGCTTCGAACAGGCGTCGCTGGTCGCGAACGGCGCGTCCGACCTGTTCCAGGAGGTGTTCGGCCCGGTAAACGGCGCCTGCGCGCGCGCCAGCCTGAACGTGCCCGACCTCACCTACACCGCGCCGGTGGAAACCACCTGCATCTTCGAACTCGAGCAGTCATGAGCACGCCCGCGCGGCCGCCCGGAGGGCGTGCGACCTCCCGTGGGGAGGATGTCGCGCAGCGACAGGCGGGTACACCAGAGAGCGCGCCCGCCCGGCCCCTCGACGGGCGCGTCGCGCTGGTCACCGGTGCCGGCCGCGGCCTGGGCGCGGCCAGCGCGAAAAGCCTGGCGCTGGCCGGCGCCGACGTCGTGCTGATGGCCCGGACGCGGCGCGAACTCGATGCGGTGGCCGACGACATCGCCCGGCTCGGCCGCCGCGTGCTCGCCCTCGATCTGGATGCCACCCACGCACGGGAAGTGAACGACGCGGTGGCACGGGCATGCGCGACGCTCGGTCCCATCGACATCCTGGTGCATTCGGTGGGCCGCAGCCTGCGCAAGCCGACCCTGGAGCTGCTCGATGCCGAATGGAGCGAGGTGATCGCGGCCAACCTGGACTCGACCTTTTTCGTGAACCGGGCCGTCGGCGCCGTCATGACGGCGCGCGGGCGCGGGTCCATCATCAACATCGCGTCCACCGCCGGCCTGCGGGGCCGGCCGGCGAACGCGCCCTATTCCGCCGCCAAGGCGGGAATGATCAATCTGTCCAAGGCGCTGGCGGTCGAGTGGGCGCCGCACGGGGTCCGCGTCAACGTGATCGCGCCGGGCCGGTTCCTGACCGCGCTCACGGCGCGCGACATGAACGACCCGGTCAAGTACGAGCGGTTCATCCAGCAGGTGCCGATGCGGCGCATCGGCCGGCCGGAGGAATTGCACGACATCGTGGTCTGGCTCGCCTCCGACGCCTCGAGCTTCGTCACCGGTTCGGTGATCGTCGTCGATGGCGGCCAGACCTTGCTGTAGCAGTCCGCACCAGGGGAGATCCACCATGAACATGCTTCAACCCGCTTGGATGGCCGTGGCGCTGGCATGCGTCGCGGCCACCGCCTCCGCGCAGCCGGCACGCGACTTTCCGAACCGCCCGATCCGCCTGGTCGTCCCATTCCCGGCGGCCGGGCCCACCGACGTCGTCGCACGGCTGATCGGCCAGAAGATGACGGAACGGCTGGGGCAGCCCGTCATCGTCGAGAACCGTGCCGGCGCGGGCGGTTCGATCGGCGCAGCCGCGGTCGCGAACGCCGCGCCGGACGGCCATACGCTGGTGATGGGCTCGACCGCCAACATGGCCATCAACGTCACCCTGATGGCGGGCAAGCTGTCGTACCACCCGCTCAAGAATTTCGCACCGGTCAACCTGGCGGCCGTGGCGCCCAACATCCTTGCCGTGCGGCCGAACCTGCCGGCCAACAGTGTGCGGGAGTTCATCGCCGACGCGCGCACGCGGCCGAACAAGATCACCTACGCATCCGGCGGGGTCGGCACGCCGTCGCACCTGGCCGCCGAACTGTTCAAGACGATGACCGGCATCGAGATGCTCCACGTTCCCTACAAAGGCAGCATCCCCGCGCTTGCCGACGTGATGAGCGGCCAGGTGGACCTCATGTTCGACAGCATGAGTTCCGCGCTGCCTTTCGCGCAGGCCGGCAAGCTCAAGGCCCTGGCGCAGACCGGCAGCCGGCGGTCGGCGGCGGCGCCGCAATTGCCCACCATCGACGAGGCGGGCCTGCCGGGTTACGACGTGGTGGGCTGGTTCGGCATTCTCGCGCCCGCCGGCACGCCGGCCGGCATCGTCGGCAAGCTGTCGGCCGAAATCACGGCGATCCTGCGGCTGCCGGACGTGCAGGAACGCTATGTCGCGCTGGGCCTGGAGCCGGGTCCGGGCGACCCCGCGGCGTTCGCCGCCTTCATCGAGTCGGAAGTCGCGAAGTGGGCCGATGCCATCCGGATTTCCGGCATTCAACAGAATTGATATTTGGAAGGACTCGCAGTCATGTCGAAAACCGTCATCTACAGCCCCAACGTGCCGCGTGCGACGTCACCGCATTGCCACGCGGTGAAAACCGGCGATCTCGTCTTCGTCTCCGGGTGCCCGCCCTATTACGACGGTCTGCAGCTGGTCAAGGGAGACTTCGCCGCGCAGATGCACCAGTGCATGAAGAATCTCAGGTTCACCCTGGAGGAAGCCGGCTCGTCGCTCGAAAAAGTCGTCAAGGTGAACGTCTTCCTGGACCGCCGCGCCGACTTCGAGGAAATGAACGCCATCTACCGCGAATACTTCGGCAACGATCCGGACACCTGGCCGGCCCGGACGACGGTGGAGGCGCGGTTGCCGCGCAAGGATTTCCTGCTCGAGATCGAGTGCGTGGCCACGCTCTGAACGGCTTCGCCCACCTCCCGATGCCCACCCACGCCATCGCCCAAGGAATACGCCATGATCAATCGCCGCCAGTTGCTTGCGCTCGCCTCGGCCGGACCCCTGCTAGCGGGCCGCGCCATGGCGCAGACGTCCCCCTCCCAGGCCATCCGGCTCATCGTGCCCTACGTGCCGGGCGGGGGCACCGATACCCTTGCGCGCCTGATCTCCCCCTATATCGGGGATGAGTTCTCGCAATCGGTCATCGTCGACAACCGCGGCGGCGGCGGCAGCACGATCGGGACGCTCGCCGTCGCCCGGGCCCAGCCCGACGGGCAGACCATCGGCCTGATCGATGCCGCCTTCGTCTCGAACCCGGCCCTCTACCGGCGCCTGCCCTACGATTCGGTGCGGGATTTCACGCCGATCTGCCTGGTTGCCACCTCGCCGCTGGTGCTGTGCGTGCATCCCGGTGTCGAGGCCCGCAGCATCAAGGAACTGGTGGAACTGGCGCGCCGACAGCCCGGCAAGCTCACGTTCGGATCGGCCGGCGTCGGCGGGGCGACCCACATCGCGGGCGAACAACTGCGCATCGAGGCCCGCATCGACATCGTCCACGTGCCCTACAAGGGCGCGGGCCAGCAGTTGACGGACCTGCTGGGCGGCCAGACCACGATGGGGTTCTTCGTGCCCGGCGTGGCCAAGGCCCACATCGACGCCGGCCGTCTGCGCGCCCTGGGCGTGACCGGCAGCCGCTCGCCGCTGTTCCCCGATATAGAAACGCTGCCCGAGGCCGGCTACCCGCGCGTCGAGGCTTCGGGCATGAACGGCCTGGTCGCCCCCAAGGGCACGCCGCAAGACTACGTGCAGCGGCTGGGCGGCGCCATCAACCGTGCGCTGGCCACGGATGCGCTGAAACGGCGGCTCGTCGACGGAGGCTTCGTGCCCGCGGGCGGCAGTCCGGCCGACTTCGCGGCCTATCTCGACAATGCCATGAAGAGAATGGCGGTCACCATCCAGACCGCCGGCATCGAACCGATGACGCTTTAGCCCCAAGGAAACGAGATGAAGCTGGCGACTTTCATTCATGGCGGCGCGCCGCGCATCGGCGCGGTGGACGTGGCGTCGAACACGGTAACCGATCTGCTCGCGGCCGAGCACCATCCGGCCTTCCTCGGCATGCAGCAGCTCATCGAAGGCGGCGAACGGCCGCTGCTTCTCGCCCGGCAGATCGCGGATGCCCGGCCCGCCGGCGCGACGCTGCCGCTGGCCGACGTCACCCTGTTGGCGCCGGTGCCCGTTCCGATACAGATACGCGACTTCCTGGTATCGGAACAACTGTTCCGGCAGGGGCGCGAGCGCAGCCTGTGGCTGCGATGCCAGCAACTGGAAGACCCCGAGGGGGAGTTCAAGCGGGCCCTGGAACAGGGGGCGTGCACGCCGCCGGCGGTGTGGTACGAGCAGCCGATCTACTACAAGGCCAACCGCTTCAACGTGGTGGGCACCGGTGCCGACGTCGAGATCCCGGAAGGCGCGACGATGTTCGACTACGAGCTGGAAATGGGGATGTTCATCGGCAACGCGGGCCGCGACATCGCGCGCGAGGACGCGCGCAGCCATATCTTCGGCTATACCGTTTTCAACGACCTGACGGCGCGCGACTTCATGATCAAGGAAGTGGCGGCGGGACTGGGGCCGGCCAAGGGCAAGGATTTCGACACCGGCAACGCGATCGGACCGTGGATCGTCACCGCCGACGAGATCCCCGACCCGTACCGGCTGGCTATGAGCGTTCGCGTCAACGGGGAAACGCGCGCGACCGGTTCCCTGTCGGACATGCATCACAAATTCGAGGACATGATCGCGCATGTATCGCGTTCGGAAACGATTCACGCGGGGGAATTCTTCGGCTCGGGAACGATAGGAAACGGTTCGGGCCACGAACACGGCCTGTACCTCGAACCCGGCGACGTGGTAGAACTCGAGATAGAAGGGATAGGCACGCTTGGCAACCGCATCTGCGCGCAACCGAGTGCCGCGCGCCATGGCGGCGGCCGCCAGGGAACGTAGCCCGCGTTCGCACGAAGCCTGCCTCGGGGACAGCGGACTAGAATAGAAACGTTCCGCCCCTCGAGGTATCAACGTGTCCGACTTCGACAAGATCACGCGCGCCGTCCGGCGCTTCACCGAAGAACGCAACTGGGGCCAGTTCCACTCTCCCAAGAACCTGGCCATGGCCCTGAGCGGCGAAGCCGGGGAACTGGTCTCCATCTTCCAGTGGATGACCGAAGAGGAATCCAAGGAACTCAATCCCATCAAGCTGTCCGAGGCCGCCGACGAGATCGCCGACGTGCAGCTCTACCTGATCGCGCTGGCCGACAAGCTGGATATCGACATCGGCCAGGCGGTGGAGCGCAAGATGCTGAAGAACGCGATCAAGTATCCGCCCAAGGCCTTCTACGGCAGCTCCCGCAAGTACGACGAAAGCGACGAACGCTGAAGGAAAGCCCCATGCCCCAGCCCGACGCTCCCTCCCGGTCCCATCTGGCGGCCCTGCTGCAGGCCATGCCCAAGGCCGAACTGCACCTGCATATCGAGGGTACGCTCGAGCCCGAGCTGATCTTCGCGCTGGCGCGCCGCAACGGCCTGGCGCCGCCCCGCCCGGACGTGGAAAGCCTGCGCCGGGCCTATGCCTTCCACGACCTGCAGAGCTTCCTCGATCTTTACTACGCCGGCGCCGCCGTCCTGCAGCGCGAGGAAGATTTCTACGACATGGCCATGGCCTATTTCCGGCGCGCCGCCGCCGACCACGTCGTGCATGCGGAGATCTTCTTCGACCCGCAGACGCACACGCTGCGGGGCGTCGAGTTCGGCACGGTCATGAAGGGTTTGATGCGCGCGCAGCGCGACGCCCGCGCGGGGCTGGGCGTGAGCAGCGGGCTGATCATGTGCTTCCTGCGCCACCTGACGCAGGAATCGGCCTTCGAGACGCTGGCCGCGGCACTGCCCTACCGGGAACACATACTGGGCGTGGGCCTGGACAGCGGCGAGGCCGGCAACCCTCCGGAAAAATTCGCCGAAGTGTTCCGGCGCTGCCGCGAACTGGGCTGGCGCGCCGTCGCCCACGCCGGCGAGGAAGGGCCGGCCGCCTACATCTGGAGCGCCCTGCGCGCACTGAAGGCCGAGCGCATCGATCATGGCGTGCGCTGCCTGGAAGACCCCCGGCTGGTGGCGCACCTGGCCGAACACAGGATCCCGCTCACCGTCTGCCCCTTGTCCAACGTCATGCTGAAGGTCTATCCCGCCATGAAGCGGCACCCCCTCGCGGAACTGCTGCGCGCCGGACTATGCGTGACCGTGAATTCGGACGATCCGGCCTATTTCGGCGGCTATGTGAACCGGAACTACCTGGCCTGTTTCGAGGCCTGGCCCGAACTGGGCGCTCCCGAGGCGCGCCGGCTGGCCGCCAACAGCTTCGAAGCCAGCTTCGCCCCGGCGGCGGACAAACAGGCCTGGCTGCGCCGGCTGGACGAAGCGTTCGAAGGCGCGTAGCGCCTGTTTTCCGAGCCGGCGCCGCGCCGCTACAATCCTTCCGAGAAACCCGTACGCGGCGCGTTGACCACCGGCTGGTCGATGGTGGTGGTCTCGCCCCGGCGCGAATACCAGTAAGGCTCGGTTCCATAGCGGCCGTGCAGGGCGGTGGCCCAGCCCGCGTCGGCGAAGCTCGGCCAGCGATCCTTGTCGAAACCCTCGGCCTGTTTCACCACGTCGGCCGCCACGCCCAGGATGAAGACCTTGCGGTCGGTATCGAGGGTCAACGCGTTCCACGGGATCGCCAGCAGCTTGTCGCCCATGCCCAGGAAGCCGCCGCTGGACAGCACGGCATAGGCGATGCGCCCCGACGACACGTCCAGCATGATGTCCTTGATCGATCCGACTTTGACGTCGTCGGCGCTGTAGACGTCGTTGCCGTCCAGCGTCGAGGCTGCCATGATGTGCGGCCCCGGCCCCTCGGCCGTGGCGCCGCCCTTGCCGACGATGCCGGCTCCGCCCTGTTGCGGAATGCGGTCGGTGTCTACCATATTGATCTCCTCATGGGCGCCGCCAGCTTCCATGCCGGCGCCTCGCGACGAAAAACTGCGGAAGCCGGGGGAGATCAGCAAGGAACGTGCCGCGCAGGCCCCGGACGCTCAGGCGGTGTACGAATTGCCCAGCCGCATCAGTTCCGCCGTCCCGATCAGCTCGTTCAGCGCGTCGAAGTCCAGCATGCGTTCGCGCCAGGGCGCCGTGGTTCCATGCTTCAGCAGACTCGCGTAGTAGTCTTGCAGCACATGCGCAACCGCTCGCGCGGTGCCGCCCGGGAAGATGGCGATGCCGAAGCCGTGCCGCTGCAGCGCCTCGGCGCTCTGGATCGGCGTCTTGCCGCCTTCGACCATGTTGGCCAGCAGCGGCACGCGGCCGGCGAAGCGGCGGCAGGCCGCGTCCATCTGTTCCGGCGTCCTCAGGGCTTCGATGAACAGCGCGTCCGCCCCCGCTTCCAGATAGCGCTCGGCCCGCTCCA
>Ga0180215_1004809_pt1 | contig 11789 bp, 9 predicted proteins | sample eDN3rd37CBELigBY_FD_128871 | JGI IMG/M metagenome (GOLD analysis project Ga0180215, IMG submission 128871) | Enriched backyard soil microbial communities from Emeryville, California, USA - eDNA 3rd pass 37_C BE-Lig BY (version 2) (version 2) | ecosystem: Environmental > Terrestrial > Soil >...
ACCTTCTGCCAGGAGAAGGTGACCACATCGAGCTTGGAGAAATCGAGCTTCTGCGCGAAGGCCGCCGAGGTGGCGTCGCAGATCGTAAGGCCCTCGCGGTCGGCCGCGATCCAATCGGCATTCGGCACGCGCACGCCGGAGGTGGTGCCGTTCCAGGTGAAGACCACGTCGCGGTTCCGGGTGTCGACCTGGCCGAGGTCAGGAAGCTCGCCGTAGGGCGCGCTGATCACGCGGGCATCCGCGAGCTTGAGCTGCTTGACCACGTCCGTGACCCAGCCCTCGCCGAAGCTCTCCCAGGCCAGCATGTCGACGGGCTTAGCGCCCAGCATCGACCACAGCACCATCTCCACGGCGCCCGTGTCGGAGGCGGGCACGATGCCGATGCGGTAATCGGCCGGCACGTCCAGCACCTCGCGGGTGAGGTCGATGGCGAGCTTCAGGCGCGACTTGCCGAGCTTGGCGCGATGGGAGCGGCCGAGGCTGTCGGTCTTGAGATTGGCCAGGGACCATCCGGGGCGCTTGGCGCAGGGGCCGGACGAAAAGAAAGGCGCGCGCGGACGCGCGTTGGGCAGGTCTGTCATGTGAAATCCATCCTTACAGATGGGCGCCTCTCGGTGGGGAGAGGTGTCCCGCCGACCGGTATGAGGGAACTCCCGGGGGCGGTCAAGGCGATTTGGGACAGACTTTTGGGGCAAGTGGCCACGAGGATCGGAGAGAAACCCTCCGTGAGAAAGGCTTTCGCGCTCCTTCTCCCGCGGATGCGCTGAAGGCCCCAAGCTCAATGGGGCGGAAACCAGGCCCGCTCCCGTCGCGCGAACCAGAGGCCGCCGGGATCCTCGTCCGTGGCGCCGTTGGCGAGCCATTCCCGCACCACGTTCTCGATGATCTCGTCCGGCTGTGAGCCATATTGCGTCTGGGCGATCCATTCGTGCTCGCCTTCCAGCCCTCCGCCCACGACCGGCACCGCGCCGCGTGACAAGAGCTCGGCGATGCAGCGGCGGACACAGTCGGTCAGCGCCTCGCCCTCGAGACCGAAGCCGCGACGGCCGCCCGGCACGATCTGCCATAGGCCCACCGCATCGATGGGTAGCTCGTTGGCCACCATCTTGACCCATTCACTCAGGGGATAGCCGTATCGCAGATGTCTCGGTTCCTCGGTCATTGCTGATACCTTTCCAACAGGAACATGGGATTGGTTGCTGCTCACTCGACGCATGGGATGAAGGCGAGGGCCTATTTCCACCGCGTTTCGCACATGCGGGGGAGTGCGAACCAGAGACCGCCCGGATCCTCGTCCGTGGCGCCGTTGGCGAGCCATTCCCGCACCACGTTCTCGACAATCTCGTCAGGCTGCGAGCCATATTGCGTCTGGGCGATCCAATAATAGCCGGTCTCACCCCCGCCCACGACCGGCACCGCGCCACGCGACAAGAGCTCGGCGATGCAGCGGCGGACATAGTCGGTCAGCGCGTCCCCTTCGAGACCGAAGCCGCGACGGCCGCCCGGCACGATCTGCCATAGGCCCACCGCATCGATGGGCAGTTCGTTGGCCACCAGCTTGATCCATTCGCTCATGGGGCGGCCGTATCGCAGATGTCTCGGTTCCTCGGTCATTGCTGATGTACCTTGTATCCATTGGGAATATCGAGGTGGTCGTATCGGATGACGTCAATCGTGATGCCGTGCGCTTCGCTGCGTCTCACGCCGAAAATGGACCCATCAGGCCGACGATACCAAAAGCCTCGATACCCCACGGGCGACTGAACGATTTGAGAGCCGGGAGCCAAGGCCTCGAGCAGATTGTTGAACTCGGACAGCGTGACGGTGCGGGTCCGGCCATCTGTGTTCCTGTATCTCATCCCGACATGCTGTCCGTTGGGCATGAGGATTTCCTCCATGGGGCCTCTCACAGGCTCCGCCCTGCTCAATTCCCTCAGGCGGGCCGTGGCCTGCACCGCGGCCGATTCGTTGGCGAGGATCTCGCCTTCGACCCCCTCGTAGAGGCTCGGCGTCGGGCGCCAGTTCGGGTCGTGCCTTTGCACCTCCCGCACCAGGGCGCGGGCCCTGGCAGCCGACACGTCGAGGCGCACCTCCTGGGCCGGCGTGGTTTCATAGACCCGGCCGCGTCATTCGCGGCTGCCTCCGCCCTGACGGGGGCGGCCGGACACGAATTCGATGCGCGAAGCGCCCGCGCCCCCTCCCCCATCCGTCCATTGTCCGCCATCCGGGTTGCCCGCCGGGACGCGCGGCTGGCTGGGGTTGAAGCGTTTGAAAGCCAGGAAAAGGCGCAACCGCCGCAATTCCAGCTGGGCGAGAGCGAAGGCATCGTAGGCCCCCATCCAACTGCGACTTTCCGAACCTGAAACAGGCATGAACGATCCATCAAGCAGTTCATGAATATATTCATAGAACAAAGATGTAACATTGTCAAGCTTGCGGCGGCGGCGCCTCCCTCCTGGGAGGGGGCGTGTCATCCTCTATCAGCGGCAAACGGCTTCGTTTCGCCTCCGGCACCGGGCCGCCGGCTGTCGCGGCAGATTACGAAATCGTAATACAAAACCCCGCCTCTGCTGCGTTATAGTCGTGGCGCCCGACCCGTGATGTGTTAGGCCAATCAGAGAATTCGTAATCGAAGAAGACTTGCCGAGTTAAGGAGCGAGCATGCGTGTGTCCGGTCAACTCGCCGTCATCGCCTTGCTGGGGGCAGCAGGGTTTGGCGGGTGGTATGCGTATCAGGGCGGGTATCTGGGAAACCAGGCGGCCGGGCAGCAGGCCGCATCCCCCGGAGGACGCGGCAATCGTGGCGGTCCCTCCGGTCCGGCGACGGTGGAGGTGGATACGGTCAGGACCGGGCGCATCGTGGAAACCCGCGAGGCCGTCGGCACCGTGCGCGCCTATGAATCGATCACCGTGACCGCCAAGGTGGCGGGCGTGATCACCGAGATCGGGTTCGAGGAAGGCCAGAAGGTGAAGGCGGGCGATGTGCTGATCCAGCTCGACGCCGCCGAGCGCCAGGCCGACATCGACCAGGCCATCGCCGAGGCGAACCGCGCCATCGCCCTGCGCAACGAGATCGCCATCAAGCTCGAGCGCGCCCAGGCCCTCAACCGCACCGGCGCGGGCACCAGCGCCCAGGTCGAGGACCTGACGGCGCAGATGAAATCCCTCGAAGGCTCCATCGCCTCGGCCCAGGCGCAGCGCAAGGCCGCCGAAGCGCGGCTGGAGGACCTGACCATCCGGGCGCCCTTCAACGGGCGCGTCGGCACGCGCTCGGTCTCGCTCGGGGCCTACGTCGCCCCCGGCACCCGGATCACGTCTCTCGACGACCTCTCCAGGATCCGCCTCGACTTCGCCGTGCCGGAAAATCTCCTCGGCCGCCTGGAGCCCGGCCAGGCGGTGACCGCCATCTCGGCGGCCTACCGGGACCGCGTCTTCACCGGCAAGGTGTCCACGATCGATCCCCGGGTCGATCAGGCGACCCGCACCGCGCGCCTGACCGCCGAGTTCGACAACCCGGACGAGGCCCTGAAGCCCGGCATGTTCCTGGCGGTCAAACTCACGGTCTCGTCCAATGCCGAGGCCGTGGTGGTGCCGGAAGAGGCCATCGTCAGCGAGGGGCTGCGCCATGTGGTCTATCCGGTGAAGGACAACAAGGTCGAACGCCGCGTCATCACCATCGGCCAGCGCCAGGGCGGCAAGGCCGAGGTTATCGAGGGGCTGAAGGCCGGCGAGACCATCGTGGTCCTGGGCGTCCAGCGCGTGCGTCCGGGAGCCGAGGTGATCGCCCGGCCGCTCGGTTCGGGCGGCAGCAGCGAACCGGCTGAAACGCCCGCCGCCGATCGGCAGCAGCCCTCGCGCAGCACGCTCAACGGGCCCCACGCCATCGGCACCGCGCAGGCGGCCGAGGCGAAGTAGATGAGACCCGTGCCGTTCCCGGCTGGAGCGCCGGCGAGAGGAAAGGCATCCCCTTTCCCCGCCTCGCTCGCCGGGAATGACGCCACACCTTGTACCAAGAGCATCTGATCTCACCGGAACGACCAGAACCATGCAGGTTTCCGACCTCTTCATCCGCCGTCCCGTCTTCGCCATCGTGGTCAGCCTGCTGCTGATCGTGGGCGGCCTATCCGCACTCGTGAACCTGCCGATCCGCGAATACCCGAGCGTCGATCGCCCGGTCGTGTCCATCTCCACGATCTATCGCGGCGCCTCCAACGAGGTCATCGAGAGCCGCGTGACGGAGGTCATCGAAGGCGCCGTGGCGGGCATCGAGGGCATCAAGCAGATCCGCTCGCAGAGCCGCGACGAGCGCTCCTCCGTGTCGATCGAGTTCGATGTGTCGCGCGATCCCGAGGGCGCGACCTCCGACGTGCGCGACGCGGTGTTCCGCGTCGTCGGCCGCCTTCCCGACGGCGTCGACCAGCCCGTGATCCGCAAGGTCGACGACGATGCCTCCGCCATCATGTGGATCAGCGTGACCTCCTCCACCTACGACGCGCTCGAACTCAGCGACTTCCTGAAGCGCGTCTATGTGGACCGCCTCTCGACCGTGCCGGGCGTCGCCAATGTCTCGCTGGCGGGCGAGCGCCGCTATTCGATGCGCATCTGGGTCGACCGGGCCGCGCTCGCGGCGCGCGGACTCACGGTGCAGGACCTGGAGACCGCCATCAAGCGGCAGAACGTGGACCTTCCGGGCGGGCGCATCGAATCCTCGCAGCGCGAGTTCACCGTGAAGACGGATTCCCGCCTCTCGAGCCAGCCGGATTTCGAGAACCTCATCGTCTCGAACAAGAACGGCTATCTCGTGCGGCTCGGCGAGGTCGCCAAGGTCGAGGTCGGCCCGGAGGACAACCGCTTCGAGTTCTACGAGGGCGGCAAGGTCGCCATGGGCCTCGGCGTCGTGCGCCAGTCGACCGCCAACACCCTCGCGGTGGCCGACGGCGTGCGCGCGGAGCTGGAGAGCCTGAAATCCTCGCTCCCGCCGGGCACGACGGCGCAGATCTCGTATGACGAGAGCCAGTTCATCAGCGCCTCCATCAAGGGCGTGCTGCACACGCTCATGGAAGGCATCGCCCTCGTCATCCTGGTGATCCTGGTCTTCCTGCGGGACTGGCGCTCGACCATCGTGGCCATCGTGGCGATTCCGGTCTCGGTCATCGCCGCCTGCATGGTCATGGCCTATTTCAACGCGTCCATCAACGTGCTGACCCTGCTCGCCGTGGTGCTCGCCATCGGCATCGTGGTGGACGACGCCATCGTGGAGATCGAGAACGTCCACCGCCGGATCGAGGAAGGCCAGCCGCCGCTGCTCGCCTCCTTCGACGGCGCGCGCGAGATCGGCTTCGCGGTGATCGCCACCACCGCCACGCTGATGGCCGTCTTCGTGCCGCTCGCCTTCATGACCGGCAATACCGGAAAGCTCTTCCGTGAGTTCGGCATCACGCTCGCCGCCGCCATCTTCTTCTCCGGCGTGGTGGCGCGCACGCTCACCCCGATGCTGTGCTCCAAGCTGATGGTGCCGGCCCATGGCCGCATCCAGACGATGACCGAGCCCTTCTTCACCGGCATGAACAACGTCTACCGCCGGATCCTGACGCGGGTTCTCAAGGCCCCGCTCGTCATTCTGGCGGTCGGCTTCATGGTGTGCCTGTCGGCCTATGCCCTGTTCCAGATGCTGCCGAAGACCTTCGCGCCGACGGAGGACCGGGGCGCGATCATCGTGCGCATCGAAGCGCCCGAAGGCTCGAGCCTCGACTACACCCGCGAGCGCGTGAAGGAGGTCGAGAAGATCCTCCTGCCCTACCAGAAGGAGGGCGTCGTCGCCTCCATCACCAGCCAGGTGGCTCCGGGCTTCGCACGCCCCTCCCCGGTCAATTCGGGCCTGATCATCGTGCGCCTCGTGCCGTGGGAGAAGCGCACGATGAAGCAGCAGGACCTCGTGCAGGAGATCAACCAAAAGGTCGCGAATTTCCCCGGCGCGCGCGTGGCTCCGATCAGCCCCGGCTCGCTCGGCCAGCGCGGCCCCTCGAAGCCCATCCAGTTCGTGCTCGGCGGCCCCGACTACAACACCCTGCGCGAGTGGCGCGACATCGTCATGGAGAAGGCGCAGGAAACGGGCATGTTCGTGAACATGGATTCCAACTACCGGGAATCCCAGCCCGACATCCGCGTGCAGATCGACCGGCAGCGCGCCGCGGATCTCGGCGTCTCGGTGCAGGATATCGGCAGCACGCTCCAGCTCATGTTCGGCGAAAGCGAGATTTCGACCTTCGTCAACCGCGGCGAGGAATACGCCGTCATCATGCGAGGCCGCGCGGAGGACCGCGCGACGCCGAACGATCTCGCCAATACCTTCGTGCGCGCCACGAACGGCGAACTCGTTCCCCTCTCCTCCTTCGTCAGCCTGACGGAATCGGCGGCCCCGCAGACGCTCAACCGCTTCGACCGGATGCGCTCCATCACCATCGATGCCGGACTGCAGGGCAACGTCTCCATCGGCGACGGCCTCGCGGTGCTGGAGCAGATCGTGCGGGAGAACCTGCCGGCCGAGGCGCGCATCGGCTATACCGGCCAGTCGCAGGATTTCCGGGAATCCTCGAACGCGATCTACATGACCTTCGGCATGGCGCTGCTGGTGGTGTTCCTGGTGCTGGCGGCGCAGTTCGAGAGCTGGATCAACCCCTTCATCATCATGCTCACCGTGCCGCTCGCCGTGACGGGCGGCCTGGCGGCGCTCGTGATCACGGGGCAGACGCTCAACATCTACAGCCAGATCGGCATGATCCTCCTCATCGGCCTGATGACGAAGAACGGCATTCTGATCGTGGAATTCGCCAACCAGCTGCGCGAGCGGGGCATGTCCGTGCGGGAAGCGGTGATCGAGGCGTCGGTGCTGCGCCTTCGCCCGATCCTCATGACGTCGATCGCCATGATCGGCGGCGCGATCCCGCTCGCCTGGTCCTCGGGCGCGGGCGCCGAAGCCCGCAGCGCCATCGGCACGGTGATCGTCGGCGGCGTGACCATGTCGACCCTGATGACGGTTCTCGTGGTGCCGTCGATCTATCTCCTCATCGGCGGCTACACCAAGCCCGCCACCTACGTGAGCGAGATGCTCGACAAGCTGCGCGCCCAGACCGGCCAGCGCCCGCACGGCGAGGACCTGCGGGCGCCCGAGCCTCCGGCCCATCCGGCGGAGTAAGAGTGAGCCCCTCACGCAAAAAGCCCCGGTGTCGCCGGGGCTTTTTTGTTGCCGCCCTGTCTCGTTCGACAGGCGAATGAAGCGGAGCGATTACTGGAACGCGTAGCGCAGACCCAGGCGCACCTCGTGCGCCCCGATGGATTCCACGTCGGCGCCCGCGCCGCCGTCGTAGCCGCGGGTCTTCACGCCGCCCAGGCTCACATAGCGGTAGCCGAGATCCACGGTGAAGCTGTCCGAGAGCCTGTAGCCGAGGCCCGCCATGAGGGCCCAGGCCAGGCCGTAACCGTCACCGCCGGGCAGATCATCCAGCGTGCCCGCATCGTCGTTCGCGCGGGTATAGTCGTTGAGGACGTTGTGCGAGACGCCGATGCCCGCGCCCAGATAGGGCGTGAGGCCCCGATAGGTGCCGAGATCCGCATAGGCGTTGAACATCAGGGTCGAGGAGTGGAAGCGCCCCCGGTCAGAGACCGCGCTCGCGGCGGCATCGGACGCAAGGCCCCTGAAGCGCGCGTCGAGCCGGTGGTCCAGGGTCACGTCCGCGCGGAACATGGGGCTGAACCGGAAGCCGACGCCGACACCCAGGACCGCGCTGTCGCGAAAGCTCTCCCGCGCCATGTCGCCCGCGATCGGCGACAGGGCGAAATCCGCCTCGGGACGCTTGTAACGGGTGTAGCCCACATCGCCGCGCAGGTACCAGGTTTCGGTGGTGTCGAGGACGGGAACCGGCGGAAGCGCGATCCGGCGCGGGAGGTCGGAGGCGGTCGCGGCCGAGGCGGCCGTGCCGGCCAGGCCCGCCAGGATTGCGGTCTTGATGAAACTCATGGTGCTCTTCGCTCAACAGGCCAGGTGCCGTGAATGACGTCCACGGCTTCGTAAGAATGTATCCCTGCCTCGTGAAGAGAGCGTTAAGCTTAATGCTTCGTCTGCGTGGCCCTCCAGGCACCCGGCAGGTTGCGGGGCGGGCCGGATGACGCCCCCAAAGAAAAAGGCACGGATGCGGGCATCCGTGCCTGTCGAAGGATCGGGACGGGAAGGCTCGCGCGGCCTTTAAGCGGCCACCTGCGAGGCCGCCCGGGTGACGGCATCCACCACGTCGTCCACCACGCGGCTCACGAGATCCTCGTTGTCGCCCTCGCCCATCACGCGGATCACCGGCTCCGTGCCGGACGGCCGGATGACGAGGCGGCCCGAGTCCCCGAGACGCTCGCGGCCCGCCTCGATCGCCTTGATCACGGCGACCTCCTGGAGCGGCGCGCCCGACTTGTAGCGGACGTTCTTGAGGACCTGCGGCAGGGGCTCGAAGCAATGGCAGACCTCGGAGACGGGCCGGCCCATGCTCTTGACCACGGCGAGCAGCTGAAGGGCCGCGACGAGGCCGTCCCCGGTCGTCGTGTAGTCGGACATGATGATGTGGCCCGATTGCTCGCCGCCGAGATTGTAGCCGTGCGCGCGCATGTGCTCGAGCACGTAGCGGTCCCCCACGGCGGTGCGCACGAGGTTCAGGTCAAGGCCGTTCAGGTACCGCTCAAGGCCCAGATTGGACATGATCGTCGCGACGATGCCCGGCTGGGACAGGCGCCCGTCCTCCTTCCAGGAGCGGGCGACGACGGCCATGAGCTGGTCTCCGTCGACCTTCTGGCCCTTCTCGTCCACGATCAAGACGCGGTCCGCGTCGCCGTCGAGGGCGATCCCCACATCGGCGCGCAGCTCGCGCACCTTGTGGATCAGGGCCTCGGGGGCGGTGGAGCCGACCTCGTGGTTGATGTTGAAGCCGTTGGGCTCCACGCCGATGCTCACCACTTCGGCCCCCAGCTCCCACAGGGTCTCGGGGGCGAGCTTGTAGGCCGCGCCGTTGGCGCAGTCGATCACGACCCGCATGCCTTCCAGGTCGATCTGGCGGGGGAGGGTCCGCTTGGCGAATTCGATATAGCGGGCATGGACGCTCTCGATGCGCTTGGCGCGGCCGAGAGCGGCGGGGCCCGCCAGCCGCGCCGTCAGGTCCGAGTCGATCAGGGCCTCGATCTGCTTCTCGACAATGTCGTTGAGCTTGAACCCGTCCGGGCCGAAGAGCTTGATGCCGTTGTCCTCGTAGGGATTGTGGGAGGCGGAGATCATGACGCCGAGATCGCAGCGCATGGAGCGCGTGAGCATGGCCACCGCGGGCGTCGGCATGGGGCCGAGAACCAGAACGTCCATGCCGACCGACGTGAAGCCGGCCACCAGCGCGTTCTCGATCATGTAGCCGGACAGGCGCGTGTCCTTGCCGATGACGACCCGGTGACGGTAATCGCCGCTCTGGCTGAACATGAGACCTGCCGCCTGGCCGACCCGGAGGGCCAGATCCGGGGTGATGATTCCATTGGCCCGCCCCCGGATCCCATCGGTCCCAAAGTATTTCCGCATGGGCTTAGTCTCCCCATTCCGCTTCGCGACTGTGCGCTTTGGTTTTTTCAAAGCACTCCCCTTCGATCCGGGTCAAGACTTCGCCCTGCCAAGCCCCATCACAAGTGATGAGCAATTGTTACAGGGCGCGACAATTCTCTTACCGGACTGAAAGTAGAGGGCTCAGGTAAACAAAAAAGAACGCTCGCCGGAAGGCGAGCGTTCTGGGTAATACGCTTGAGCTTGGCCGTCAGGCCTGGGGCTGCGGCTCCATGCCCCCGTCGTTTTCCCGCGGCCGCCCGGGGCGGGTCGTGGGAACGGCGGAGCCGCGGACCGGGGTCACCGGATCGCCGCCGGCGTCGCGCACCGGGGGCTGACCGTTGAGGAGGTTGCGGATCTCGTCGCCGGTCAGGGTCTCGTATTCGAGCAGGCCGCGGGCCAGGGCCTCGAGGTCGTGCCGCTTCTCGGTGAGGATGCGGCGGGCGTCGTTGAGGCCCGTCTCCACGAGGCGGCGCACCTCCGAGTCGATCTTCTGGGCGGTCGCTTCGGACACGTTCTGCTGGCGGCCCATCTGCATGCCGAGGAACACCTCGTCCTGGTTCTCGCCGTAGGCGACGGTGCCGAGCTCGGGCGAGAAGCCCCACTTGGTCACCATCATGCGGGCAAGGCGGGTGGCCTGCTCGATGTCGGACTGGGCGCCGGACGTGACCTTCTCCTTGCCGAAGATCATCTCCTCGGCGATGCGGCCGCCCATCATGATCGCCAGGCGCGAGGTCATCTGCTCGAAGCTCATGGACAGCTTGTCCCGCTCGGGCAGCTGCATGACCATGCCGAGCGCGCGGCCGCGCGGGATGATGGTGGCCTTGTGGACCGGGTCGGTGGCCGGGACGTTGAGGGCCACGATGGCGTGGCCGGCCTCGTGATAGGCGGTCAGGCGCTTCTCGTCGTCGGTCATGACCAGGGTGCGGCGCTCGGCGCCCATCATCACCTTGTCCTTGGCGTCCTCGAACTCGCGCATCGTGACGATGCGCTTGCCGCGGCGGGCGGCCAGCAGCGCCGCCTCGTTGACGAGGTTCATGAGGTCCGCGCCGGAGAAGCCGGGCGTGCCGCGGGCGATGACTTTGAGGTCCACGTCGGGCGCGAGCGGGACCTTGCGCACGTGAACGCGCAGGATCTTCTCGCGACCCGTGACGTCCGGGTTCGGCACCACGATCTGTCGGTCGAAGCGGCCGGGGCGCAGGAGCGCCGGGTCGAGCACGTCGGGGCGGTTGGTGGCCGCGATGATGATGACGCCCTCGTTGGCCTCGAAGCCGTCCATTTCCACCAGGAGCTGGTTGAGGGTCTGCTCGCGCTCGTCGTTGCCGCCGCCGAGGCCGGCGCCGCGGTGACGGCCGACCGCGTCGATCTCGTCGATGAAGATGATGCAGGGCGCGTTCTTCTTCGCCTGCTCGAACATGTCGCGCACGCGGGAGGCGCCGACGCCGACGAACATCTCGACGAAGTCCGAGCCCGAGATGGTGAAGAAGGGCACGTTGGCTTCACCCGCCACCGCGCGGGCGGTCAGGGTCTTACCGGTGCCCGGAGGGCCGACGAGCAGCACGCCGCGCGGGATGCGGCCGCCGAGGCGCTGGAACTTCTGCGGGTCGCGCAGGAATTCCACGACTTCCTGAAGGTCTTCCTTGGCCTCGTCGATGCCCGCGACGTCGTCGAAGGTCACGCGCCCGTGAGCCTCGGTGAGAAGCTTGGCCTTGGACTTGCCGAACCCCATGGCACGTCCGGCGCCGTTCTGCATCTGGCGCGACAGGAACACCCAGGCGCCGATGAAGAGCGCGATCGGCAGGATGTTCATCAGCACGGCGATGAACCAGGGGGTCGAATCGGATTGCGGACGGGCCGTGATCTGCACGCCCTTCTGCTGCAACTTCGAGACCAGGGCGGGGTCGTTGGGCGCATAGGACGAGAAGGTGCGGCCGTCGGTATAGGTGCCGCTGATTTCAGGTCCGGAGATGATGACGCTCGTGATACGCCCGGCATCGGCGTCGGTCAGGAGTTGGCTATAGGCGATGTCGCTGCCGCCGCCCCGATGGCCCGGGCTCTGGAAGAGGGTGACGAGGGCCAACACCAGCAGGAAAATGACAACCCACAAGGCGAAGTTGCGGAAATTTGAATTCATCGGATCAGGTTCTGCCCCAGAGGGAGATGGAGCACGGGA